>Ga0308165_1001217_pt1 | contig 37530 bp, 25 predicted proteins | sample PhyWR2_FD_201032 | JGI IMG/M metagenome (GOLD analysis project Ga0308165, IMG submission 201032) | Phyllosphere microbial communities from UC Gill Tract Community Farm, Albany, California, United States - DLSLW.R2 | ecosystem: Host-associated > Plants > Phyllosphere > Unclassified | place: USA...
GGGTTGGATAAGAGAAGGAAATGCTGATGTCTGTACAGGAAAAAAATGCGCAGGGTAATGCTACCGCTGTGCTTGAAAATGAAGCGCCTATCATGCAGGGCGTTTATGCATCGCTGTTTGAAAAAATTAATCTCAGCCCAGTTTCATCGCTGACCGGCATTGAAATCTTCCAAAATAACGAAGGACTGGCAGAAACCTCCGCCGACGAGCGTGTTACCGCCGCCGTGAGCGTGTTTTTGGATCTGCTGAAGCAGTCGGCGCAAAAAGTCGAAAAACTGGATAAAACCTTGCTAGATGGCCACATTGCCGCATTGGATGCTCAGATTAGCAGCCAGTTAGATGCCGTGATGCACCATCCTGATTTCCAGCGCGTGGAATCCACGTGGCGCGGCGTTAAGTCACTGATTGACCAAACTGATTTCCGCCAAAACGTCCGCATTGAGCTGCTGGACGTGAGCAAAGATCATCTGGCTCAGGATTTTGAAGACGCGCCAGAAATTGCCCAAAGCGGCCTGTATTCCCATACCTACATTCAAGAATACGACACCCCAGGCGGTGAGCCAATTGCAGCCACTATTTCCAACTATGAGTTTGGCCGTGGCCCGCAGGATATTGCTTTGCTGCGTAATATCTCCAAAGTGGCTGCTGCCGCGCATATGCCGTTCATTGGTTCTGTTGGGCCAGCGTTCTTTGGCAAAGACACTATGGAAGAAGTGGCTGCTATCAAAGATATCGGCAACTACTTTGACCGTGCAGAGTACCTGAAGTGGAAATCTTTCCGTGAGAGCGACGATGCACGCTACATCGGTTTAACCATGCCGCGCGTATTAGGCCGCTTGCCATATGGTCCAGACACCATCCCAGTGCGTAGTTTTAACTACGTGGAAGAGGTGAAGGGGCCAGATCACGAGAAATACCTGTGGACCAACGCCTCGTTTGCGTTCGCCGCCAACATGGTGAAAAGCTTCATCAACAACGGTTGGTGTGTGCAAATTCGTGGCCCACAGGCTGGTGGTGCCGTTACCGATCTGCCGATCCATCTCTACGATTTGGGCACCGGTAACCAGGTGAAAATCCCGTCTGAAGTGATGATCCCTGAAACCCGCGAGTTTGAATTCGCTAACTTGGGCTTCATCCCGCTGTCGTACTACAAAAACCGCGACTACGCGTGCTTCTTCTCGGCGAACTCCACCCAGAAACCGGCGCTGTATGAAACCCACGACGCCACGGCGAACAGCCGCATCAACGCCCGTCTGCCGTACATCTTCTTGTTATCGCGTATTGCGCATTATCTGAAACTGATCCAGCGCGAAAATATCGGCACCACCAAAGACCGCCGTTTGCTGGAGCTGGAGCTAAATAACTGGATCCGTGGGCTGGTCACAGAAATGACCGATCCGGCTGATGACTTACAGGCGTCACATCCGCTGCGCGATGCCAAAGTGACCGTTGAAGACATCGAAGATAACCCTGGTTTCTTCCGCGTGAAGCTGTTTGCGGTTCCGCATTTCCAAGTTGAAGGAATGGATGTGAACCTGTCTCTGGTTTCGCAGATGCCGAAAGCCAAAGCCTAATCGGAACCGAGCGCAAAGATGAAAATTGACCGTCCGTTATGGGCTGCTGGGACATTGTTGTCTCCGCAGCAGTTCCAACAGCAGGCGCGCTGGGAGGCTTACACCAATGAGTGTATTGCTCATCTGGCGCTGGTTCACCCTTGGGGGATCTTAGCTGCTGAGTTTGACAAGGACGCATTACGGCTGGGCAAACTGAAAGCGGATCGCATTAGCGTCCGCTTTCAGGACGGTACGTTGCTCGACAGTGAGCGGGCAGATCTGTTGCCACCTGCGCTGGATTTAGCGCAGGTGTTACCTGCTGATGCGCAAAGCGCCACGCTGTTGCTGGCGCTGCCGTTGGAACATGCCAATGGCGGTAACTGCCTACCGACGGATGCCAAAGCCGATCGTCCCATTCGCTATCGTCAGGATTGGGCATCAGTGCAGGACATTTTTGGTAACGATACCGAGTCCATGGCGGTGGCGCGTTATGCGCTTACGCTGCGTCTAGACGGTGATGAAAACGGTGATTACCTAACGTGTCCCGCCGTGCGCTTAGTGCGCGACGTGCAGGGTGTTTGGGGCGTCGATCCGCAGTTCGTTCCGCCGTTGCTTCAGTTCGGTGCGCACGCCGCGCTGGTCAGCTATTTGGATCGTTTATTGACCCAGTTGCATGCCAAACGCACGCGCCTGATGGGGATGCGTCGTGAAAGCAACCAGCGGATGGCCGATTTTGCCGTTGCCGATGTGTCGCTGTTTTGGCTGCTGAATGCGCTGAACAGCTATCAACCGGTGCTGAATGATTTCCTCACCCATCCCGCGTTGCATCCCGAGCTGGTTTATCGCGAATTAGTGAAGCTGGCCGGTGCGTTGCTCACTTTTTCGTTAGAGCACGATATGGATGCCATTCCAGCTTATGACCACGCGCGTTTAAGCTCGGTATTTCCGCCGTTGTTCAGCCTGATTAGCACATTGTTAGAAGCCAGTTTGCCGTCACGCGTGATCGCCCTCGAACTGGAAAAGGTTCGTCCAAACCAGTGGCAGGCCGCATTAAACGACGCTCGCCTGCGCGAAGAGGCGGATTTCTATCTTTCGGTGCGCTCTGCGTTACCGGCTCATCTGCTGCAAACCCAGTTCCCACTGCTGTGCAAAGTGGGCGCGCCGGATGACGTCAATAATCTGATCAACGTTGCCCTCAACGGCGTTCCGCTGATTCCACTCAGCCATGTCCCTGCCGCCATTCCGCTACGTCTGGAAAATCAGTATTTCGCTTTGGATCTCAAACATCCAACGGCGACGGCGATGTTGGCCTCTGGCGTGTGTGCGTTTTACGTTCCGGGAACCTTATCGGATGTGCAACTTGAACTGTATGCGGTGCTGAGAGCATGAGTAAAAAGAGTGTGATTGATATCGACGATCTGCTGCAAGACACGTGGCTGCTGGTGGTCCAACTGCGTCAAGGGGTTCCGGTCGAGCATGGCCAAACCCTTTGGCAGCACTGCACGAAAAATATCGAACGTACCGAACAGACTTTGAAAGAAGCGGGCATGCATCAGAGTGCTATCGATCATATTCGTTACGCCCAGTGTGCTTTGCTGGATGAAACGGTGTTAGGGCGTCCCCAAGACGATGGCTACTCTGCCTGGCACGCGATGCCGTTGCAGGCCCACTTCTTTCAAACCTTACAGGCCGGTGAGCTGCTTTATCAACGCATGCGCGAAGTGCTGCGTGAGCCCGCGCCAAATATGGCCGTGCTGACCTGTTTTCACCGTGTGCTGATGCTGGGGTTTCGCGGCGTCTATGGCGAAAACGATACGCCGGAGCGCCAACAGCTGGTGGCTGAACTTAGCCAGCGCGTAGCGCCGTTGGACGTTGATCAAAGCGCGCCGCTGCTGGTGAACGCCGCGGCTTCGCGGCGTTATCGCTGGCTGCATTCGCGTTGGGTTCATGTTGTTGCTGCGGTAGTGATTCTGGCCGGTGTTTGGTGGGGCTTTCACAGCTATCTCACGACGCTGGTTACCACGCTGCTACCCGCCAAGCCATAAAGGGACGATGACATGAGTACCACCTACAAGCGCGCCCTATGGGCATGGGGCGGATTGCTCGCGCTGTTACTGTGTCTGGTTTGGCTGCCGCTGACGCTGTTGGGGCAAATTATCGCCATCGTGGTGGTCTTGCTGGTGGTGGTTATCGGTTGGCGGCGCGCAGGGCGTGTGAATGCCCATGTGATGGAGGCCACCGCTGATTTACCGCCTGAGCATTTCCGTCATCCGGTGGTGGTGGTGTGCGGCGACGGCGTTGATGCGCTGTTTGGCCTCGCCAACGTAAGAGAAACGCCGCAGGGCTGTTATCTGCACTTACCGCCAGAGCTTCGCTTGGTGGATTTTGTTGATTCTATGCTGGCGCAGCGCGCCGGTTGGAGTGAGCAAATCAGCATCTTGCGGGTGATTAACCCACAGCAGCAAAGCGATGCCGCCGTGCTCGCGGGGCAAATGCGTGAGTTCTGTTATCAGGTATCACGCGTCAGCAAGCTGTGTGGCCGAGACACGCCGGTGCTGTTCACCAGCTATTTGGCGATCGCCAACACGCATCAGCCCGATGAACTGTGGTTTGAGTGGCTGGCAGGGCAGGCGGAAAGCAGCATTGGCATTGGCCGTTCGGCCCCGCGCGCGCTGGCTGACTGGCTTGCGGCGAATCGTAGCGATGAAGGTGACACGCTGCGCGCTGAACGTTTCCAGTGTGCGGTCACGGTCAAAAGCTGGCGTGAATGGATGGCTGAATTTGTGTTGCCGCACTGTCAGCGTCAGGAGCATTCGGCTCCGGCCTGTCGACCGGTGGCGATTGCACTATCGCCGGTTGCGGCGCTGCCTGCATCGGCGGGTAATCACTCGCTGTGGCAGCAGTGGTTGGCAAGTAAAACCACGCTTGGCGATGGGGCGAATAGCGAAACAGTAAACGCTGAAACGAGCGCTGTGCTGGCTTTTCCCGATCGCTTACTCCGCCTGTTGCCTCAGCAGTCGGGGTTTACGCCACTGCGCCGGACGCAGGCATGGGGCATTGGGCTATTTACGCTGGCAGCGGTTGCGGCGCTAGGCAGCTCCGCGTGGCATAACCGCCAGCTTTTGCGGCAGGTAAGTGACGATATCCAGCGCTACAACGCGATTCGCATGACCGACTACGTGGCGAAAAAGCACGCGGTTGACGTGCTAATCCAAGACGAAGTGCTGTTGGATAACAACTATCGGCAGGGCGTCCCGCTGCGCATGGGATTAGGGCTGTATCCGGGTGAGCGCTTGCGCCAGCCGTTACTGGCTACGATTGCGACCTATCTGCCACCGCCGCCGGAAAAAGTGCAGGAAAAAGCCAAGGTGGTGATCCCCAAAGCGGTGCGCTTAGACAGCCTGTCGCTGTTTGATACCAACAGCGCGAAGCTAAAAGCGGGCTCCACCAAGGTGTTGGTGAGTGCGCTAGTCGACATCAAAGCGCAGCCGGGCTGGCTGATTGTGATCGCCGGACATACCGACTCCACCGGTAATCCGCAGCGCAATGTCACGCTCTCCCAAGCACGCGCCGAAGCGGTACGCGATTGGATGCGCAGCATGGGGGATATTCCGATGACCTGTTTCGCGGTGCAGGGATATGGCGCAAGCCAGCCTATCGCCAGCAATGAAACCGACGTTGGCCGAGCGGCCAATCGACGGGTAGATATTCGTCTGGTGCCAGAGGCGGGAGCCTGCAAGCTGCCCGCCAAGGCATCAGATTTTTAACCAGCCGCCAGTGTGGCGGCTTACAACAGCGTACTTATCAGTACCCCAAGTGCCGATAAGTACCTCCCCAGTAACAAGGAGTTTTACATGGCAATTCCAGCATATCTGTGGCTGAAAGACGACGGCGGCGCAGACATTAAAGGTTCAGTAGACGTACAAAAACGTGAAGGCAGCATCGAAATGGTCGCGCTGGAACACTCTCTGTACATCCCTACCGACAACAACACCGGCAAACTGACCGGTACTCGTATCCATACTCCTCTGGTATTCACCAAAGAAGTGGACGCATCTAGCCCTTATCTCTACAAAGCCGTGACTTCTGGCCAGACCCTGAAGTCTGCCGAAATCAAATGGTACAAGATCGATGACGCGGGTCAAGAAGTGGAATACTTCAACACCAAGCTCGAAAACGTCAAAGTCGTGAAAGTCGCGCCAAAAATGTGGGATATCAAAGACCCATCGAAAGAAAAACACAACCATCTGGAAGAAGTTGAGTTCCGTTACGAGAAGATCACTTGGACCTTCAAAGACGGCAACATCATTCATTCTGACTCTTGGAATGAGCGCGCTTCAGCGTAATACCTCAGGCAGGCGAGAAATCGTCTGCCTTTTCGTTTTTCTGCTCAGCGCCAAAACGGCCTTGTTCGGACGCTGAGCACAACAACGAACGGATTTAAAACAATTTAATTTGATGACCTTATGGGCCTTGGCTTCCAAGTATGGAAAACGGCTATGGGCGGTAGCGTGCCTAATAAGGCAATGGGCATAAACGGGAGAGAGAATGTAATGGGAAATAATTCAGCAAGCTTACTGCGTCGGTTAAATCCATATTGTGCTCAGGCGCTTGCCGCCGCCGCCACCTTATGCCAAACCCGCGCCCATGCGGAAATCACGGTAGAACACTGGCTGCTCAAGCTGTTAGAGCAGGGCGAAGGTGACATTACGGTGATCGCTCGCCGCTACGAATGGGACATGGACGGCCTATGGCAGGGGCTGCTGAATCATTTAGAAAGTCTTCCGCATACCATTCAGGGAAAACCTCAGCTCTCCGACAAGCTCCAACAGCTGATCAAAAATGCGTGGCTGGATGCATCGTTGCAGGAAAACACCGACGCCGTGCGCTCCTCTCATCTGCTCGCCGCGCTGATTAATAAGCCTAACTTACTGGCGACGGACGCCGTTTGGCCGCTGCTGAGTATCAGCACCACGCAGCTTTCCCGTTTGCTACCGCTGCTAGATGCCCAGTCGGAAGAACGCCCTGAGCTGCAAACTGGGTTGCAACACCCGCAACATCATTCTGAAGATTATCCTGAACGGCAGCCGACGAATAATGCCGAATCGGCCTCGGGTCAACCCAACGCCAGCGGCGTTTCGCCGATGCAGGAAGCGCATTTGGCGGTGCTCAATAAGTTCACCCTCGACGTCACCGAAAAAGCGCGTTCGGGCGGTATAGACCCGGTATTTGGGCGCGATATGGAAATTCGCCAGATGGTCGATATTCTTTCCCGCCGCCGCAAAAATAACCCAATTCTGGTGGGCGAACCCGGCGTGGGTAAAACTGCGCTGGTGGAAGGTTTAGCACTGCGTATTGCCGAAGGCAATGTGCCAGACAGTTTAAAAACCGTGAGCGTACGCACGCTGGATCTCGGTCTGCTACAGGCGGGCGCAGGCGTGAAAGGTGAATTCGAACAGCGGCTGAAAAACGTCATCGAAGCGGTACAGCAAGCGCCCGAACCGGTGCTGTTGTTCATTGACGAAGCGCACACCATTATCGGCGCGGGCAATCAGGCCGGTGGCGCAGATGCCGCTAACCTGCTGAAACCGGCGCTGGCTCGCGGTGAACTACGTACCATTGCGGCCACTACGTGGTCTGAATACAAACAGTATTTCGAACGCGATGCCGCGCTAGAACGCCGTTTCCAGATGGTCAAAGTGGACGAGCCTGACGATGAGATGGCGTGCCTGATGCTGCGCGGCTTGAAAGAGCGCTACGCCACCCATCACGGCGTGCATATTCAAGATGCGGCGGTGAAAGCGGCGGTCACGCTGTCGCGCCGCTACATCACCGGACGACAACTGCCGGACAAAGGCGTCGATTTACTGGATACCGCCAGCGCCCGCGTACGTATGAGCTTGGATACCGTGCCAGAGCAGCTCACCCAGATTAACGCCCAGTTAGCGTCGCTGGAGATGGAAAAACTGGCTATCGAGCAAGATTTGGTGCTCAGCAGCGGCGCTGATAGCGAACGACTTGGCACGATTGAAAAACTGAGCGCTGAATTGCTCAGCCAACAGGCGCAGCTCGATGCCCAATATCAGCAAGAGCGTGAGCTTACCCAAACGCTGCTGGAAGTACGCCAAGACCTCAGTCGCCAGTCCGAACGCGCTGCTATTCAGCAGCAACTGAGCGAGATTCAGGGCAGTCAGCCGCTGCTTTCTCTCGACGTTGACGTGCGCACCGTGGCGAACGTGATCGCCGACTGGACGGGCGTGCCGCTGGGCAGCCTGTTGAAAGATGAACAAACTAGCCTGCTTCAATTAGAAGATCAGCTGGGCGAACGCGTCATTGGCCAACCGGCCGCGTTAGGCGCGCTGGCGCAGCGGTTGCGCGCCGCTAAAACGGGTTTAACCTCGGAGAACGGCCCTCTCGGCGTATTCCTGCTGGTTGGCCCGAGCGGCGTGGGTAAAACCGAGAGCGCATTGGCGCTGGCCGATGACCTGTTCGGCGGCGAAAAATCGCTGATCACGATTAATATGTCCGAGTATCAAGAGGCGCACACCGTTTCCCAGCTTAAGGGCTCACCTCCGGGCTACGTGGGTTATGGTCAGGGCGGGATTTTGACCGAAGCGGTGCGCAAGCGACCATACAGCGTGGTGCTGCTTGACGAAGTTGAGAAGGCGCATCGCGACGTTTTAAATCTGTTCTATCAGGTATTCGACCGCGGCTTTATGCGCGACGGCGAAGGGCGCGAGATCGACTTCCGTAATACCGTGATTTTAATGACCGCCAACTTGGGCAGCGATGAGCTGATGGCGCTGTTAGAACAACAGCCACAGGCCTCGGACGGCATGCTGCAAGAGCTGCTGCGCCCGATTCTGCGCGATCATTTCCAGCCGGCCTTACTCGCCCGTTTCCAGACTTTGATTTATCGCCCGCTAGACGCCGTGGCGCTCCGCCGCATTGTGGCCATCAAATTAGGGCAGGTGGCGAAGCGTCTTCAGCGTCATTACGGGCTGACTTGCCACATCGAAGAGAGCCTGATGGACACGCTGGTCGAGGCCTGCCTGCTACCGGATACCGGCGCGCGCAACATTGACAGCTTGCTTAACCAGCAGATCTTACCGGTGCTTTCTCAGCAGCTATTACAGCGTTTAGCGAAGCAGCGAAAACCGAACCGCCTGACATTGGGTTATAGCGACGAAGACGGTATTACGCTGGATTTTGGTGATGAAGAGAGCGGTGATGAGCTGGACGATAACGAAAAGAACGCTGAATCAGACGGCGCGATAACCGCCGAAGCGAGGGTGACATGTTAAATACTGCGGCTCAACTGATGTTTGACCACAGCCACCATGTGCTGAAGGTCTGGGACAACACGGCTCCGCTGGACGTGTTGGCGTTTACCGGCGAAGAGCATCTCAGCCAGCCTTATCGCTACACCATTGAATTCACCAGCTCGGCCAAAGACATCCAGCCCGCGCAGATGCTGATGCAGGACGCAACCTTCACTCTGAACGCCACGCCGAATGCGCTGGCCTCTTTAGGTGCCGCGTTGTCGATGACGCCGCCGGTTATGCAGGCGCTGCGCACGGTGCACGGGGTGATCCAGCGCTTCAAGCGCCTGTCTACTTCACGCGATGAAAGCCGCTATGAAGTCACTTTGGTTCCGCGCTTGGCGCTGCTGGCGAAAAGCCATCAGCACGCGATTTACCAAAACCTCTCGGTGCCGGAGATCGTGGAAAAGATCCTGCGCGATCGCCACGGTTTCAAAGGGCAAGATTTTCTGTTCACGCTGGCGCACACCTATCCAAAGCGTGAACTGGTGATGCAGTACGGCGAAAACGATCTGCAATTTATCAGCCGCCTGCTGGCAGAAATTGGTATCTGGTTCCGCTTTACCGCCGACCCTAAACTCAATATCGACGTCGTGGAATTCTATGACGATCAACAGCATTACCAATTTGGCACCAGCCTGCCGCTGCGTAATCCGTCGGGCATGAATGACGTCGGCGTTGAATCGGTGTGGGGCTTAACCAGCGCTCATCAGGTGGTCGAAAACCGCGTCACCACCCGAGACTACAACTATCGCCAAGCCCAATCGTGGATGGACGGCGACGTTGACGTTACCCGAGGCGACAAAACCACCTACGGCGAAGCCTATCACTACGCGGATAATTATCTGGCGGCGGGCGACAAAAATAGCCCACAGTCTGAGTCAGAGAGCGGTGCGTTCTATGCGCGCCTGCGTCATGAACGCTATCTGAATCAGCAAACCTTGCTGCACGGTTTCACCACTTCGGCGGCGCTGTCGCCGGGGCAAGAGCTCAAAGTGGATGGCGATGCCCCCGAGGCGTTCCGCCAAGGTGCGGTGATCGTGGCTATCAGCAGCAAAGCGCGCCGCGACCAAAGCTACGAAGTTGAATTCACCGCCATCCCGTATTCTGAAAATATTTGTTTCCGCCCAGAACCCAGCGCCAAGCCGGTGATGGCGGGCACCATTCCGGCTCGCGTCACCAGCACCGTGGTGAATGACACCTACAGCCACATCGATAAAGATGGCCGCTACCGCGTGTCGTTTGATTTTGACCGCGACGAATGGCAGGCCGGATGTGAAAGCCTATGGGTACGCCAAGCGCGGCCGTATGCCGGTGACACCTACGGCCTACACGCACCGCTGCTGGCGGGCACCGAAGTGGCGATTGCGTTCGAAGAGGGCAACCCCGACCGACCGTACATTGCCTACGCGCTGCACGACTCCAAACACGGCGACCACGTCACGCTGCAAAACTACAAACGCAACGTGTTGCGCACCCCCGCCAACAACAAACTGCGCCTCGACGACGAACGCGGCAAAGAGCACATCAAACTCAGCACCGAATACGGCGGCAAAACCCAGCTCAACCTCGGCCATTTGGTCGACAGCCAAAAACAGCAACGCGGCGAAGGCTTCGAACTGCGCACCGACGACTGGGGCGCGATAAGGGCGGGCAAGGGGATTTTCATCAGCGCCGACGGCCAGCCAAAGGCGGGTGGGAAGGTGTTGGAGATGGGGGCGGCGCAAGCCTTACTTTCAGGGGCGCTCATTGAGATGCAAACGCTATCTGAAAGCGCTCGTCAAGCTCAGGCCTTAGCAGCCAGTATTGAAGAGCAGAAAAAAAGTCTCGAACAAAAATTGGATTCATTGCAGAAAGCGGTATTGTTAGGAAGCGCACCCGATGGCATTGCCTTAGTGAGCAGCAATAATGTTCAGTTGGCATCCGAAAAAAATATTACGCTCACCGCGAGTAAGCAGGTGGATATTGGGGCAATTAAAAATTTCACATTAGCTGCTGGAGAAGTGATGAGTTTCTTCTCTCGTCTAGGTGCCAAGTTATTTTCAGCTAAAGGAAACATTGATATTCAAGCCCAAGGCGGAGAAATCACCACGTGGTCTACGCAGGATACCAATATAAGCAGTGGGAAACGGATGGTTCTTTCCGCACAAGATGAATTGATCTTAGTCTGCGGCGGTGGCTACATCAAATTGAAGGGCGGAAACGTTGAGATTGGTGGACCTGGAAAGTTATTGGTGAAAAACAGTGGCATTCAGAAACGGGGATCTGAAAGCATGAAAAGCGTCATGCACTCTTTTTCTCCTGAAAGTTTCAATGAACGATTTGTGGTTACCCATCCCATATCCGGGAAACCATTGGTCGATCAGAATTATGAAATTCATTTGCCGGACGGCAATATTGTCAGTGGAACAACGGATGCTGAAGGTCGTTCCTCAATGCTTGAATCTGAAGCTATTGATGGGCTAAAAATAGTGATTAAAAAATAGCAAAAACACTTTATTTTTAAATATGAATGGCATCAACGAGTGAAATAAAATACGGCTGTAGTTCGTGATGAAAGCCATATGTTTCATATGGCTTTCATGGAAAGGTCGTTTGTGGTCAGATAAACGTAGTCTGTCATTCGTCGCCTGATATAGCCTTTTATTAGTGATTGGGATTGGATGCAAAATAAGGGATGTGAGAACAAATGAATATATCCCAGAAAATGATTTTATTGCTGTGCTGCTTCGCCTCTGGAACGCTCTTAAGCGGATGTATGACCGGCGGTGCGGCATTTGGGTTAGGTGCGGGAGCGGTGCATGAAACTGAAACGGTAGAAGATGATCCCAATCAGCCGCCACCGGTGTATGGCCCACCGCAGATTATCTACCGCATTGATAGCGACCGCTATTTTACGCTAGAAAATTATGTGAGCTGTGAAAAAGGAGAGACTTTCTATAATAATAAAAAGAAAGATATTCATGTAAAAATATCCCCAGCCTCAGGATATCTGTTTAAAGGACGTTTGTATTGGGTATCTACACGTGATGATTATCTTGCCTTTCCTACGACTCATAATACTAATGCAGCAGTATGCATGGGGTCAGATAAGGGATGTAAGAATGTGATTACAATTACCACAGATGGCGGAAAAACACTTAATGCGATAATCTATGGGGGTTATACCTCCAATCCGACTGAGGATACTAAAGATTACGATATAATTGTTACTGATAATGGTTTCTATACCCTCTATTACTGGAATGGTGTTCGGCAAAAAAATAATGGATATGTCGATAAATGGAATTTTAGGCCTCAAAATAAAATAGCAGGTGTTTCTGGCCCTTTCGAACAAGGCACGGGTTGGATAGATAACGAAAATGTATTTCGTAATAAAGGCGATGTGAATCCAGAACTTATCAAAGAAATACCGGTTAAAGATATATCATTAATTAAACAACCTACGATGCAATGTAATAGGTCATTAATTCCACAGCAAAAATTAAATTAGAGTAGTGTTAATGTAATGGGGTAATTATCATTAAAAATGAAAGTTGAGATAAAAATGAATATACCCCAGAAAATGATTTTATTGCTGTGCTGCTTCGCCTCTGGAACGCTCTTAAGCGGATGTATGACCGGCGGTGCGGCATTTGGGTTAGGTGCGGGAGCGGTGCATGAAACTGAAACGGTAGAAGATGATCCCAATCAGCCGCCGCCGGTGTATGGCCCACCGCAGATAATTTACCGCATTGATAGCGACCGCTATTTTACGCTAGAAAATTATGTGAGCTGTGAGGATGGGGAAACTTATTACAATAATAAAAAGAAAAATATCCATGTATTAATATCTCACGCGTCAGGGTACCTGTTCAAAGGACGTTTGTATTGGGCCTCTACCCGTGATGATTATCTCGCCTTTCCGACGACGGATGATACTAATAATGCAGCATGCATGGGGTCAGATAAGGGATGTATGAACGTGATTACGCTGACAGTAGACGGTGGTAAAACGTTGGAGGCTGTATCCTATGGCTTTTATTCATCGGATCCAACGGAGATCACTAAAAACTACGATATGATTGTGACGGATAAGGGTTTTTATATGATTAATTATCGGCTGCCAGATAGGAAACGCCCTGATACAGATCGATGGGTATTCGATTTATCCAGTCCTGTTGGTGTCCTAGGGCCTGATGGAAAAAACGATTTAATTGATGCTAATATAAAAGTACCGGAATACGGGGTTTACAGTTTTGATCTCTCTGATTTCATTTCTCCCTCTGGGCAAACAGAGATGCAGTGCAATAGGGCATTAATCTCACAACAAAAGTTAAAATAGAGTAATATTTATTTGATAGGAATGATCATTATTAAACATGGGAGTTGAGGTAAAAATGAATATACCCCAGAAAATGATTTTATTGCTGTGCTGCTTCGCCGCTGGAACGCTCTTAAGCGGATGTATGACCGGCGGTGCGGCATTTGGGTTAGGTGCGGGAGCGGTGCATGAAACTGAAACGGTAGAAGATGATCCCAATCAGCCGCCGCCGGTGTATGGCCCACCGCAGATAATTTACCGCATTGATAGCGACCGCTATTTTACGCTAGAAAATTATGTGAGCTGTGAGGATGGGGAAACTTATTACAATAATAAAAAGAAAAATATCCATGTATTAATATCTCACGCGTCAGGGTACCTGTTCAAAGGACGTTTGTATTGGGCCTCTACCCGTGATGATTATCTCCCCTTTCCGACGACAGATGATACTAATAATGCAGCATGTATGGGGTCAGATAAGGGGTGTAAGAATGTGATTACCGTCACTACAGATGGTGGGAAAACACTTAATGCGATAATCTATGGGGGTTATACCTCAAATCCGACTGAGGATACTAAAGATTACGATATAATTGTTACTGATAATGGTTTCTATACCCTCTATTACTGGAATGGTGTTCGGCAAAAAAATAATGGATATGTCGATAAATGGAATTTTAGGCCTCAAAATAAAATAGCAGGTGTTTCTGGCCCTTTCGAACAAGGCACGGGTTGGATAGATAACGAAAATGTATTTCGTAATAAAGGCGATGTGAACCCAGAACTTATCAAAGAAATACCGGTTAAAGATATATCATTAATTAAACAACCTACGATGCAATGTAATAGGTCACTCATCCCACAGCAAAAATTAAATTAAAATAGTGTTTATATAATAATGGGATAATCATAATTAAAAATGAAAGTTGAGATAAAAATGAATATATCCCAAAAAATAGTTTTATTACTGTGCTGTTTCGCCTCTGGAACGCTCTTAAGCGGATGTATGACCGGCGGTGCGGCATTTGGGTTAGGTGCGGGAGCGGTGCATGAAACTGAAACGGTAGAAAAAGATACCAATCAGCCGCCGCCGGTGTATGGCCCACCGCAGATTATCTACCGCATTGATAGCGACCGCTATTTTACGCTAGAAAATTATGTGAGCTGTGAGGATGGGGAAACTTATTACAATAATAAAAAGAAAAATATCCATGTATTAATATCTCACGCGTCAGGGTACCTGTTCAAAGGACGTTTGTATTGGGCCTCTACCCGTGATGATTATCTCGCCTTTCCGACGACGGATGATACTAATAATGCAGCATGCATGGGGTCAGATAAGGGATGTATGAACGTGATTACGCTGACAGTAGACGGTGGTAAAACGTTGGAGGCTGTATCCTATGGCTTTTATTCATCGGATCCAACGGAGATCACTAAAAACTACGATATGATTGTGACGGATAAGGGTTTTTATATGATTAATTATCGGCTGCCAGATAGGAAACGCCCTGATACAGATCGATGGGTATTCGATTTATCCAGTCCTGTTGGTGTCCTAGGGCCTGATGGAAAAAACGATTTAATTGATGCTAATATAAAAGTACCGGAATACGGGGTTTACAGTTTTGATCTCTCTGATTTCATTTCTCCCTCTGGGCAAACAGAGATGCAGTGCAATAGGGCATTAATCTCACAACAAAAGTTAAAATAGAGTAATATTTATTTGATAGGAATGATCATTATTAAACATGGGAGTTGAGGTAAAAATGAATATACCCCAGAAAATGATTTTATTGCTGTGCTGCTTCGCCGCTGGAACGCTCTTAAGCGGATGTATGACCGGCGGTGCGGCATTTGGGTTAGGTGCGGGAGCGGTGCATGAAACTGAAACGGTAGAAGATGATCCCAATCAGCCGCCGCCGGTGTATGGCCCACCGCAGATAATTTACCGCATTGATAGCGACCGCTATTTTACGCTAGAAAATTATGTGAGCTGTGAGGATGGGGAAACTTATTACAATAATAAAAAGAAAAATATCCATGTATTAATATCTCACGCGTCAGGGTACCTGTTCAAAGGACGTTTGTATTGGGCCTCTACCCGTGATGATTATCTCGCCTTTCCGACGACGGATGATACTAATAATGCAGCATGTATGGGGTCAGATAAGGGATGTAAGAATGTGATTACAATTACCACAGATGGCGGAAAAACACTTAATGCTACTACCTATGGAATTTACAGCCAAGACCCGACAGGTATTACAAAAGATTATGATATGTTGGTGACAAATTCTGGATTTTATATAATTGATTTTAGCGGTGAAACAAGATTTGATAACATGGCAACGACTTGGAAGTGGACATTTGACCCAGATGAAGAGTCTACTAAAAAATATGGTTATCCAGGTGCAACGGGCCCAGATTCGCAGGATGGATTGCCTATGGATGATATTTCTAAAGTAAAACAAGTTCGTATGCAATGCAACAAGTCATTAATCCCAAAACAAAAGTTAAATTAGAAGAGTATTTATTTGATAGGGATAATTCAAAGTGAGAGTTGAGATGAATATATCCCAAAAAATGATTTTATTGCTGTGCGGTTTCGCCTCTGGAACGCTCTTAAGTGGATGTATGACCGGTGGTGCGGCGTTTGGGTTAGGTGCGGGAGCGGTGCATGAAACTGAAACGGTAGAAAAAGATCCCAATCAGCCGCCGCCGGTGTATGGCCCACCGCAGATAATTTACCGCATTGATAGCGACCGCTATTTTACGCTAGAAAATTATGTGAGCTGTGAAAAAGGAGAGACTTTCTATAATAATAAAAAGAAAGATATTCATGTAAAAATATCCCCAGCCTCAGGATATCTGTTTAAAGGACGTTTGTATTGGGTCTCTACCCGTGATGATTATCTTGCTTTTCCTACTACTCATAATACTAAAGCAGCAGTATGTATGGGGTCAGATAAGGGATGTAAGAATGTGATTACGCTGACAGTAGACGGTGGTAAAACGTTGGAGGCTGTATCATATGATTTTTATTCATCAGATCCAACAAAGATCACGAAAAACTACGATATGATTGTGACGGATAAAGGTTTTTATATGATCTATTATCGATTAGAGGGGCGAAAATATCCTGTTACTGATCGATGGGTGTTTGATCCTGTTGGACCAGTAAGTGTTTTAGGCCCTGATGGAAAAAATGATTTAATTGATGCTAATATAAAAGTACCGGAATACGGGTTTTACATTTTTGACCTTTCTGATTTCATTTCTCCTTCTGGGCAAACTGAGATGCAGTGCAATAGAGCATTAATTCCGAAACAACCTAAATAACATGCTGAATCTACTCAGAGAGTTCTCTGGATAGATAGTTAAGACTATATATAATAGCATCTGTAAATACTCTCCTAATCTGATAGTTTCTTAGTAATTAAACTACCATTACACAATTTAATAAATGTCTATTTAATTTTTATAGGAAATAATAATGGCGACGCGTAAAGTTAAAATGAGCACTAATCCTAACGGTGAGCCTTATGCGCATTCAACAACATCCAGCCAAAATATAAATGTTAATGCTGAAGTGCAACCGCCATTGCAGCTTCCGGGGATTATTATCTTTGTACACGGTGTTAACTCTGAGGGGGAATGGTATGAATCTGCAGAAAGATACTTATGTGATGGATTAAATGAGAGGTTAGGGCTAAATGAAAAATCTGAGTATAAACTTAAATCAACTTCAGTTCCCCAAGCTCATTGGGAAACCGAACAATATATAGATATTATTTCTGGAGAGACAAAAACTCGGAGAAAATGGACTGTTCCTTCAAGACAAGTTAAAGAGGGAAATGAAGGCCGTTCTCCTGTGATTCGTTTTTATTGGGGCTACAGTACGGGGCATAAAAACGCGGAAAATAAAGAGGAGTACGCGATTCCGCTCAAAAACAAGCAGGGTGACAACTATTATGATTTAACCGAAGATGAGCGGAAAACGAAGGGGCCTTTTTATTGGGGCGGTGGGCCATTCCAAAATGGTTGCAATCAATTAGTGAGCCTGTGGAGTGATACTGGGTTTGATAACTGGCCTTCGATATTAGGCATTCCTATTCCCTTTAGTACCCAATTATTGAATGGGGAGCGCGACCGTCTGTTAACCAAAGCACCACCGAGAAAATACTACGCACATGCGGCCGGGCGTTTGGCCAAGCTGATTAAGACCATCCGCGATACGCACAAAGAAGACACCGTGACGATAGTGTCCCATAGTCAAGGCACTATGATTGCGCTAGCTGCTTCGGCAATAGAGGCTCCTGATGCGCTGTTTGTTATGAATTCCCCCTATGCCCTTGATAATGTTTTACTCAATTATATTACCTATCCACAAGCCGAAATTATTAGCGCGAAGGCCAGAGAGCAAACGCTGGTCAATATTGTTAACAAAATTGCGAAAAATAAAGACCGCTTAGCGAAGCAAAATAGCGGAAAACTGCTGGTTGGAGCCACCTGCGATCGCAATAGTTGGTCGCCGACAGGGACCACGGTTAATGGTTTTCAAGAACGAGATAATCATGGGAACACGTATATTTATTGTAATCCACACGACAGGGTGATGGGGTCATCGCCGCTGCGCAGCATTGGTTGGCAGGGAGTACCTAATGTTGATGGGAAAGCCCACAGCCTGTTCAAGAATGCCGGAGACACCCTATTTGTTCGCATGCTAGCGCGTAATACGCCCTGCGGGGGGAAACCGAACCCTATGACTCCTTTTAGCCACTTAGATAGTGCTCCTTTCTGGGATAGCACTACTACATTTATGCAAAAGAAAACGTGGCCCGACCCAGCCCCGGGACAAACTCTTTGGGTTAATGGTCCAGAAGTTCCCCTTCCGATTGAAGCTAAAGATATGAAGGGATTTGATGAGGATTATCGAAGTAGGAAAAAACAGACAGGCGAAATTGGCTTCGGCTATGGGCAGATCGATGTAAAAAAAGGAGTGCCGATAGATGCAGATTACCGCTATTACATTTCTCTTTATGGCTATTTCGATCGAAAAATGCAGCGTAAACCGCCTTCAGGCTATTACCAGCCAGGACCTGGGTCTAAAGAAGATCGTGTCTCTTACGAAAAACAGTCATATGAAGAGATGATTGATGATGTGAAGCATTATGTTCTTCGCCCAACCGATCACAGTACCTTGCCGCAGCACGAGAAATTTTTAAAACAGGTCGTGGCCTATGATTTACCCATCGGGTTTTGCTGGCACTCTTGGGATAAACAATCGCTGGCGGCGCTGCGCAAGCAGGCTGACTGGCTAGAGAGTGATGAGTACTTCCAAACTGGAAAGATGGATCTCCCAGATATGCCCAGTATCATCCTAAAAGATATTGCTACCGATCTGGCTGAGAAAAAAACCGAGGCGCTGGCCCAAATTCACGAAATTAATGCAGAAGCCGATAAACTCAGACGCAGCTAGAGGCAATGATGAAAAAAGTGGTGGTAATAGGCGATCCCATTTCTCACGGCGGTAGCGTTATTTCTGCATCGTCGAGTATCGATATTAATGGGAAGAGAGCAGCGTTGCTCGGTGATACGGTTAACTGCGCCAAGCATGGAACAAATCGAATCAAGCAGTGCGATATGTCCTACGACGAAGAGGGTAAAGGCATTGTGGTCGATGGTTGCCAAACGGAATGTGGTGCGCAGGTAATCGCAACATTAAGCGATATGGAGATTGAATAATGGCATGGTCAGTGCCGAATAAACGCCCTCCTGTGCAGGAGAAAATAGCCTCAGCGTGGATTTGCGTATTAATCCTCTTATTATGCTTGTTGGCGACTAGCGGCTGGCTGCTGCTGGCTAAAATGGAAAGCTGGAGTACATTTTTACACAGCGCGCAGGCAATACAGATAAGTGGGATTGGATTTGGCGTAGCGATGCTGGCACTCACGGTATATCTGATGCCGATCGAATGGAATAATGCAATTTATGCCAACTGGATGAACTGGCGTGCTGAGAAGATGCTGCGTTGGCAGGAAAGTAGACGGAAATCGGCTTATTTAGGCGCGTCGGCGATACTCAGTTCAGATACTCAGTTGGTTGATAAAGTCGCCGGATTAGAACTCTCTTCAGCAGAATATGTTATGCCGCCGTTACTCTTTGCTGAACGTAATATCCCGCCTGGTTGTGAACGATTTCAGGCAATATATGAAGCATTGTTAATCATGATGCGCTCAGAACTGTTGAAAAACTCTCTCCCGCTCAATGTGTATATTCAAACTGCGTCACAAAATGAGGCTTTATCTTTATTTGAATTGGCTGAGATTTGGCAACGAATGGGGATCCCAGCCTATAACGATATCTGTTATTGCTCTGGGATGGACTATAACGCGTTGATGAATAAAGTGAGTAAATCAACCGAGGCGTCTTTACTCATAAGTATTTCTTTTTATAGCAAGGACTCATTGCAACCAATTCCAGAGCTGGGTAGTGCGTTACTATTTTCACCTCGCTTCACCGATGATTCATCGGCTTTACGAATATTTGGCGCAATGCCGTGCCATCTGTCAACGTTAAAAACAGACTTTGAACAAATGGCGTGGGTTCAACAACGGCCAGCATCGAGTATTAAAACACTCATTTTCAACGGTATTGAAAAAAGAGCAGCAGCGATGCTCGCCGTACAGCTTGCTGATTCAGGTGTCAGCTTGCATCAAGACAGTAAAAATCTTGGCATGGCTGATTTCGCATCATATTGCGCTGATTACCAAGGTCTAGCCCCAAGCTTCATGCTGGCGTCGGCGCACCAACTCGCTTCCCTTGATTATGGTAATCAGTGGCTGCTATTTAAATCGGATGGGGGAATTTATTTACAAACAGTTGGGAAAAATACCGCCGATAGTTATTCAGACGATAGTTATCCTAATGACAGTTATCCAGACGATAGTGCGCGGGCTTCATATACCTCAATAAATCATTTTCCATTCTCATTTATTTCGTTATCTGCATTTATTGTTAGCGTTGCTGTCTTTATATTAAATTCTGCAAATAATAATTCCACTGATAGCGCGAAGATATTTATTGTATTGGCTATTGTCTTTTCTGGTTTATTCTCTTTGCTTTTATTTGTTCGCCAAATATCCATTGAACGGATTTGGCGGGCGCGTTTTGTTAAGGCATGCCACGAATGATTATTATAGAGCAGAGTTTACAATGAAAAATAAGATGTCTGGGCTGTCAGTTAAAGCGATTTTAATCATACTCATATTAACCGTTGCGATTGCCTTTTCTTGGATGATTTTTAGTAATGAGCATGGCGAAGGTGATAAATATGATTTTATCATTGCTGCTTTAAGCGTTTTTTTGTCCATTATTGTTATTTTATTGGTGTACTCCATATTTCAAAGCAAGACGAAAGTCACAGCCAAACGTTATGAGAAAAATGGCGAAAATAAACACACTGAGGTTAACGGCCTTAGCTCGGTAACCACCCACCTCCGCGCCCGCCACGGCCTCCTATGGCGCAATAAAATTCGCATCCTGCTAGTCGTTGGCGAGAACGCGGCGGCGGAAGCTATCGCGCCGGGGTTAACTACCCAGCAATGGCTGGAGGGGCAGGGCACATTATTGCTGTGGGGCGGTGGTGTGCAGGCGGAGCCGGATGAGGCGTGGCTGTTGGGGCTGCGTAAGCTGCGCCGTCGCCGTCCGTTAGATGGCGTGGTGTGGGTGATGAATGAGCAGCAGAGCACACAGGCTGGCGTTATCGATCAGGGCTGTCGCCAGCTGCAAAAACGGGGGCAGATTTTAAAGCAGCAGGCACCGGTTTATCTGTGGCAGGTGTGTGACAGCGCGTGGCAGCAGGACGACCGTATTACCCAGCCGGTGGGGTGTTTGTTCCCCGAGAAAAACTCGCCGGAGAAATTGGTGGCCAGTTTGCAGAAGCTGGTCGCGCCGCTGCGTCAGCGCGGTATGACGCAGGTATTGTTGAAAAACAGCCATAACTTTTTATTACGTCTGGCAAATCGTTTAGAGCGTAAGGGCATCGCTCATTGGCAGCAGGCGTTAACGCCGATGCTGCGCGAATATGCATCGGCGCTGTCGCTGCGTGGGCTGATGTTTAGTTTGCCGCTGGCGGCCAAATCTGGCGTTGCTCAGCATGGCTGGCTGCCGGATGCGGCGTGGCAGGGCGTGTTGAACGATCGCGCAGTGCGCGGTCGTCGGGTCGGGTTCTCTTGGGAGCAGAGCGCCTACTATGCCGTGATGGCGCTGGCGCTGCTGTGGTTCGCGGGCAGTATCCTGTCGTTCTTCACCAATCGTTCACAGATTGCCATGGTGCGCGATCAGGTTGATTTGCTGAATAAATCCAATGCTAAACCGATGGAACAGCTGGTTGCGCTACAGCTGTTTGGTAATACGCTCGGTCAGCTGCAGTATCGGGCCGCGCATACGGTGCCGTGGTATCAACAGTTTGGCTTAAGCCAAAATGACGCGCTAGAAAGCGCGCTGTGGCCGCATTACGACGCGGCGAATCTGCGGTTGATTCGCGGGCAGGCCGCCGACGAGCTACATCGTAACCTCAGTGAAATGGCCGCGCTGCCGCCCGATAGTCCTAAGCGCGCCAAGCTGGCACGCGCCGGATATGACAGCCTGAAAGCCTATCTGATGATGGCGAATCCAGACAAAGCCGATGCCGAATTTCTTACCCGCGTGCTGAGCGCCAATGAGCCAACGCGCACCGGCGTTGCCCCCGGCCTGTGGCAGGGAATGGCGCCAAGCCTGTGGACGTTCTATGCCGAAAATCTGCCCGCTCATCCGGAGTGGCGCATTAAGCCTGATACCGCACTGGTGGCGCAGGTTCGGCAGGTGTTGCTCAATCAGATTGGGCAGCGTAACGCCGAAGCCACGCTGTATCAGAATATGTTGCAGTCCGTCGCGCAAAACTACGCGGATATGGGGCTGGCGCAGATGGTGGGTGATACCGATGCGCAGTCGCTGTTTACCACTGAGCAGGTGGTGCCGGGGATGTTTACCCGTCAGGCGTGGGACGGTCAGGTGCAGAAAGCCATCGATGATGCGGTATCGTCGCGCCGTGAAGAGATCGACTGGGTGCTGAGCGATAACAAACATCCCGCCTCGGCGGATGTGTCTCCTGACGCGCTCAAAGCGCGCCTCACCGAGCGCTATTTCACCGATTTTAGCGGTGCGTGGTTAGATTTCTTAAACAGCCTGCACTGGAAGAAAGCACAGAATTTATCTGATGTGACCGACCAACTTACCCTGATGAGCGATGTGCGCCAGTCGCCTCTGATCGCTTTGTTAAATACGTTGGCCTATCAGGGACAAACCGGACAGCGCGGCGAAGCGCTATCGGATTCGTTAATGAAATCGGCGCAAAACCTGCTGCATAAAGAGAAAGCGCCGGTGATCGATCAGCGCGTCAGCGGGCCGACAGGGCCGCTGGATAGCACCTTCGGGCCTTTGCTCTCGCTGATGGGCAAGGGCGCCACCACGAACGGCGTGATGAATGCCGATAGTTCGCTGAGCCTACAAACCTTTTTAACTCGCGTTACGCGAGTGCGGCTGAAGCTGCAACAGGTGGCGAACGCGTCCGATCCGCAACAGATGACTCAGCAAATGGCGCAGACGGTGTTTCAAGGTAAAACGGTCGATCTGACGGAAACGCAGGATTACGGCAGCCTGATGGCGGCCAGTCTGGGCGAAGAGTGGAGCGGCTTTGGCCGTGAAATGTTTGTACAGCCGCTGACTCAGGCGTGGCAAACGGTGCTGCAACCTTCTGCCGCCAGCTTAAATACCCAGTGGCAAACCTCGATTGTGGCGAACTGGAACAGCGCTTTTGCTGGGCGCTATCCGTTTGCCAGCAGCGGCAACGACGCTTCGCTGCCGATGCTTGGTCAGTTTATTCGCGCGAACTCGGGGCGAATCGAACAGTTCCTCACGCGTCAGTTGGCGGGCGTGCTGCACAAAGAGGGCAATACGTGGGTGCCGGATCAAATCAACAGTCAGGGGCTTCAGTTTAATCCTGAGTTCTTGCGGGCCATCAATCAGCTAAGCCAGCTGGCAGACGTGCTGTTCACCGACGGTAGCCAAGGCGTGCACTTTGAGCTGCGCGCTCAGCCTGCGCGCAACGTGGTAGAAACCAATCTGGCGATCGACGGCCAACGCCTGCGCTATTTCAATCAGATGGAAAGCTGGCAGAGCTTTAACTGGCCGGGTGCCACCTACCAGCCAGGCGTGATGCTGACGTGGACCAGCGTTAACGGCGGCGCTCGCTTGTTCGGCGACTATCAGGGCAGTTGGGGGCTAATCCATTGGCTAGAAAAAGCCAAAGTCACAAAGCTGGACGAAAGCAGCTACCGCTTAGCGCTGGATACACCGGACGGCCTCACGCTCTCATGGATCCTACGTACCCAACTGGGCAGCGGCCCGTTGGCGCTGCTGAAACTGCGCGGGTTTAGCCTGCCGAGCAAAATTTTTGTGGTGAACGCGGGTGCGTCAGACGCGATGGTCAGTAATAACAGCGCGTTGGAGGATGAATAATGCTACAGGGATTAATCGCAGCCAGCATGAACGGGCGCGATGCTTTGGCATTGGCGGGCGAGCAGGTGGCGCTGTGGGACAAATGGCTGTTACCGATTAGCGCTGATGCGCCAGCGGGGGAAGATCCGGGCTACGACGATGATTTCCAGCGCATGCGTGAAGAGGTTAACCGCCTGTCGGGCGCTGATACCGATCTTATCTGTCAGTTAGCCGAAAAGCTGCTGACCACCGCGTGTAAAGACGTGCGGGTGGCGACCTACTACCTTTGGGCGCGCCTGCATCGCGATGGAGAAACCGGGCTTGCCGATGGTTTAACGCTGCTGGCGGGCGTGGTGTCTCGCTTTAGCGATACGGTGCTGCCGCTGCGTGCGCATAGCCGCAAGGTGGCGATGGAATGGCTGACCAGCAGCAAAGTGCTGGATAGCCTGTCGCGTTATCCCGAAGTGGTGAAAGCCGACGTGGAGCGCACGGTGGCCGCGTTAGCGCTGTTGGACAGCGCAATGCAGGTGTGGCCAGAGGAGGAGCGTCCTTCGCTCGGCGGACTTTATTCGGCGCTGGATGCACGTTTAGCGCAGGCGGGCGGTCTAGATGCGGTGGTGCCGCAGAACAGCGCGCCAGCGGGGCAAAAGGAAGAAGCCGGTTCAACAATGGGCTTACCCACGCTCAAGCAGATCCAATCAGGACGTGATTTGCTCGATCAGGCTCGGGAGCTGGCGCGTTACCTGCGCGATCAGCCGCAGGGCTGGCTGTCGAGCAGTCGGCTGATGAAAAGCCTGCGTTGGGATACGGTGCATCAGTTGCCGCCGCAGGATGCCTCGGGCAATACGCGCTTAACGCCGCCGCGGGCCGACAATCGCGCCCAGCTTAAACGCCTGTATATGCAACAAAGTTGGAATGAGTTACTGGAACAGGTTGAGCGTATGTATGCCGAAGGCGTGAATCATTTTTGGCTCGATTTGCAGTGGTATGCCTGCCAAAGCCTGAGCAAACAAGGCCATCCTTATGACGCGTGGGCCGATATCGTAAAGCGCGATTTGGGCATGTTTTTAGAACGTTTGCCGGGGCTGGAAGAGATGACCTACAACGACGGCACGCCGTTTGCCGACGAGGTGACGCGCGACTGGATTGCTCAGCATGTGAGCGGCAATCAGGAGCAGTGGGCTGCGCCACCGGCGTCGACTCAGCCGCAAGGCGATGACGACGTGTTAGCGTTGGAAGGTGAAGCGCTGGCGCAGGCCGATAGCGATGGCGTTGAAGCCGCGCTGACGTGGCTAAGCACCCGTTCGGGCATTCATACCCCGCGCAATCGCTGGCTGCTGCGGTTGCTGATGGCGCGCATTGCCGAGCAGTACGGCAAAAATGAGATGGCGCTGCATCTGTTAACCGAGCTGGATATCAATCCGTCCCAGCTGACGCTGGCGGAATGGGAACCTGCGCTGAGTTTCGAAGTAAAAGCTCGCCTGCTGAAACTGCTGCGCTTGAAATCGCAGCGTAACGATAGCGATAAAGCGGCGCTGGCGCGGCGTATGGAAACCTTGTTAGCCGGACTGGTGAACATCGATCCGGTGAGAGCCGCCGTGCTGTGTGGCTGATGCTGCCGTCGATTATTGCCTGATTTTGGTTTTACCTCCCCCGATTTTTTAACCTTTCTCATGAGAACACAATTCGCATGGATGACTTAACTCTGCGCTATTTTGAAGCAGAAATGCGCTATCTGCGTGAAGCAGGTAAAGAATTTGCCGAAGCGCATCCTGACCGCGCGGCCATGCTTAATCTGGATAAGGTGGGCGCACGCGATCCCTATGTGGAACGTCTGTTTGAAGGTTTTGCCTTCTTGATGGGGCGACTGCGTGAAAAGCTGGATGACGATCTGCCTGAGCTCACCGAAGGATTAGTGAGTCTGCTGTGGCCGCATTATTTGCGCACCATCCCGTCGCTTTCCATCGTGGAGCTCTCGCCGGACTGGTCGCAGATGAAACACAGCGAGCGCGTGGCTGGTGGTTTTGAAGTGATGTCGCAGCCGGTGGGGCAGCAGAAAACTCGTTGTCGCTATAGCACCACGCAGGATCTCGATCTGCTGCCGTTAAATTTGTCTAAGGTGGGGCTGAGCACTGAGCCGGATGGTCGTTCGGTGATCCGTTTCCGCTTTGAATGCAGCGAGCTGGCCGACTGGGCGCAAATCGATCTTAGCTGCCTACCGCTGTATTTGAACGCGGATAGTCCGGTGGCGAGCGCCCTGCATCAGGCGTTAACGCTGCAAACGCAGGCCATGTATCTGCGCTTACCGGAACGGCCTGATCGCCAGCGTATCGACGGCTACTTTTCGCCGCTGGGATTTGGCGAGCAGGACGGTCTGTGGCCGAAAGGTGAAAGCGCTTTTAGCGGCTATCAGCTGCTGTTGGAGTTTTTCACCTTCCGGCAGAAATTCATGTTTGTCGGTTTAAATGGGTTAGAGCAGCTTGAATTGCCCGCCGCACTGCCGTGGTTTGAAATTGAGGTGGTGCTGAGCGAGCTGTGGCCATACGACATGCCGTTTGACGCTGAAAATCTGCGTTTGCACTGTGTTCCCGTGATTAATCTTTTCCCGCTAGAGGCCGATCCGCTGCGCCTTTCGCCGTTGGAAACCGACTACCTACTGCGTCCGATGCGCTTACAGGATGGGCATACTGAGATCTATTCGGTCGATAGCGTCGTCTCTTCGAAACATACCGGACACCAAACCTACGTGCCTTTCAGCAGCTTCCGGCATAAAGGTGGCATGATGCGTTACGACGCGCCGGAACGCTATTTCCATACACGGGTGAAACGCGGTGCTTCTGGGCTGCACGATACGTGGCTGATCCTCGGCGGCGAAGCGTTCGACAGCGATAAACTGCTCGCGGAAGAAAACCTGTCGCTGAGCCTGACTGGCACTAATGGCCAACTGCCGCGTAAGGCGCTGCAAAGCACGCTGCTGGATACCGTGGTGCAGTCGACGCAAACCAAACTGTCGGTGCGAAATCTGTGCGCGCCAACCATGCCGTGCTATCCGCCGACCCGTGACCGTTTCCACTGGCGAGTATTAAGCCACCTGGGTTCGAATTTCCTGCCGATGATGGATAACGCCGAAGTGCTGCGCGGTACGCTTTCGCTGTATGACTGGACGGGCGACGAGCTTAACCGCCGCCGCTTAGCGGCGATTGTTGACGTGAAACATCATCTGATCCAGCGCTTTGAGAAGGGTTTTTTGCTGCGCGGCGTGGACATTGAAGTCACGCTGGATAGCAACGGTTTTTCTGGCGAGGGGGATATCAGCCTGTTTGGTGAAATGCTCAGCCGCTTCTTTGCGCTGTATGCCGATATTCATCTGTTTAACCAGCTTACGTTGATACTGCAACCTTCAGGGAAATGTCTGCAATGGAAAGAGAATCACAGTCAGCGCATTCCGGGCTAATAGCGGCGCTGCAAGGGCGCATGTCGGAGGTTAATGTCTATCGCTTTTGCCAGTTGCTGGAGAGGGTGGCACCAGAAAGACCGGCGTTGGGAAGCACCGCCAGCCCGCATGACGATCCGGTGCGTTTTCGTCCTCACCCCGGCATGGGATTTCCCGTTAGTGAGCTGAAAGCACTGGAAAGTGATGAGTTTCACCCAGAGCGTCCACCGACGGTACGCACCACGTTTCTAGGGTTATACGGCGTTGATTCACCGCTGCCAACCTCATACCTTGACGATATCGCACAAAGGCGGGAAGGGCATGAGGCGCTGGAAGCGTTTCTGGATATTTTTAACCACCGTATCTTTACCCAGTTTTATCGTATTTGGCGTAAGTATTCCTATCCGGCCACTTTTCAAACCGGCGGAACGGATGAAACCTCGCAGTGCCTATTGGGGCTGATTGGTTTAGGGATACCCGGCACTTCTTCACATATTGCCACGCCGGTATCGCGTTTTTTAGCCTTGCTGAGCGTGATGCGTTTACCGACGCGCACCGCCGAAGGAGTGGGGGCGTTAGTGAGATTGTTGGCACCGAACACCACGGCGGTGGTCACGCCGCACGATCGCCAGCAAATTGCACTCAAACAGCCTGCCGGACTAGGGCAAGCACAGCGGATTAATTTGTCTCAACGTGCCGTGTTAGGTGCGACGGGAACGGATGTGAATACCCAACTGTTGCTTACGCTGCACACTACCGATTTGACCGAGGCGAAGGGCTGGCTGCCGGGTGGTCAACTGCATACCGATCTGATGGTTTTACTGCGCGTTTATCTGGGATGGCGCTGTAATGCGCGGCTAAAACTGGTGCTACCGACCGCCATGTTGCCGCCGCCGGTATTAGGTAAAACGCCGGTTCAGCTCGGTTTAACCGGCTTACTCGGCCTGCATGCCGCAGCTCCTGCGGCCTTAGCGTTACCCAACGAGATCACGGTTAACTTGGGGCATTATCAAGGATTACAGCCGAATACGGCGAACAGAGAGGTTAAGCATGTCAATTTTCGCTTCTAAGCCCCGTACATTACAGGCGACAGCGATGGCGTTGTCCGCGCTGTTGCTGGCGGGCTGTGGCCTGACGCAGAGCGTGGCAGACGGCACGGCGTCGGTGACCAAATCGATATTTTATAAGCAGATCAAAACGCTGCATCTGGATTTTAGCGCCCGTGAGGCGCTTAACACCGACGCCAACGACATGAGCGCGCTGTCGGTACCTACGCTGGTGCGGGTTTATCAACTGCGCGATAGCAAAGCGTTCGAACAGCTGGATTATCAGAGCCTGTTGGTGGACGGCGATGCGAGCCTGAAAGCGGATTTGCTCAGCGAGCGTGAAGTGGTGGTGAAACCGGGAACCGGCGCGTCGCTGAATATGCCGATGGAAAAAGAAGCCAAGTTTGTGGCGGTCGTTGGGCTTTTCCGTATGCCTGATATGCAGAAAAATAGCTGGCGGTTGGTCATCGACCGCGAAGATTTGCTGCCTGACGATCCACGGATTATTGAGCTGAGAAATAACGCGCTTAGCCTTAAACCGGTGAAGGACTAGACCATGACGTCGCAAAACCCTTCATTGTATGAAATGCTGACGCTGAACTTTGGCGGCGAGCTGGATTTGCAACGGGTGAACGAGCGCGATCAGGTGATTTTATCGGTGCTCGATAATATGCAGCGCATCCTGAATAGCCGCGCGGGCACCTTGGCGCATCTGCCCGACTATGGTCTGCCCGATATGAGCCAGATCTTGCAAGGCATGCCGGGATCGGCGCATGGGCTGCTGTCGCTGTTGTCGGCGACGTTATTGAAGTATGAACCGCGCCTTGAAAGCCTGTCGATTACGCTGCTCCCCCAAACGCGCAGCGGCCATCTGGAATACACCCTTGAGGCTCAGCTCAAAGAGCTTGGTCTGGTGCGCTTCGGCACGGAGTTTGCGCCTGAGGGAAAAGTGTTGGTGCGCCATCTCAAACAGCAGCAGTTTGTTTCCGCTTAGTTTTTCTTTCTTTTTACGGAGCTTCACCTACGCATGGCTTCTTTCTCCGAACAACATTTACGTACCGGCGGCGATCCGCGCACGCTGAGCGAATTTACCGCCCTGCGCGATGAGCTGAGTAAACTCACGCACCCCGCGCGTCCTGACGTCGATTGGCAAAAAGTGGAACAGCTGTGTTTGGGGCTCTTTCGCCAAAACGGGGTTGAGCTGCAAACTACCGCGTATTACACGCTGGCACGCGCGCATCGTGCAGGATTGGCAGGCATTGAAGAGGGGTTGGTGCTCGTCGATGGTTTGCTGACGCATCAGTGGCCGGTATTTTGGCCTGCGCAAACGCACGCGCGCATGGAAATTCTTGGCTGGCTTGCCACGCGACTACAGCAGTTGCTGCGCGGCTATGTCTTTAAGTATGGTGACTTGCCGATTATTTATCGCACCGAAACGCTGCTGGAGCATTTGGGCGAAGTGCTGGCGCGTCTGGAGCTCAAGCATCTTAGCCAGCTCGATGGTTTGTATCATCTGATGCATAACACCGCGCTTCGGCTGGAAAGTCTGGATGGCGATAATGCGATTCAGGGCGGTAGCACGCTGGCGGCGCGCCCGTCGATGTCGATAGCCGGACCTGAAATGCAGGATGATTCACCGCTGGTGTATGTGGTTCAAGCCGAAGCAAAGCCGGTGATCATGCGGGTGGAAAACACCGCGACCGGCATTCAGAAAAACCATTGGGTTGGTTTTGCTGCGGGATTAATTTGCATGGCGCTGGTGGGCAGTGCAGGGCTGTGGGGTTGGAATGCGTGGCATCAGGAGCCTGTTCGCAATGTTCTGTTAGCCACGGTAGAACCGTTGCCGCAGCCGTTGTCGTCGGAGCAGATGAATACGCTGCGAACCGAGAAAGCCGACAAGCTGCCAACGTTGACCAATGACATGGTGGCGGCAACGCAAAAGCAGTTGGAAAATATTAATTCATTACCTGCACTTTGGTCGCTGAACTATGCCTCTCAGCTGGTTAAGCAGGCGCAAACGCTGTGGCCGCAGACGCCAGCGGTCGATCAGCTGGCCGCCGGTTGGTTGCTTAATTTGAATGCGCAGGCGGCCGCCAGTGATACGTTGGGAGATTGGCATATGGCGCAAAGCCGTCTGCAACTGCTCGCCAATAAGCTCAATGGATTGGACGAGCAGCGCGGGAAATATATGACCGTTTCAGAGCTGAAATCGTCTATTTTTGCCATTCAACAGCCGTTGGTGAAATCACCGCCGCTGGAGGAACTGCTGCGCCAACTGTCGGAACAGCAGAACGCCGGAAAAGTATCTCCGGCGCTGGTTCGGCAGATCGACAATCGTTTTAAGCAGCTGCAAAGCCGTTATATGCTGCTGATGATGGAACCGAGGTCGTTATAAGTTTAACTGGCTACGTCTTCAGACGTAGCCAGTGGTTTTACTCTTCTGCTAGCGCCGCTGGCGCTCTTTCAATCACCATCGTCTGGCTCTGACTCAGACTGATGCCCGCCGCTCTTAGCCTTTTCAAAATCTCATACAATAAATCACTCTTGGTACCGCTTACCACGCGAGGACTCGCCACATAGCCCGTGACGCTGAGCACAATACCGTTTGGCCCTAACTCCTTGAAACTCACCGACGGTGCAGGAGCGGGCTGTATGGCAACATGCTGATGATAGGCGTCGAGCAGGAGAGCGCGTGTTTGTTCCGGATCGATATCCAGCGGGAAGGTGAGCGCAATCGTCACCACGCCCTGCGCATTGCCCATGGTGGCATTACGAACGTTTTGCGAAATGAGCTGGGAATTGGGCACAATCACGGTGGAACGATCGCTGAGCTGGATTTCAGTCGCACGGACGTTGATGCGGCGAATATCGCCCTCAACGCCGCTGATGCTGATTAAATCGCCAACTTTGACCGGACGCTCGGTCAGCAAAATCAAACCGGAGATAAAGTTTTTCACAATCTCTTGCAGACCAAAACCGATCCCAACCGAGAGGGCGCTAACGATCCACGCCAGCTTGTTCCACTCAATGCCGAGGGTGGAGAGCGTGAGTAAGATAATCAGCACGTAGCCGACGTTGGTGAACAACGTCACCAACGAGGCACGCATGCCGCGATCCATCATGGTTTTTGGTAGGAAGTCGTTATCCAGCCAACGGCGCGCGGTGCGCAGAATGTACCAGCCAATGACCAAACACAGCACGGCATTCAGGGCGTGCGCAGGAATAATGGTGAAGCCGCCTAACCCTTTACCGCGCCAGATTTCGATCACTTTTTGTAGCAGGGCGAGCGGGGTGGTTGAGCCATAGGTTCCGCTCAGCAGCGCGATAACCGCAAACAGCACCAACACAGTTTTGCCCACCGCGGCAAATAGCGTCGCGGCCAAAGAGAGATGCCGGTCGCTGAGGCTGAGCGTGCTTTTGAGTATTTTTCCTGAGTGATTGCTGGGCGTAAATACGCTTTCGCAGAGGTCGGTCATCAGGTGTATCAGTAGATATAAACAGGCTAAAACCAGCCATACCCAGATCAGCTCATAGGTGAGGAAACGCGCCAGCAGAATGTAGCCTGTGAGCAGAGAGATAATAATGGCAAACGAGGTGGCACTGATCGCCAGATGGATAAATCCAGCCAGCGCCGAGCGCGCGCTAACCTGATCGTTATTGGTGTTTCGCCCATGGCGCAGTCGGGTAACGCGCACTGCCATGAAAATCGCAATCAGTGCCACCAACAGTGACAATAACCCGCTGCAAAAAACCGTGGCGGCGATGCTGGCACCGACCAAATTATTGAGCTGTTCAAGAATGCTGAAAATGAAAACGGCGGTGGCAATAAGCGTTGGGAAAGGCGCTAAGGCTTTGGCGGCGTTATCGGAGATGTTTGGCAGTCGCCAAGAAGGATGGCGATTGGAAAGTAATGCATTGCCCAGTCCGGCAATCAGGCTGGAGAACACGGTGAGCCGCCCCAGCGTTTGCGCAAATTCGACCAACATCGGCGAGGTGTCGGGCAGGCGAATGAAGAGATAGCACAGAAAATGGGCGCTAGTGCCGAGCATGACGGCGGTGAGCACGGTGGTGGTGAAGGCGAGAACGCTGCGGCGTAGGCGTCCTTCGGGTAGCCAACGTTGCATCATGGCGCTGACGGGTTTATCTAGCACGATATGGCTGAAGACACCAAAGGCTAGCGCGAGCAAGAGATAAAACACCGATCCGGCTTTCCAACCGGGTTGCCAGGCGTTGTCCCACGCGTCGCTGAGTTGTTGATTAAAATCGTTGAATTTATCCAGATCGTGATTCTGGGAATAGAGTACTGGCGACCAAAAACTTTGTCCCAGAATGGTGCCTGAGTTAAGGGCAATTTGAGATTTTAACGCTGAGCGGCGCAGGTTATTAATTTGGGTCGAGAGATTCGCCGCGTTGGTTTTTACCGCATTAATTTGCTCAATTTGTTTATCTAGCTGGGTTTTGGTGCGGTTCAGCGTAATTCTTTGCTGGGTAACTTCCGGAGTTTCATCGGCGGCTTTGGGGCCGAGTACGTCGAGCTGCGCCTGTATCTGCGCGATTTCTGGCGTGAGCGCGGCGGCCTTGGCATCGGCCTCCTCAGCCAGCTGTAGCGTCTCGCTGTTGAGCTGGCCGAGTAATTTTTCATGCTGGGCGTTGGCGACCTGCTGCTTGATGGTGTCGAGTTTTTTCTGCAACACGCCGCTATCGACTTGCGTACTCGCTGTGACCTGCTGCGTGCTGTTGCTTGCGGCATGGCTCATGAGCGGCGTTGCTAGCAACATAACTAACAGCGCGTAGGTTTTTAGCATTTTCAGCATGTAAAAGAGATCTCGGTTGAGCATTAATCGGCTAAATATTCGTTAATTATAGAAAAAAAGGTAGGCGTTTTGTGAATCATTTTGTGAACTTGGTTACATGCAGGAGAGGTGCGAGGAGAAATATGGGCAGCCAAGAGAAACCATGCCGCCCATATTGACTTATGACTTGCTCGATGTTCCGCTTGCTCGGTATCCACCGCCGAGTGATTTGGTAAGGTTGATATCGGCATCGATCCAACGGCCGTGCAGCTCGATCAGCTTGGATTGTTCCGCTAACAAAGGAAGCTTAGCTTTTGCCACGTTAACGCCGCTGATTAAACCTGCTTGGAAGCGCATTTGGGTGAGCGACCAGATTTTTTGATCGCCGTCCACCACTTCGGTTTGATGCGCGCTTTGATCCGAAATTGTTTGGAGCTGGGTAATGCCTTTCGTGACTTCTGTGACGGCATTCACTACCGCTTTGTTGTAGCTGGCGATATTCAAGTTGCTGTTGCTTTGTACAATGCTGAGATTGGCGTTAAGGCGTCCACCATCAAAAATAGGTAGCGTTAAGCCCAATATGCCGCCCATTTGCTGCGCGGAGCCACGGAACAGATCGCTGAGGTGTAGCGCATCGTTCTGCAAGAATCCCATTAGGTTGATTTCCGGATAGAACGCGGCTTTGGCGGCATCAACCTGGCTCAATGACGCGTCGATATACCAGTGTGCGGCTTGCAAATCGGGGCGGCGGGCCAGCAATTCATAGCTGAGATTTTGCGGTAGGGTGCTAATGACGTCGGGTAACGGAACCGTTTTGAGCGCAGGTAACGGCGTTTTCAGCCCGACAAGCGCCTGTAAGTTCGCCCGTAACAAGAGCAGATTGCCACGCGATGCGTCGATTTGCTCATCGATTTTGGTGAATTGCGTTTCCGTTTCAGTTTGTTCGAGCGAAGAGATAATGCCTTCGTTGTAAAGTTTGCGATCCGTGTCGGCAATGATCGCCTCTTGAGCTTTGACCTCAATCAGGATGTCCTGCAATGCCTTAACGGTTTGAATATCCCAATAGATTTGGGTTACGGCGGAGGAAACCAGCAGTTCACTTTCAGCCAGTTCCGCCTGTCGTGCTTTGTAAACGCCGAGCGCTGATTCTACCTGCGCGCGGTTTTTTCCCCATAAATCCAGATCGTAGCTGGCCTGCAAACCGAAAGTGCCGTTGGTATACCATGGCCCTGTCGTTCCTGCGGCGGGATCGTCAAGCGCAAACGGCCCCATCACACCTTCAGCCGACATTTTTTGGCGCTCCACGTCGGCACCGAAATTCACAATAGGTAAATCATCGGCGCGCGCCCGATCGGTTTGCGCTTTAGCAATTTCAACGCGTTGGCGAACCACGGCAAGGCTAGGCGAATCGGCAAGTGCTTGCTCAACCAGATGGTTGAGCTGAGGGTTGTGATAATTTTGCCACCAGTGGTTTCCCGGCCATGCGCGGAGTGCGCCTGCGGGGGCATCGTTGATGTGTATTTGGCTAAGATCGGTTTGCGGTAGCGGTGTTTTATCTGAATGAATCATCGCACAGCCGCCGATCGCGAAAGATAACGCGATAAGTAAACTGGAGCGTAATAGTTTTTTGTTAGGAATAATAGAATGATTTTTTTTATTTGTTTTATTCATGTGTTTACTTGAATTGATAATAATGGATGATGATTTCATTACCCATATTGAAATGGAGTCATTAGTCAGCGAACACTAAAGGCTTTTCTTATTTTTGTTTTATGCAGTTGTGCGGATATTGGTTATTTTCTCTAAAAACTAAATGTAGTTTTTATAATTAATTTGAATTAATAATCCATATGATTTTTTTCATATTCATTATGAATGGCTGTTTCTTTTATTTAATGAGTTAACTCCATTGTTAATACATTTATAACGTTGGTAGAACATCACGCCATCAGGCATTTAAAATGCGTTTTCTTTGAATATTTTTGGTTGTGTGCTGATTTTTCATCCATGCTTAGAGTTCGGCCTTTTTTAGGGATGACTCACGATGACAAAAACCACACTGTTTCAGTTCTTTCACTGGTATTACCCCGACGGCGGGAAATTGTGGCCAGAAGTGGCTGATAAGGCGGAGTATCTCTCGACGCTGGGAATAAGCCACGTTTGGCTTCCTCCCGCGTACAAAGGAGCCAGCGGCGGCTACTCTGTGGGGTATGACTCTTACGATCTCTTCGATCTCGGGGAGTTCGACCAGAAAGGGAGCGTGCCAACCAAATACGGTGATAGAGCGGGATTAGAACATGCGGCGCAGTGTTTGCAATCGCATGGGCTACAGGTGCTGTTTGACGCGGTGCTAAACCACAAATTGGGTGCGGATGAGAAAGAGCGTGTGCATGTGCGCCGCGTTGAAGAGCACGACCGCAATGATATCGACGATAGCGCTTTTGAAGCATTAGCTTACACCCGCTTCGTGTTTCCGGGACGGCAGGGGAAATACTCTGAGTTTGTTTGGGATTATCGCTGCTTTAGCGGCGTTGATTACATTGAAGATCCGAATGAAAACGGCATTTTTAAAATCATGAATGATTTCGGCGAAGATGGCTGGAACGACGATGTTGATAAAGAAAATGGTAATTATGATTATCTCATGGGCGCCGATATTGAATTTCGTAATGAGGCGGTTAATGAGGAATTAAAATTCTGGGGGCGTTGGTTATTGGATTCCGTGCCCTGCGATGGATTTCGCTTGGATGCGGTGAAGCATATTCCCGCGTGGTTTTATTCCCATTGGCTAGATCATCTGCGTGAGCATTCTGGCCGTGAGTTGTTTACCGTGGCGGAGTATTGGTCGCCGGAAGTGGCTGCGCTACAGAACTATCTGCATGAAACTGAAAACAAACTGATGCTGTTTGATTCCGTGCTGCATACCAAATTTCATCATGCGTCTAAATCGGGCAGTGATTACGATCTTTCGACGCTGTTTGCTGACACGTTGGTAGCAAGTGCCCCTGAGAATACGGTCACGCTGGTGGCGAACCATGATACTCAGCCGTTGCAGTCGCTGGAAGCGCCAGTGGAACCGTGGTTTAAGCCATTGGCTTATGCGTTAATCCTGCTGCGGGAACAGGGCGTGCCCTGCGTTTTCTATCCCGATCTGTTTGGTGCTACCTATACCGATAAAGGTGATGACGGCCAAGACTATGAAATCATCATGCCCGTTATTCCTGAGCTTGAAAAATTGATTGAGGCTCGTCAGCGTTTTGCCAACGGTGCACAGCATGATTATTTTGATGCACCACAGTGTGTGGCCTTTGTGCGTGATGGTACCGAGGAAGCATCGGGGTGCGTGGTGATCATGACCAACGGTGATGTGGCGTCTAAGCACGTACAGCTGGCAGAAGGTTTGGCGGGGCGGCGGTTCTATGATTTCCTCGGTAATCATAGCGATGTAGTGACCACAGGCGATGATGCCAGCGCTGAGTTCCCCGTGTCGGCGGGGAGCGTCAGCGTTTGGGTTCTAGAACAGTAAACGAAAGCCTTAAAAAGCGACGTCGACGACCAGCGTATCGTTGTAAACCCCGGCGGGTGGCGTGTTCTGGGTGGGAAATATTTTAGCCGTATAGCTATAGGTTTTCGTCATGGTGTCAGGGCTGGTGGTGGTGGCAGCAGTGCTGCTCCAGCGCTGGCTGCCGACCGATCCCCAGCGGTTATTGCTGGTTGACTGATAGATATCGTAGCTGAGTAGATTTGCTGCGCCATTAAGCATGTTGCGTACGCCACCGCTGGTATTTTGCCCATCACTGATCCCCACGGTATAGGTTGCGCTCTTGGTGCAAACCAAGGTGATAGTCCCAGATTGAGTGCTAAAGCTACCCGCCACTGGCGCACTGCCGAAGTTGATATCGGGCGCGGTAATGGTGGCGCAGTCGTTTGTCACATTTAGGGTTACTGGAATGACTAAGGTGTCGCTACCGGTGTCGTTATTCAGGCAAAGTACCAACGCTCCGGCGGTACAAATATCCCAAGTGACGGTGAGCGTGATACTCGTTGCATAGGAACCCGCGGCCACGGATTGGGCAACAGTGCTCAGTGTGAAGGGTAATGAGTACTGTTTATTAGTTAATAACCCCAAGAACGTTGAGCTAGGAATAGATTGCGTACCGTTGACGCTAATCTCGGTGGCTGATGTGCAGATTGGGGTAATACACATCAATCTGAGTGGGATTGTATCCGTCGTGCTGCTGGTTAGGATCGCGCGGGAGCCGCTGGTTGTCGTAGCACTGGTATAAGCGACGACGATGGAGCCTGGGGCCGCAATGGCGAGCACGATAGGGCAGCTTATCTGGATATTGAATGTTTGAGACTGGGGTGTGGAGCTCACGACGACAGAGCTGACAGTGCCATAGTTGACGATGATGGGTTTCGTCAGCGTGCAGTCGTGGGTGGTCGCGGCGCTGGCTGAAAATGAGAGAAATCCCCCTCCGAGCAGAATAATAATGACGGCAATAATAGCTCTCATCTTAGTTGTTCTCCGCAGTAGC
>Ga0308165_1001220_pt1 | contig 37504 bp, 38 predicted proteins | sample PhyWR2_FD_201032 | JGI IMG/M metagenome (GOLD analysis project Ga0308165, IMG submission 201032) | Phyllosphere microbial communities from UC Gill Tract Community Farm, Albany, California, United States - DLSLW.R2 | ecosystem: Host-associated > Plants > Phyllosphere > Unclassified | place: USA...
CGTAAGCCCCCATATTTGCCTCGGACTTCCTTCAGATTCGCAGTCACCCACGACACCCTTGTCTCTAGCTAACACTTCCTACTGCTAAGCGTGTTCGGGACTCTAACCCTATAGTCGATTGCCATGCCCGGCGCACACAAAAAAAGCCCCCAATTTCTTGGAGGCTCTGAAAATAAATTAGGGTTTTGATTATAAACCAAATGCAAAAGCAGCACGGATACCAATGAATGATAATGTTGTACTGTTTTTCGACCATCCTTCATAACGTACACCTAAATCGATGCTTGATTTATCAGCAACTGAAAATGAAGCACCAATAGTTGGCGCATAAGAAAATGCAGTACCAGAATTATTTTCAGTAAAAATAGCTGCACCAAGTTCACCAGCACCATAAAAATTACCACCAAAATAATATTTGGCGCCAGCTTTTAATGGAATAACCCCCGCGTTAGTTGCACCAAGATCTTTTAAGTATTTTTCTGGTGATAAAGAAATGTATCCGCCAGATACAGTTAAATTTAATGATTTAGCTACATTAAATTCGCCCATTACTGAACCACCATAACCTAAGCTAAGTCCATTTGTATTGTCTCCAACAGGTAATAAGAAATCTGGTCCTACACTGATTTTGTTAACCGCTCCTTCTGTTTGAGCCGATGCTGCAAAGCCTAAACCTGCAACCATTAATAAAGAAAGTAATACTTTTTTCATGTGATTTTTAAATTATTGTTCGTTAATTATTTTGCTTTTATAGACAAGCTTTATGCCAAAAACGTTACAAATAAAATAAACAAGACTAAAACAAATCCACAATCAACTGATTTACTGACAAATAAAACAAATAATTTTTATTCCGAAAAGGTGTTAAATTTTTAAAACAATTTGATTTAATGTAGGGTTTTGAAGAAAAAATTCTAAAAATTGGTAATTTAAGATATCAGTTACAACCCAAACGCATAGGCAAATCTTATCCCAACAAAGCCTTTTGTATTTGATTTATTAATGGCAACAACATCATTTTTACCTGTCCATGCTTCGTAGCGGATGCCCAAATCGATATTATTGCCTCCGGAAAGTTTAAACAGATTTCCAATTCCGGGCGACCATACAAATAAAGTTTTTTGTCCATTGTTTAAGGGCAGTGGCAGCCCCTACTTGTCCTTCAGCATAAAAACTTTCGCCCAATTGATATTTCAGTCCTGCTTTAGCTTGAACATAACCAAGATCCTGTACTTTAAAAATTTGATTCCGTTTGCCAAAAAAGTGCATAAAACCACCGTTAACTGTTAATGCAAGATTTTCTGTTACAAGAAAACTGGCCTTCACCGACGCCCCTAAGCCAATGCCTGAAAGGCTTGAGAAATTACCCGATGGCAAACCGAATTCTGCGCCAATATCAATACGGGTACGGTTTTGAGCTTTTAATGCAAGGGGGGTTAAAAATAGAATGGCAATAAATGTAATCCTTGTTATTAGGTTAAGCATTGTATTTAAGCAGTAAGTTTTCTAAAAATATCTTCTAGTGATTGTTGCTGATGTGTTTTTTTGAGTCCTTCGAGCGAATCGTTGGCTACAATTTTACCTTTATTAATGATAATAATATCATCACAGGTGGCCTCAACTTCTTGCATAATGTGTGTAGAAATGACAACCGTTTTAGCTGCACCCAATGTTTTAATCAACTTTCTGATATCAACCAATTGATTTGGATCTAGGCCCGAGGTGGGTTCGTCTAAAATAAGTACTTCTGGATTATGGATAATGGCTTGTGCCAGCCCCACCCTTTGGCGGTAACCTTTTGATAACATCCCGATTTTTTTATGCTGCTCTGGTGTTAAACCCACCATTTTAATCACCTCATCAATTCGCAGGGATAAATTTGCAAGTTTATAGGTTTGACCGACAAAGTGTAAAAACTCTTTTACATACATATCAGCATAAAGCGGTGTATTTTCTGGAAGGTAGCCAATATATTTTTTGGCTTCAATTGCCTCAGAAAGAATACTTTTTCCAGAAATTTCAGCTTCGCCCGATGTAGGTATTAAATAACCGGTAAGCATGCGCATAGTGGTAGATTTACCTGCCCCATTTGGACCAAGAAAGCCTAAAATACGACCAGGTTTGGCATCAAAACTGATTGAATCGACTGCTTTTTGCTTATCGTAATGTTTGGAAAGGTTTTTAACTGAAATACTCATTTTATATGTTTAACCGCAAAGAACGCTAAGTTTTTCGCTAAGGTAGTGAAGTTAATCTTAGAATTGTCGTCATTGCGAGGAGGCTTTTTCAGCTGACGAAGCAATCTTAATGCAATCGATATAAACTAATAGTTGTAAGATTGCTTCGTCGTTCCTCTTCGCAATGACGAACAGATTAGTTTATATTCGGTGAGCTTAATTTTTTATTATATCTAAACTTATCCAATTCTTCTGATGCTTGTGGCAGGTTATCGCCCGATAAAATATCGGCACCATTATTAACCAAATGATAATAAACATTTCTTGCAGGACTTGCCAATGCACTTTTATCGATATTTCCCATTGTACCTAAAATGGTGGTAATACCCTTAGTATGAAGATATGTATACAGCTCTTTATCGGGTGCAGAAACGCCTACAAAAGCCACAATCCGATTATTTGGAATTCCCATGTTATTTAAGCGCTTTAGTTCAGCTTTCTTTTGAACGGATGCAGAAATCATGAGTTCTGGTGCCAATTGATGTACTTCTTTTGCCTGATCGGCAGTATAGGTAATGATGATCGAATTGCTTTCTACCTTATACTGCCTAACTTTTTCGATCACTTTTACATAAGAAACACCTTTTTTCAAATCGATGGTTAATAAAACTTTCCCCTTGCTCCAACTCAGCACGCTATCTAAAGTGGGGATTTTAAATTTAGTTTCTTCACCATCGTTATCTTTCAAATTAAAAGCTTTTAATTCCTCGTAAGTATAATTGCCGATCGCACCTTTTCCTGTCGAAGTTCTGTCTAGCTTATCATCATGCATAATCACCATCACCGAATCTTTACTATAAGCAATATCGAATTCGATAATCACGGGGTTATAAGTAGTGGCATTATCGAATGTTTCAATGCAATTTTCGGGGAAACCCGGCATAGGTCCGCCACGATGTGCACTAATTAAAGGGAAACGGTTTTCTGGCGACCATTTTAAAAACTGATATAAAGCTTGAGTAGTAGTAAATTGAATATATTGATGGCTTTCTTGTTTTGGTTTGCATGATGAAAAAACTGCAACAATAACCAAAAGTAGTAAATGATGAAATTTCATGCGTCAAAAGTAAACAAATTGGTTAACTGTTGAATTGGTTAATTGTTTTAGAGGTTAACTGATTAAGGATGTTAACTGGTTAATTGTTGAAATCGGTTAATTGTTCATCCCTTATCTTAAACATTATGTACAGTTAACCAATTTATACAGTTTAAACATTTAACCGGTATTATGCAAATCCATTCTTTATAGCAAAAACCGCCAACCCAACACGGGTTTTAAGTTCGAGTTTTTCGCAGAGCTGATCACGGTAACTTTCGACAGTGCGCGGGCTGCAGAACATTTTATCGGCTATTTCTTTATAATTAAGCTCAGTAACTGTATATTTTAAAAATTCTTTCTCCCGATCTGAAATCTTAATTTCAATATCCTTGCTTTTATTTAAACTTGAAAAGATAATTTTCGACGCCCAATCAGGATAGAAGAAACCGTTGGCGGTGAGTTTTGTGAGTGCATTTTCCAACTCTATTGGATGTGCATTTTTTAGGAGATAAGCTTTGGCCCCATTGCTTACCATCTTAATTACACTTTTTTCCTCCCCTTGCATGCTCAAAGCCATTACCTTTACCTCTGGATGGTGTTCTGTTAACCAGCTAACGGTTTCAAAACCATCCATAATGGGCATACTAATATCCAAAAGTATGATATCGGGGATTTTATTTTTGTTTTCGAAGTTTTGAATCAGCTCTTTCCCATTTTCACAGACATAAATTACTTCGAAAGCTGCAAAATTATCAATAATGCCTTGAAGCGCTTTTGCTATCAGCATATGATCATCAACAATAACTACAGTTTTTTTCATGCAGGGCCATTTAAAATAACAGTAAGTGTTGTGCCGAAACCTGGCTTGCTTTCCAGATTGAATTTCCCACCAATAATTTCGGCCCTTTTTTTCATATTTTTCAGTCCTATTCCGTCAGAAGTTAATTTATTATAATCGAAACCTGCGCCGTCATCCTCAATACTTAAGGTTAAAAAAATCTCGGGAGACGAATAGAGCCGGATTATGATATTATTGCAATTGGCATGCTTTAAACTGTTCTGAAGAAATTCCTGGGTGATTCGCAACAGCACATTCTTTTTCACAAATTCCAAGATAATGCCTTCTGAATTATGGCTGAAAGCTACCCTACATTTTTTTAACGCATTGATATTGTTTACTTCTTCCTGTATTAAAGTTACAATTTCATTTTCACTTATATTATCATTGGTTAAATTTTTAGACAAACTCCTTAAATCTTGCAGCGATGAGTTAATGATCTGATAAATCTGTTCTATTCTTTTATTTTCTTGCGGCACTTTGTTTTCGTGTACAAGCTGCTGCGTATACAGGCTTACCAGCGTTAATTTCTGCCCAATATTATCGTGCAATTCGCGACCGATCTGCTGCATGGTTGCCTGTTGTATTTCTAACTGTGTTGTTAAAAGTTCCTTTTGATGTATTTCATTGGTAATTTTAATTTCATTCAGGTATTCTCTTTTCCGCTCCTTATACTTTTTGATATAAACCACAATGGCCACCACAAACAGTACAAAAAACAGATTAAAAAGAATAATTGTAATTAAGAGTTCTGTTTTCCCCATATAAATGAAATTGAGAATAATACATACATTACAATACCCGAAAGTAAGAAATAGTCAAAATAGATGTTCCAGATTTGGATATACGCCCTTAAAAGTGAATAAAATGTAAAAAATGGCAAAGTTCCAATGTAGAAAAGAGTAACACCTAAATTAATGTAAAACATCCGGTTTTCATTAAAGTGAAGAATATTAGCAGAGTTTACCTGATTATAATACTCTTTAATTACCAAAAACATCAGCAGCAAACATCCCAATGTATAACTGAAAGAAAAATACACCTTACTTTCTTTAAAGAAGAGTCTGCTGAGTATAAACGAAATCACATATGTTAAAGCTACAATCCAGAACAGTTTTTTATTGTTAAAGGATTTTATGGCATAAAGCCAGAAAAAAAATATGAATTGAAAGGGAATAACGATGTAATTATAATATTTCGTTTTCGAAAAACTGACATAATCGCCACCCCATTTCCCAATAAGCTCACAGATAAAGATAGTGACCAGGTAATAGATAAAAAATTGCCAATAATGTCCCTTTAATTTTTTTAAATACAAAAGGGCCATTATTGCAGCTGCTCCTTCAACCCAAAGAAAACTGTCGCTCAGAAATTTCTGGAAGTCGCTCATTTCCTTAAAATTTTAATAGTTCTCTACAGCAGCATCGGCAGGAGGAATGGTTTGTCCATGATTTTGTGCCATTACCTGACGCGATTGGATATCGCTAGCATCAGAACTCATCGCCATTAACGTAACTGGCCGATCGTTTTTGCGTTCATCTATTAAGAAGGTAGTTTTATCTAAAGGATTAAAGTCGTAATCAAGATTACTTCCCTGACTGATCTTCTTTTTTAATGTTGGAATCATTACAAGTGTATGTTTCTGGGCATAATCCTTTCCTATTGCTTTTTCATTTTCTAGATTCCCCCATTCACTTTCTTTTGGATAGGCTGCATAATAAAAACGTATGCCAAGCGCAGCAATACCGATACTTGGATTTCTTTTTTTGGTTTGGTATTCAATATCAACAATAAATTTTTTAAGTGTGCTCAGATCAAACGAAACCGAATGGGCATCCGCCAGCCCTAAAGTTTTATTAATTGCGGCCAAATGGTTATTGCGGTAGTTATCAACCATATGTTGGATGATTTTTGGATCCATAGTGTTGGGATATTTTCTTTCGCTCTTATCAATGAAGCCGATTATTTTCTGCAAAATGTAAAGTACAAGAGCACCACATAAAAAAACAATAGCGTAAATGGGTAAATGTTGCATTTCCATAATTTTTAAGTTTTAATTAAAGTTAACTTTTATTCCCAAATGTGATTAAACTTTTACAGATAACAGATGGGGTTTTCCCCATATTTTATTGCTGTTTTTACTGCTTTTTATTTTGTTGCTTTCACTACTGATTTCTAGTGCTTTACCTAAGGTTATTATGCCACAACTCTAGCACTTTTGGAAAGTGTTTAACACGAACCGGAAGCAGCCGAAAATCCGCGATAGAGTAGGCAAAACTTAAAACCTTAAAACCATGTCAAAAACCTTGAAAAAAGAAGAAAAAGTAGAGTACACAGGCAGATACCTAGTACTTTTACCTGAAGGATCTACTACCTCAGATTCGATCAGCACAATCAATTCTATCAGCGGATTGAACTTAAAAAGCTCTTTAGAATTCGAAAATGAATTTTTTACCGACAAAGATCTTGCTAAAACCGACGGTATTGTGCTTGATAAATTGGGTATTGCTATTGTAAATGAAAAACCAAAAGCAGAAAACTCCATCAGCAGTTTAGGCGATAACGAAATGATCGTTGAAAAAGAAAGAGTAGTTTACGCCATTGGCATGCTGGATGAAAGCACCCAAAATTATGTGGAAGGCTACCGTGATGCAGTAAACCAGATGACCAATATGCTGGTTGGAACTGAAGTGGAAGATTACAGTTATGATGAGCAGGATTCGGAAGTGGAATCAGTTGGGGCAACATGGGGATTAAAAGCTACCAATGTTGTACCAAGTACCTTTTTAAGATACAACCCTTATAACGGGGCAGGAATTAAAGTGGCCATATTGGATACGGGTTTCGATTTTAACCACCCTGATTTTGCCGGCCGCCCAATTGTTCACCAAAGTTTTATTAGTGGCGAAAGTACACAAGACGGTCATGGCCACGGCACCCACTGTACTGGTACATCTTGCGGTCCGGCCAGCTCGCCATCGGCAACCGAAAGGTATGGTATTGCTTATGCAGCAAGCATTTACATTGGTAAAGTTTTAAGCAATGGCGGTTCTGGTGGTGATGGAGGAATACTTGCCGGTATTAACTGGGCAATTGCGAACCGTTGCGATGTAGTGAGCATGTCGTTAAGAGGTTTGGTAAACGGAACTGGCTACTCGGCTGTTTTCGAAACTGCCGCAGCACGCGCACTGGCTCAAGGTACTTTAATTATTGCAGCAGCAGGTAACGATTCGGCCAGACCGGGCAGTGTAAAACAAGTAATGCACCCTGCAAACTGTCCTTCCATTATGGCCGTTGGTGCTGTAGACGTAAATATGAACGTAGCAAGTTTTTCTAACGGAGGCCTTTACCCAACTTATGGTGCGGTAGATATTGCGGCTCCAGGGGTTAATGTATACTCTTCTACAAAACTGCCTACAAAATATGCAAGTTGGAACGGAACCAGTATGGCTACACCACATGTTGCAGGTATTGCTGCATTATGGGCACAAGCAACAGGACTTAGGGGAATTAACCTTTGGCGCAAATTAACTTCAACAGCAAAAGCTTTATCTTTACCTGGAAGAGATGTTGGTGCAGGATTGGTACAAGCACCTACGAAAACAAGACTGATTAAATTCCCTATTGACAGGATTCCGATTGATAGAACGCCGATTTTAATTAATCCAAAATTCCCTATCGACCCAATTGGTCCAATTGAAAAAATTATACGATGAAAACGAAATGGTTAATATCTGTACAAGATGGCGCACTAAACCAAGTACTTACAGAACTAGGTAAAAAGGGCATTGCAGATGTAGAAACATTAGACGCGATTGGTGTAATCGTTATTGTTCCCGGCGAACATAAAATTACAGATATCAAAAAAATTGATGGTGTATTAAGTGTTGAAGAGGAAAGGGACATCAGCATTTAGTGCAAAAACATTAATCATTAACCTCTTAAATCGGTGCGACTTTGTGTTGCACCGGTTTTTTTGTAAGAGATCATCATTGCGAAGCCAATTTTTCATTGGTTGAAGCAATCTTTATAAAAGTTCGCAAACATGAAAGATTGCTTTGTCGGCTAAAAAGCCTTCTCGCAACGACGACATTTCTTTTAATCCCGTAATTCATTTTCCACTGCTCAAAAACCTTCAGTCTTATACCTTTAAACCCTCCGCCTTTTTATTATCTTTGCTGCATTATGGCTCAAAAGAATAACGACGAACAATTTAAAAATGTAATATCACATGCTAAAGAATACGGTTTTGTATTCCAGAGCAGCGAAATATATGATGGCTTAAGTGCTGTTTACGATTATGGCCAATTGGGTGCCGAGTTAAAAAACAACATTAAAACATACTGGTGGAAAGCCATGGTGCAGATGCACGAAAACATTGTAGGGATCGACTCTGCAATTTTTATGCACCCGAAGGTTTGGAAAGCGAGTGGACACGTTGATGGTTTTAACGACCCGATGATTGATAATAAGGACTCTAAAAAACGTTACCGTGCCGATCAGTTATTAGAAAATAAAATTGATGAATTATATTCTGAATTGGCCAACTTCAGTACAGAAAACAAAGCCAAATTTGAAGAATTTCAACAAGAAATATTAGGTTTAAGTGATGAGGGACAGGCCGCCTGGATACCAAGTTTTAGAGATGAGACTAGCATTTTAGATCATGCGAAATATCCTTTCGTTGATGAAGCAAGCTGGAGATTTGTTAAAAAAGGTTTAGCCCTTGAGGTTGAAATGAACCTTGCACTTAAATCAGAAAACTTAGCGCAGTTAAAAGATTTAATTGTTGATTATAAAGTAATTTGCCCGATTTCCAAAACTTCGAACTGGACAGATGTACGCCAGTTTAACCTGATGTTTAGCACGCAGTTTGGTGCAATGGCAGAAGGAAGTGATGAAGTTTATCTTCGTCCGGAAACTGCGCAGGGTATTTTCGTTAACTTTTTAAATGTTCAAAAATCGGGAAGGATGAAAATTCCTTTCGGTATTGCACAAATTGGTAAAGCTTTTAGAAATGAGGTAATTGCCCGTCAGTTTATTATGCGTATGCGCGAATTTGAGCAAATGGAAATGCAATTTTTTGTTCGCCCTGGTGAAGACAAAAAATGGTTTGAATATTGGAAAGATGCACGTTTAAAATGGCACAAGGCATTAGGCACTGCTCCTGAAAAATACCGTTACCACGATCATGTGAAACTGGCACACTATGCCAATGCAGCAACAGATATCGAGTTCGAATTCCCGTTTGGATTTAAAGAAGTTGAAGGTATACATAGCCGTACAGATTTCGATTTAACGCAGCACCAGGAATTTTCTGGCAAGAAAATGCAGTATTTCGACAATGATTTAAACGAAGAAGGTAAACCATATGGCAATTATGTGCCTTACGTGATTGAAACCTCTATCGGTTTAGACCGTATGTTCTTATTAACCATGATCAATGCTTTTGAGGAGCAGGATTTAAGCACAGACGATAAACAGGATAGCCGTACTTTATTGCGTTTACACCCTGCGTTAGCACCTTATAAAGTAGCCGTTTTCCCGTTAACCAAAAAAGATGGTTTACCTGAAAAAGCACGTGAAATTATGGATGAGCTGAAATTTGATTTCAACTGCATTTATGAGGAGAAAGATGCTATTGGCAAACGTTACCGCCGTCAGGATGCCGTGGGTACACCTTTCTGTATTACGGTTGATCACCAAAGTTTAGAAGATAATACGGTTACCATCCGCCACCGCGACAGTATGGAGCAAGAGCGTATAGCCATTGCCGATTTAGGTAGTATTATCGGTTCGGCAGTAAGCTGGAAAACTTTGTTGGCATAAAAAACATAATCCGTCATCTCGCACGAAGAGCAACGAAGCCGAGAGATTTAAAGATAGATCTCTCCATTCCACTGCGTTTAAGTAGAGATGACGAAAATTTTACGAGGTCGCAGGTTTAAACCTGCGACTTTTTTGTGTAACACATATGAATTTAGCAGAACACTACCATAAACTTTACAGCGATTCTATCGCCAAAATATCTTCTGGTGACTACGAACTTGATCATTTGATTGATGATAATACCGACCAACGTTTTGGGATTACATTGGTAATCAGGCCAGATGCTGTGACCAATAATAACATCCAACAGTTTTTAACTGAAGCAAAGGCTATTGAGCCTGGGCAATATTATTATCAGAATACTGATATCCATATTACACTAATGTCTATCATTTCCTGTTATGATGGATTTAATTTAAAAAATATTCATGTTCAGAACTATATTGAGCTAATGCAACAGGTTTTAGCCCGACATAAAAGTTTTAAAATTCAATTCAAAGGGCTTACAGCATCTCCATCATGCATTTTAATTCAAGGTTTTTTAACCGATACTTTAAACGAAATCAGGGATGATTTACGTGCAGGCTTTAAAAATTCAGTACTGCAACAAAGTATAGATAAACGGTATGCCATCCAAACCGCCCATTCTACCGTAATCCGTTTCCGATCGGAACTGGAGAATAAAGATGTATTTGTGAAGCTGATCGAAAAATACAGGGGTTTTGATTTCGGTACTTTTGAAGTAAACAAGATTGAACTGGTTTATAACGATTGGTACCAACGGGAAAGATTTGTTCAAAAATTGCATCAGTTTTCTTTATCTTAGCCTATCAATTAACCATAACAAATTAACACTCGTGAAAGTACCTTTCAAATTATCGCTATTGGCATTAGTATGCCTTCTAATTACATCATCCTGCAAAAAAGAAATCGATTATCACCAGGATTGGGTTTTATCAACAATGAGCGCAAAAGTTGATGGTACATTATTGCAATGTACATTGGCTACGGCTCAGGTTTATGATGTAGGCGGAAAAATAAGTGTTCAGATTTCGGGCAACAAAGGAACCAATGGTTTTAGTTTGATGCTCAGCGATTTTAAAGGCGTGGGCACTTACAGTTTAACGGATAATAATCTAGCTGTTTATCTTCAAAATACATCGAGCATTTCAGATGGCTATATTGGAACTTCTGGTGGAACCATTAAAATAACCAGTTATTTGGCCGATAAATATATTAAAGGCACGTTTGAGTTTAAAGGCGATAACCTATCAAATTTAACCAGCAAAACCATTACAGAAGGCCAGTTTAATATCAGCTTGGTTCCTGTTAAGTTGCCAGAAACCAATAATAGCACCAATAATTTAAGTGCAAAGGTAGATGGTACTACAATCGGTTTTACTGGTGAAGCCATATCAACCACTGCCCCTATTATAGGCAATATACTTACCATTGTGACGATAAATGGAGAAAAACGCATGATTCTTGGCATTATCGGTTATAAAGGAGTAGGCACCTATGACCTTTCGACAGATGGGACTGGTTCTTACATGAAAGATCAAACACCTACAGGCTCATTTACTGCTACAAGCGGTACTTTAGTGATTACCAGTGAAGCTGGCGGTAAATTGAAAGGTACATTTTCATTTAAAGCACCAAATGAAAATGCAACGATCAATACATCTGTTACGGTAACAGATGGCACTTTTGACCTACCCTACAGCAAAAAATAAGAATTAACTTTTTAAGATAGTTAAGCCGTTGACTTTAAAATCAACGGCTTTTTGTTTTAATGAAATATGGATAGCCAGTAATCCTTCAGTCACAAAAGGTCAATGCAAATCAGGTAATTTCATATTCATATACCCGAATGGTATATTTGTTAAGATACCAAAATCATTTATATGAAAATTCCACAGAAGTTTTTTGCCCGTCGACATGAAATTGCGGCAGATTATTTAAAAGAATTAGATAAACACCTCGACGATATTGTATCTGGCCGTGCTATTGAAATGTTCGAAGTAAGGGATTTTGCCGATTTAATCCATGTGCACCCCACCCACCTCAGTAATACCATTAAGGCTGCTACCGGTCACTCGCCATGTTTCTTTTTCGAAGAGCGTTTAATGGAAATTTCAAAATCGATGTTACAGAACGTAAGTATGCCCATTGCCGAAATCGCGCGGATATTAACTTACGATCCATCTAACTTTACCAAGTTTTTTAAACACTTCGCAGGTCAAACACCAAAACAGTATAGGGAGGCCTACTTTGAGTCTTTGGCAACAAAAAAGGAAATTATCACCATATAAAACTTAAACAGTCACCATTTTTACTTAAGCTATCACCATTTTTACAGCAGATTTCCATCTAATTTTGTTTAACAAATTAAAAGAAAATGGAAACACAAAATAAAATTGCCCTGGTAACCGGCGGTAGCCGCGGATTAGGAAAAAATGCTGCTTTAAAAATCGCTTCAAAAGGATTTGATGTAATCATCACTTATCAATCTAAAAAAGAAGAAGCAGAAGAAACGGTAAACGAAATTAAAAAACTTGGCGTAAAGGCAGCTGCTTTACAGTTAAATGTAGCCGATAGCAAAACCTTTGATGCATTTTTCGCTGAGGTAAAAAATGTACTAAAATCTGTTTTTCAGGCAGAAAAGTTCGACTTTTTAATTAACAATGCGGGCATCGGCATCCATGCCTCTTTTGCAGAAACTACTGAAGAGCAATTCGATACTTTGGTAAATATCCACTATAAGGGTGCCTTCTTTTTAACACAAAAAGCACTTGCCTTATTAAACGATGGAAGCGGAATTATTAACGTTTCTACCGGGTTGGCACGTTTTGCTACACCAGGTTATGCGGCATATGCATCGATGAAAGGCGCAATGGAAACATTAACCAAATACCAGGCTAAAGAATTAGGCGCAAGAGGTATTAGATCGAACATTGTTGCTCCAGGCGCAATCGAAACAGATTTTGGTGGTGGTGTTGTACGCGATAACGACCAATTGAATGCAGGAATAGCTGCAAATACAGCTTTAGGCCGTGTTGGTTTACCAGATGATATTGGAGGTGTAGTTGCTTTCTTATGTACGGAAGATGCAAGATGGATTAATGCCCAACGCATTGAGGCATCAGGCGGTATGTTTTTATAATTATCCGCGTTTTTTTTAACCGCTAAGGCACCAAGGTTAATTTCTTGGTGTTTTGGTGGTTATTTTTCTGCTTTAGGTACTCAACGCTATCCGCCAAACGCCAAGCCCTATCCGCCCAGCGCTACCAAAAATCTTTGAACAGAAAATAATCTGCATCAAACGGCGTTATCCATGAAAGTCATCCGATGTTTAAAATACTGCTACCTACCTTTTTCCTGTTCATCCTTGCTGGCCAAGTTAATGCCCAAAAATGGACAGATGCCGAATTCCGCAAAGCCAATACCGCAGCAAATGCATCTTATTTAAGCAACGAAGAAAAAAACATCGTGATGTATATGAACCTCATCCGCATTGATGGAGAAAAGTTTTATTATACATTTTTAGAAGATTACATCAATAACTACAATGCCAAAGTACGGCAATACAGAAACTACAACGAACTTCGGATTACACGAAACAATTCCTACTACACATCTTTATTGAAACATTTGCGGGGAATCAAAAACCTACAGATGTTTTATCCTGACGATAAACTTACATCCTTAAGCCGTAACCATGCCCAGGATTTGAACAGGAATAACCTCGATACACACGAGAGTAGCAATGGTGATAAATTTTCGAAACGTTTATCTAAATATTTCCCCAACAAGGCCATGAGCGAGAATATAGATTTTGGTTATTCGAACAGTTTAGATATTGTTTGCCATTTGCTCTTGGATTGTGGCGTACCTTCGCTCGGTCACCGCTTTAATTTATTAGATCAAAAATACAAGCTCAATACCGTTGGCGTAAGTATTCAACCCCACCCCTCGTATACCTGGTGCGCAGTAATCGATTTTGTTTCGCAACCTACATTTTACACCAACAATTAATAAATTGTAGTAAATTTATTAATTGTCAGTTTTCACAAACATATCAATTCTATCTATGTTGAAATAGAAAAAAACTGTTTGATAGGTTATGAAAATTATTTCACTTTTATATCAGATTACAAACCTCAAACGATGAGCGAAAAGAAAAAACTAACAAGTGCATCAGGCATCCCATATGCAAATAACGAAGATAGCATGACAGTTGGACCACGCGGTCCGATTTTGATTCAGGATTTCATTTTGCATGAAAAAATGGCTCACTTTAACCGCGAGCGGATTCCCGAACGTGTGGTACACGCAAAGGGTTCTGGTGCTTATGGTACTTTTACGGTTACCCACGATATTACAAAATATACAAAAGCCAAACTTTTCGCAGAAATTGGTAAGCAAACCCGTACTTTTTTGCGTTTCTCTACCGTAGGTGGCGAAAAAGGATCGGCAGATAGCGAACGCGACCCACGGGGTTTTGCACTGAAGTTTTACACCGAAGATGGCAATTGGGATTTAGTTGGCAACAACACACCCGTTTTCTTTGTAAAAGACCCGAAAAAGTTTGGCGACTTTATCCATACGCAAAAACGCGATCCACAGACCAACATGAAAAGTCCGACGATGATGTGGGATTTTTGGAGTTTAAATCCCGAAAGCTTACACCAGGTATTGATTTTAATGAGCGACAGGGGAACGCCATTCTCTTACCGCCACATGCACGGTTTTGGGAGTCATACCTTCTCCTTTTACAATAGTAAGCATGATCGTTTTTATGTGAAGTTTCACTTCAAGACCAAACAGGGGATTCAGAATTTCACCAACAATGAAGCTGTTGATATGAAATCGCAGGACCCTGATCATTCACAACGTGATCTGTTCGAAGCGATAGAAAGAGGTGAATTTCCTAAATGGACTCTGAAAGTTCAGATTATGCCTTTTGAAGATGCCAAAACATACCATATCAATCCTTTCGATTTAACAAAGGTTTGGCCGCACGGCGATTACCCTTTAATTGAGGTGGGAGAGTTGGAATTGAATGAAAATCCTGATAATTATTTTGCGCATGTGGAGCAAGCGGCTTTTGCTCCTGCACACGTAGTAGATGGCATTTACTATTCGCCGGACAAAATGTTGCAAGGAAGGATTTTATCTTATCCTGATGCACAACGTTACCGTTTAGGCGGCAATTACGAGCAGATTCCGGTTAACCGTTGCCCCTTTATAACCAATAATTACCAGCGCGATGGTTTAATGGCAGTTAATGGTAACGGTGGATCGAACCCTAATTATTTTCCAAACAGTTTTGATGATATTGTGGCCGACCAAAGTTATAAACAACCGGCCTGGCCGTTAGAATCTTTATTGGCCGATAGTTACAATAGAAATGCTGAAGGTGAAAACGATCATTATACACAACCAGGTAACTTATTCCGTTTAATGGATCCCGAAGCCAGAAAAAATACCATTGCCAATATTGTAAGTGCTATGGGTGGCATAAATGGTGTTAAAAAAGATGAAATTGTAAACCGACAGCTTTGCCATTGGTTTAGGGCTGATATGAGTTTAGGTTTAGCAATTGCTAAAGGTTTAGACTTAAATTTGGACCAAGCAATGGAGGGTATGGTACATGCAGATCCACCGCATAAAGCCACTAATGGATAATGATATTAAAATGTCTCCAATAATCGGAGACATTTTTTGTTTCTATAAAATTCTATATAAAAAATTACCTTTGCGGTTAGAACACCTATATTATAGGTTTTTTGTTAAGCTTTCGACCACAAAACATTTAATATTTTAACATCAATGCGTAACGCAATTTTAGCCATCATAGATTTTTTTCACCCTCCTTTTAAAAAGTACATTTCTTTACATAATTTTAGATACCTAGCTACAGGTGGTGGCACTTTATTATTAGGAATACTAAGTTACTATTTCGCTTACTTTTTCATTTTTAAAACAGAGGAAGTAAATTTTGGAGTAATCGTACTTCAGAGAGAAACAGCATCCTTACTAGTGGATTACATAATTGCCATCCCAACTAGTTTTTTACTGAACAAGTATGTGATATTTACGCATAGCGAATTAAAAGGCAGGGTTCAGCTTTTCCGTTTTTTAAATCTCCAGTTTATCAATATCCTTGCTACCTATGTTTTATTGAAGTTCTTATTGGAACTGTTAAGAGATTACCCTGCTTTGTCTATTTTATCGAGAATACTGGTTTCAGTTTCAATGGCGCTTTTCAGTTACTTATATCAGCATTATTTCACATTTAGTGTAAAGAAAATTGGTGATAAAAAGGGAAATAAAAATCAATAATTAAGTTTGGCAATAATACTGTTTTGCCACGGAGACACGGAGTCCAAGGTAATAGTTATGATGATCAGATTACACCCAAGTTCATCAGCACAAACCTTTGTACCTAAACGGGATGGAAGTGGTATCCATTTTGCGGTCATCCTGAGCGTAGTTTAAGGATAGCAAAAAGATTTAGCGAACAGCCCGACAGAACACTCCCTATAAAAGACTACCCCCGCTTTACTAATCATTAATCTTATTTTTTGGGGAAAGCAGTGCCATAAACGTTTCGGTTTCTACAGTCCCGCCTTCTCTTCAAGTCCTCACTCGTGCCTCGCTCTGGGCTTTCCGTTTCAGTCTGGTTTAGGTGGCCAAGGTGTTACTACTATTTTTGTTCTAATAGCGAGTGGGTCAAAACCAGGTTCATCAGCACAAACTTTACTAGTTAAACGGGATGGAAGCGGTATCCTTTTGCGGTCATCCTGAGCATAGTTTAAGGATAGCAAAAAGATTTAGCGAACAGCCCGACAGAACCGCTCTGATAAAATACTGCTTTACCTTTCCAAATCCCTAATCTTATTTTTTTGGGAAAGCTATCAAAATCTCTACTACCTTCCCTAATCACAAATTTATCTTTTTAACCAACCGAAACCTTTATTACCTTAACCTGTTAATTTATCCAGCTGCTTACTTGATAAGATAAAAACAACATCATAACTTAGCTGCCGACCAACTTATTTTCAGCACAACCATGAGCCATTTTAATGATTTTAATAATGCGCAAGTAGCAAAATTGCCCAATCATTTAAAGCAATTTATTGTTGCCCAGAATTACGAAAAATATACGCCTATAGATCAAGCAGTGTGGCGGTATGTGATGCGCCAGAATTATAGTTACCTAAAAAATGTTGCTTATTACCCCTATATAAAAGGTTTACAGCGGGCTGGTTTGAGTATAGAATACATTCCAGATTTGCAAACCATGAACGATAACCTTGGCAAAATTGGCTGGGGAGCCGTAACCGTTGATGGGTTTATTCCGCCAGCTGCTTTTATGGAATATCAGGCTTACCGCGTTTTGGTAATTGCTGCCGATATCCGCCAGATTAACCACATTGAATATACACCTGCACCTGATATTATACACGAAAGTGCCGGCCACGCCCCTATTATCGCAGATACTGATTATAATAATTATTTAAGTTATTTTGGTTCAATCGGTGCAAAAGCAATGTTTTCGGCAAAAGATTTTGAACTTTACGAGGCCATCAGAAAACTTTCTATTTTAAAGGAAGCGGTTGATGCCGATGAATTTCAGATTGCAAAAGCAGAAAAAGAATTGCGTTACATTAACGAAAATATGGGAGAGCCTTCTGAAATGGCCTTGCTTGGCCGTTTACACTGGTGGACAGTAGAGTACGGTTTGATCGGCACTTTAGAAAACCCAAAAATTTATGGTGCTGGCTTGCTTTCTTCTATCGGCGAAAGTGCTAGCTGTATGCAAAACGATGTGGCAAAACTTTGGTACAACATCGACACCATTAATTATGCTTATGATATCACCAAGCCACAGCCTCAACTTTTTGTAACGGAAACCTTCCAGAACTTAATTGATGTATTGGAACAATTTGCCAATACTATGGCTTTTAGAAAAGGCGGTACAGAAAGCATTATGAAAGCAATAGCCTGTAAAAATATAGCAACAGCGGTTTATAGTTCGGGATTACAAGTTAGCGGCGTATTTACCGATATGGGTATTAATCCTAAAGATGAGGTGACTTTTATTAAAACAAAAGGGCCATCGGCACTGGCATTTAATGGTAAACAATTGGCCGGACACGGGAAAGATTACCATGTAGATGGTTTTTCTTCGCCAGTTGGCCGATTAAAAAACAGTGCAAAGGCTTTAGAAAATTACAATGTAGCAGAATTACAGGCATCAGGAATTGTCGCTGGAGAAAAGGCCGAACTTTTATTTCAAAGCGGCATTAATGTTGTTGGAGTTGTTAAAACTATTTTGATTGAAGAGCACAAAGTACTTTTAATTGCCTTTAACGATTGTACAGTTACAGAAAGCAACGGCAACACGCTGTTTAAACCAGAATGGGGCATATATGATATGGCTGTAGGCGAAAACATTGTTTCGGTTTTTAACGGCGCTGCCGATAAAGATGCCTATGAAGAGATTACTTTAATTAGTGGAGAGAAAACCCATCAGATTAGCTATGATGACAAAACCGTAAGGCTGCACAGCTTATACAGAACCGTAAGAGCGATCAGGGAAAGCGGCGAAAACCTCGATCAGCTTGGCGAAATTTTTGCACAACTGAAAACAAACCACCGACAGGATTGGCTCTGTGCATTAGAAATTCTGGAAATTATTTATCATAAAAAGCTTTACCACCAGCTGGAAAAAGAAGTTCAGGTGTATTTGGAAATTAAAGCCGGCCGGGAAATCGATCATAGCAAATTGATCAGCGATGGTTTACATGTGATTAAAAATCCGGTAAGTCAGCTGCTTGTGGAGGATTGATTTATCGTCCTCGTTTGTAACGAGGATGGAGGAGAATCACATTTATAATGTGATGTATACTATTCAAAAAGCAAGATTTTTTAATTAAACTTGAATATGATAATTGAATTAAGCAGCCGATTACTAAATAAAAAGTTATTGAAGCAATCCAGAAAGCATTTTCAGGAGTTGCTAAAAAAAGTTTACGTAACATTTCGGTAAATTACAACGAAACTTAGATAGTGCATGTTACCAGAAATTTTAAGGAATGATTTTGTTTAGTTTGCTATATTTTTCGTTAACAAAATAAGATACAATAAGTGGCGATAAAATCGCCATTCTCACTAATCCTCGTTACAAACGAGGACTATAGCTAAGAACATTCCAATCGCTAACTTTACAACAATTTTAACATTACAACAAACTAACATTTTTTAATGAACATTATAATTACAGGCGCCAGTAGCGGAATCGGATTTGAAACTGCTTTAGAATTTAGCTTACAGAAAGAAAACAAAATTGTAGCCATTGCCCGATCGGCAGATAAACTCCGTAAACTGTTGGAAATAGCTAAGGGAATTAACCCCGACTGCACGTTGCTCCCAGTAGAATTCGATATTGTAAACTATGATTATGCTGCATTAGTTCCATTTTTAAAAGAGCGTTTAGGTACTGTCGATATTCTGATCAATAATGCTGGAGCGCTAATTAACAAACCTTTTCTAGAAACTACAGAAGCTGATCTCGGTGAAATGTTGCAAAGCAATGTAATTTCACATTTCAGGATGATACAAAGTGTTTTGCCTTTAATGCAAAGTGGAAGCCATATTATAAACATTGGCAGCATGGGCGGTTTTCAGGGTAGCGTTAAATTTCCTGGGCTTTCTGCATACTCTGCGAGTAAAGCAGCCTTGCATACGTTAACCGAATGTTTGGCATTTGAGCTGGCGGAAACAGGAGTCAAAATAAATTGCCTGGCTTTAGGATCAGCTCAAACGGAAATGCTGGAAGCTGCTTTTCCAGGCTACCAAAGTCCGGTTATGGCCTTCGAAATGGGTAAATACGTAGCTGATTTTGCAAAAACAGGACATAAGTTTTTCAATGGAAAGATTTTACCTGTAGCGGTTACTACACCTTAATGTTCATATTTTTTAGTAATTTACATCTCTAAACGGAAAACAAAAAAAAATCTATGGAAACAAACTCCCCTTTTAAAACTGCCGATAATGGAAAAAATGCCGCAATAGTAAGCTACTTTTGGTTTATTGGCTGGTTGATTGCCTACTTTGCGATGTATAAAGACAACCAGACCGAGCTAAGCAGATATCATTTAAAACAGACACTTCTATTTCATTTAGTATCTACTGTATTAAGTTGGGGTTTAAGCTTATTATTTGTCCCAATAATTTTAGCTACAGACTTTGGAGGTATTTATTATATCCTTCGCGTTGTTCAGATCGGACTTTTCGTACTGTGGATTATCGGATTAATAGCTGCAATCCAAGGTGAGAAAAAACCAATTCCACTTATCGGAGATAAAGCTCAAACCATGTTTCCAAGTATTTAATCGAAACCAAATATTTTAATCCGAGTCTGGGCGAATAGCCCAGACTTTTTTGTTTCAACTCATTTTCAACATTTTAACCTCCTTTAGATATTTTTTATATCTTTGGCTCCAACATATGAAGAAAATAATAGTCCCAATTCTGTTTTTCATTTTGTCTGCCACAGCAGGAAAAGCCCAAACAATCTTACCCGCACAATACCAGGAACTGGTTAAAAAGTTGGTTGCCAACCTACCTAAAGAGGTTACGGTTAACGAAAACAACTCTACCACAAATTCAACATCACTTATCGATTTTGCCAAAAGCATGTTGGGTATCCCTTATCGTTATGCTACCAGCAACCCTAAAGTTGGTTTTGATTGTTCTGGCTTTGTAAGTTATGTTTTCAGCAATTTTGGGTTTAAAGTACCACGTTCTTCGAGAGAGTTTAGCTATGCTGGTAAAGAAACCAGTTTAGAAAATGCAAAAGTAGGCGACGTATTGATTTTTACCGGAAGTAATTCTAGAGTAAGAAGAATAGGTCATGTTGGCATTGTGTATTCTATCGATGAAAACGGGATTAAATTTATCCATGCCTCTTCGGGTAAAGCACACCAGGTAACCATTACTAATCTGGATGGCCATTACAAAGCCCGCTTTATGAAAATTGTGAGTATTCTTTAGTTATTTTTTATATTTCCACATCCTCGTTTTGCCTTCAGCAAGCCATTCTAATGTGGTTTTGAGTCTTTTTTGTTTTGTCGCTTCGGTTTTAGCTTCCTCAAGCCACATTACATACTCTTTTTTATTAGACAAACTAAAATTCTGAAATACGGCCAAAGCTTTAGGATCTTCATTTAGTGCTTCGGTAAGATATTCGGGAACTACCAGATCCTTTCTCTCGGTAGATTTTGGCTTCGATGGAAGTTTTATATTGTCTTCGTTTAATTTAACCGCTTGCTGAATATAAGCAATCAACACTTCATCTGGAGGTAAGTCTTCAAAAGAGGTTATTTTCCCCAACAAACCCATTGCTTCGGAGCGCTCTTTAAAAATCCCGTATTCATCGTTCATTAACGATCCTTTCCAAAAACCAAAGGCACAGTGGTTTTTAAAGGAAGCCATGTGGCAAACTGTACCTTTAAAATCGAAAAATGGCATTCCCCATTTAATTTTTTCTTCAATCCGTGCATCCGCCTTATGTACCAGATTTCTTAAATGATCTAAAATTGGAATGGCAAATTCTGCCGAATTGATAATGTACTGGTCTACCTGAACAAGTGTATGCATAGCTAAAAAATTACCATATAATATTTTCTGTGCTCTTTAATTTAACTAGCACAATTTTTGCATTTTTGCTTAAAACGTTAATCAATTCTTTAAAAGAACCCAATCTAAAATTAACCTTAAACTCACTTTGAAAATTACGATTGTAATCAAATAACATAACTAAATCGTAACATCGCCTTAAGAAGCCAAAATAACCTAATCTCTTATCATCAAAAGGGGCGTAAAACCCCCTTGCATAATCAAAGCTTTTAACTGTGGTTAGATCTACAATAACATTCTTATTCCAGGGAAAAAAGTAACAAATTTTCATTACGAAGGCATTATTTATTTCTACTCTCGCACTATATCGAGAGAAAAACACATAAAATAGGATAATGAAAACCGGTAGATATGTAAGCAATCCAAAAAAATTAAGTTTGTATATAATCGAAAGCAAAACACAAATAATAGGCAGCAAGAAAAGTAAATAAATACTAAAAGGGTAATTAGATTTATACACTATATGTTGTAAGGACGGCTCTTTTGACATAATTTAGAAATTTCATCTGTGGTAGATTGTATAATTTTATCAGAATCAATTATTGAAGGTGATCCTGCACTTAAAATATCATAATAAATAAAAGCAGTACCTAATAGATCTAATGCCAAACCTGATTTCTTCATTACCTTCCCTGAAAATTTTGCTATTTTAGAGATTGCGGTACCTTTACGGATATAACTTGCTGTTCTTAATAATTTATCAGGCCGATTATTTAATCTATTAAGGTATTTAGCCCATTCCATTTTAACACCAATTTCTGCGCCAACTGAAAACCCTATAGAACCAAAGCTTTTTAAAATAAACGGTTTAAATTCATCTAATGTATAACTTATACCTTACTTTACCATTTTTAACAATATTCCAAGTTCATTATTTTTTGGATTTATCAGATAGGTAACAATTTCAGTACCCTCTCTATCAGTGTGTATATATCTACTTATGACAGAAAAAATAAGTCTTATTTCCCCATCTGGGCGTCTTTCTGGCGACCATGATGCAATTTCATTCGTGCTTGGAATTTGTTGACGTATTTTCTTTTAAATAATAGAGATATACTTTTCATGTAATGTAAACCTATCCATACAACTATAAATCTAGTAACAATATACTAAAATAGCTAACTTCATTATAAATTACATCAAAACAATCTTTAAAGCAAGCACTACTTCTCCATTGCTGAGAAACTTTTTGGCCAGTTCGTGCAGTTCTCTTATACGGTTGGTACTATCGCCAATGGTGGCATCCAATACTTCTTTTACCTCTCCATGGGTGCTGATCAGATCGATTTCTTCATCGCTGGGTAAATATTCAACGTTGCCTAGCATTCCCAGATCATTTCCTGTTAGTACTTTCGAAAAACGGACGGAGTGCGGCAGACGGTCTACCCCTATTCCCAGTTTGGCTAGCGGCTTTGCAACTTTAAAAAGGTTGTGATCTGTAACCCTACAATACCAATCGCCACCTAAACGGGCCACCAGATCGATTTTATGCTGATCTATTCTGCCATTTTCATCTAGAATAGCTTCATTAATATGGATCAATTTTATTTCTGCAAGAATCAGGTTCCCGGCTCCGTGGTTATCGCCCAAGGAAATTACTTCGTTAACCACACACTCAAACTGTACTGGTGCTTCGGCAACTCTAGGGGGTTGAACCAAATCCGATTTCAGCATCGTAAACCCTGCTTTTTCAAACTCATTTACGCCTTTTGCATATTCGGTGCTGGCCAGGCTCATTTGCTGCACCATATCATAATTTACAATATTGATCACACATTCTTTTACCTGAAGCACGTTTTCTAGAGTATGTTTGGTGGTATTATCGCGCACCCGCCTCGATGGGGAAAAAACACAGATCGGCGGTTTTGTGCTAAACATATTAAAGAAACTGAAAGGACTCAAATTAATATTCCCATCGGCATCAATGGTTGAGGCAAAGCAGATCGGTCGCGGAGCAATGGCGTATTGGAGGTAGTTTTGAAGGTCTACAGCGCTTAAATCTTCGGTTTTAAGTGATAGCAAAATTTTTACTGATTAAATTTAAATTATTATTTTTGGAAAGCAAGTGCAGTGGCTATTTAGGACGCCAGTCCCGCCATTCGCTATTATTCCCGATGAAGAATCGGGAGATACCGCTACTGTCGGGTTTAGATAGTAAGGTCAACCTAAGTTATTTAAACCTGACAGCAGCGAGCACGAGCAAGAGCTTTTTCTGCTTTTGCGGAGTAAAGCGAATGGCAGGATCACATTAACCAAAATGTTCGGAACCCTGTTTTCCTAATTCTTTAAAAAATTTAGTGTTTCTTCAACGCCAAAATAGAAAAATCTGTATTTGCTTTCGTAATTGTATTCGTTAATGCTCCAAGTCCTGTGATCTCCATTTCTACCACATCGCCTGGCTGTAGCCACTGTACTTTATAATTTGGATCGTTAAGCAAACCTGTACCATTTAATTCTAAGAAACAACCTGTGCCCACCGTTCCGGAGCCAATTACGTCACCCGGCAGTATGTCTACACCATAAGCGCAACGCTCAATAATTTCGGCAAAAGTCCAGTCCATATCGGCTGCGTTTCCTTTTGAAACTTCGATACCATTTACACGGCAAGTCATTTTAAGATCGTATGCATTACCTACATGACCTTCTTTAGGCGCAACTTTGTATTGTAATAATTCATCAGGCGTTACCAACCAAGGACCGATCACCGTAGAAAAATCTTTTCCTTTTGCAGGTCCCAAATTCAATAACATCTCTTCCATTTGCAAGGTACGCGCACTCATATCATTCATTACCATATAACCGGCAATGTATTCTTCAGCAGCCTTTATATTTCTTCCTTTTTTACCGATTACAATGGCAAGTTCGAGTTCGAAATCGAGTTTATCAAAATGATCTGGCATACATTCAATTTCACCTGTACCCTGGATGGCGTTGTGATTGGTGAAATAAAAGATTGGATATTCATCAAACTGAGGAATCATATCAACTTTTCTATTTCTACGCGCCGCAGCAACGTGCTGTCTGAAAGCATATCCATCTCTACAACTTGTAGGATGAGGAACAGGTGCTAAAATCTCATAAAAAATTTCTTCTTTAGCTGCTAAACTACCTTCTTTTATTTGGTCATCGATATTTTTTGCACGCTCCATCAATACCTCTCCACCGAGCAAAAATTCGCCCATATTATCTGGAATAAGCTTATCGCAGCTATTTAAATTATAGATATGGCCACTTACAAACACACCAAGATGCTCTCTGTCTTCGGTTTTATAGGATACTAGTTTCATATATCATTTGGTTAAATACGCGGTAAAGCTAAACAATTAGGCAATTCAAAATAAAACTTAAGCGTATATTATTTTAACACGGTATACTTCTGAAGGTTTGTTTTAATTAGTGGAAAATCTTTCGCCTGCAGTCCTTTATAGTGTTTTTTATTGGAGAATAGCCCACCTATCAATAACCCGCCCGAAACCCCAGCTGGCACACCCGCTGCGATAAGTACCACAGATTCTACCAATTTATCACTCTTGGCAGCCAATACAAAAAACGTTAAACCTCCGGCAATGGCTAAAGGTGCTGCAATTCCTTTTCGATGAATATATAACGCGCTGATACTATCGGCACTTAATTTTATCGTATCCCTACGGTTTCTGATGATGGTTAAGCCATCATCGGTGGCAGCGTAAAAAGAACCTCTCTTTGCATCGCCATTTCGGTCGACAACCCTTACTGTGTACTTGGCTCTTTGTTGTGCATTTACAGTATAACTCAAGGCTATACAAGTTAAAAGTGTAAAAATAAATTTCATAGAAATAATGGGACAATATGTAATTAAAGGTAATTAAAATTTCAACTTTTAAATAAAATACTTACCTTGGCACCATTAAAACCATGATCTTAAAAGCATTACATATTAACCTAGTGAACGATGCCATCGCTGCCCGTCGCTATAAGATGCTATCTAAGCTGATCATGGCTCAATATTCTCTGTAATTCCCTTACCCTTTCTTATTAATTGAAACGCATTTCCGTTTTAATTGTTTATTCATTAGGATTTTTCTTTTCTAACCATAACATCATTTAATTATGCCTATTTATCATAAATTGGGGCAGATTCCAGCTAAACGTCACACGGTTTTTCGTAAACCGGATGGAAATCTTTATGCCGAAGAATTGGTATCTACCGAAGGTTTTTCCAGCTTATACTCGCTGGTTTACCATTGCCACCCACCAACAATTGTAAAAAATTTAGGTGAAGCATATAGTGTAGAACCAATAATTGCCCGCGAAAAGCACTTAAAACACACCAGTTTAATCGGTTTTAATATTAAACCGGAAGATGATTTTTTAAAAAGCAGAAAAGCGGTTCTGGTAAATAGCGACCTGCATATTGTTTTGGCGGCGCCAAGAAAATCGATGACAGATTATTTCTACAAAAATAGTCAGGCAGATGAGATGATCTTTGTGCACGAAGGCGCTGGAAAACTGAAAACAGGATTTGGTGAGATTAAATTCGGTTATGGCGATTATTTGATTATCCCCAGAGGGACCATTTATCAGATGGAATTTGATAACGAACAGAATAGACTGTTCATTGTAGAAAGTTTCAGTCCGTTAAGGCCACCAAAAAGATATTTAAATCAATTTGGTCAGTTAATGGAACATGCCCCATATTGTGAACGTGATTTAAGATTACCTGAAAACCTGCAAACTCATGATGAGTATGGTGATTTTAAGGTACTGATTAAAAAACAGGGACTAATTTATCCATATACTTATGGCACACATCCCTTCGATTATGTTGGCTGGGATGGTTATCATTACCCATATGCTTTCTCGATACACGACTTTGAGCCTATAACAGGCCGTTTACACCAACCTCCTCCAGTTCATCAAACATTTGAAGGCCATAATTTTGTGGTCTGTTCTTTTGTTCCCCGTAAATACGATTACCACCCTGATTCTATTCCAGCACCCTATAACCACAGTAATGTAGATAGCGATGAAGTGTTATATTATGTTGATGGTGATTTTATGAGCCGTAAAAGTGTGGTTAAGGGGCAGATTACTTTGCATCCTGGTGGTATTCCTCACGGACCGCATCCCGGTACTGTGGAAAAATCGATTGGAAAAGAAAAAACAGATGAATTGGCTGTTATGATCGATCCTTTTAAACCTTTGATGCTCACGCAAGATGCACTGGACATTGAAGACGAAAATTACCATAAAAGCTGGCAGGAAGGGTAGTTTTGACTTGTGAGTTTGGAGTCTGGAGACCGGTGTCCGAAGATAAAGAGCAGACGAACCTGGCGCCAATCAGTAATACACATTCAAACCTTCAACATTCAAACTTTACAACAATTAATAACAATACACCCGAATCGGAGCTCCGACCTCGGACTTAATAACAACGACAAATAAAATGGAAACACAAACATTTGCAGAGAAAATATCAAAAGCACCAGATTTTCTGCCGATTAATGGAACTGATTATATCGAATTTTATGTGGGCAATGCCAAACAGGCCGCACATTATTACAAAACCGCATTTGGTTTTCAAAGTTTGGCTTATGCCGGACCAGAAACTGGTGTACGTGACCGTTCTTCGTACGTATTGCAACAGGGGAAAATCAGATTGATCTTAACCACAGCATTAAAATCTGATCATCCAATCGCTGAACATGTTAAAAAACATGGCGATGGGGTAAAAGTATTGGCCCTTTGGGTAGATGATGCTTATAGTGCTTTCGAAGAAACGACAAAACGCGGCGCGAAGCCCTACATGGAACCAAAAACGTTATCCGACGAAAACGGAGAAGTTAAAATGAGCGGCATTTATACTTATGGCGAAACGGTTCACATGTTTATTGAGCGTAAAAACTATACCGGAACTTTTATGCCAGGTTACCGTGTTTGGGAAAGTGATTATCAGCCTGCAGATGCTGGGTTGTTGTATATTGACCATTGTGTGGGCAACGTTGGTTGGAACCGAATGAACGAAGCGGTACAATGGTATGAAGATGTAATGGGTTTTGTAAATATCCTTTCATTTGATGACAAGCAGATTAACACCGAATATTCGGCTTTAATGAGCAAGGTGATGAGCAATGGAAACGGATTTTCAAAATTCCCGATTAACGAGCCTGCTGAAGGCAAAAAGAAATCGCAGATTGAAGAATATCTTGAATATTATGAAGGAGAAGGCGTACAGCATATTGCAGTGGCTACCAAAGATATTGTAAAAACAGTTAGAGAACTGAAATCGCGTGGGGTTGAATTTTTAAGCGCGCCGCCAGAAGCTTATTACGATATGATGCCACAGCGTGTAGGTAAAATCGATGAAGAAATATCCCTGCTAGAAAGTTTGGGCATTTTGGTTGATTGTGATGAAGAAGGTTATTTATTACAGATCTTTACCAAACCAGTTGAAGACCGCCCTACTCTTTTCTTTGAGATTATTCAGCGTAAAGGTGCGCAAAGTTTTGGCGCAGGTAATTTTAAAGCTTTATTCGAATCTTTAGAGCGTGAACAGGAATTAAGGGGAAATTTATAAAGCTCATCAGTAATTTAAAAAAAAGGGCAATCAGTTATCTGGTTGCCCTTTTTTTTTACACATTTTTAGGTATATGTTTAAACAAATAAATTACTAAATTTAGTTACACACAAATATTTAAACCTAATCATTATGAGAACAAAATTCACACTGGTCACGTTGGTTTTATTACTGGCTGCATCATTCAATGGCTTCGCACAGGTAAAAGCCGAAATTGTTAAAACCATCAATCAACTGCTGGTAAAAGCTATCGGGGGAACCGATATCACTTTGCATAACGGTCAGGAAACTGAATTTAAAATTATTGCAAATTCATTTTCCATTGATGAGGAAATGAATTTTGGGGTTTTTACAATTGGAAAAAACTTTGCCAGTTCAGATCATGCCAAAGAGGAATCCACCACCAAATCGCAAATACAGCACTGGAAAGGGTTTAATATAAGTCCTGAGCAAACCAGTACAACCATTAAATCAATATATCCTGTTATCGAAAAGCGTGAGGGAGAACCTGATAATGATAAAAATGGAATTAAATATTATTGCTTAGTAGGTGATGAGGATAAATTGATAACGGCATTAACACAATTGCAAGGACTTTATCAGCGAAAATAGCTTTTAAATAAAAAATCCGTCATGCTCGCGAAGGCGGGAATCTTAATGACTATACCCCATTGTGCATTAAGATTCCCAATCAAGTTGGGAATGACGAAACTTATCAACTTACAGCACCTCGCCCAAATGTTTATAATTTGATTTAATCGTATCCATAACCTCGCTCATTTTCCCACCCAACATTAACTTGGCCATCGATTCTGTCATTCCTTTAATCTGTGCCCATTCTATTTTTGGTGGCATGGCTAAAGCATTTGGATTGGTCATGATATTTAATAAAACAGGTCCATTTTCACTAAGTGCATTACTTATTGCCGTTTCTACGTCTTCGGGTTTGGACACTGTAATCCCTTTAAAACCCATTGCCTGTGCAACTAATGCAAAATCAGGATTGATCATATCCGTTTCGTTATCGGGTAAACCGTCAACTTCCATTTCCAATTTCACCATTCCTAAGGCCCTGTTGTTAAAAACAATCAGTTTTATTGGCAGATTATATTGCTTAATGGTAGCCAGGTCGCCTAATAGCATCGATAAACCACCATCGCCACAAAGCGCAATCACCTGTTTTTCTGGGTGTGCCAGGGCAGCTCCTATTGCCATGGGCATTGCATTTGCCATAGAACCGTGGTTAAAAGAACCCAGCATTTTGCGCTCGCCGGTTCCATCGATAAAACGTGCGCCCCAAACACAGCACATACCAGTATCTACCGTAAAAATGGCATTACGCGCAGCCAGTATATTCAGAGTTTCGGCCACAAATTCTGGCTGGATTTTATTTTCTTCACCTTGATCATTAACATATACCTGTTGTCTTTCTTTAACTTTCTGGTAGAACTCGAGTTGAGCTTTTAAGAAACTTTCATCTATTTTTTCTTCTAAGAGTGGAAGTAATGCTTTAATTGAATCGCTGATATTACCACATAAACCCATGGTAAGTTTTGCTCTTCTCCCCAACCGCTCAGGTTTTTCGTCAATCTGTACAATCTTGTTTTTTTCCGGCATGAAATTGACATAAGGAAAATCTGTTCCCAATAACAGTACAACATCGGCCTCATGCATGGCATGGTACCCCGATGGCTGGCCTAAAAGCCCTGTCATTCCAACCTCATAAGGATTATCATATTGAATACTCATTTTACCGCGGAAAGAAAACCCAACGGGAGCTTTCAATTTAGATGCAAGTGTTACTACCTCATCATGTGCTTCGGCGGCACCTATTCCGCAATAAAGCATAATTTTCTTTTCGCTGTTCAAAAGTTCTGCCAGATCTTTTAGTTCAAGATCGGAAGGGCGGATTACCGGTTTGTTATTAAACAGCTGCATTGAGGTTACACTTTCTACAGCATCCATTTGTGCTACATCGCCTGGCAAACCAAAAACGGCAACTCCTTTTTTATGAATAGCATGCTGCACCGCAGTTTGAAACATCCTTGGGGCTTGTGCAGCGGTTGTTGCTACCTGATTGTAATAACTGCAATCATCAAATAATTTAATGGTATTGGTTTCTTGAAAAAATTCCATACCAAATTCGTTTGTTGGTATGGTTGATGCAATGGCAATTACCGGAACATGCGAACGATGCGCATCATAAAGGCCGTTAATTAAATGAACATGACCAGGACCACAACTACCCGCACAACAGGCTATTCCATCAAGCTCAGCCTCTGCTGCTGCCGCAAATGCACCTACCTCTTCATTGCGTACGTGGATCCACTTAATTTTACCGTTTCTTCTTACCGCATCGTTAAAATAATTCAAACTGTCTCCAGTAACGGCATAAACTCTTTTTACGCCAACTTCAACCAGCATTTCAACCACTTGTTCTGCCACATTTTTACTCATGAAGGTGTTTTTTAATCGGGGATTGTTTATTGATACCATATAAATAGATGAAGCCCCGATATTGTTTGCCTAACCAATAGAAAATAAGTCATTCTGACTTAGTAAATTAGCCTTGTAACATAAATAATGTAATAATGTATGGATGAAGTTTCTTCACTAAAACTTCATAAATGAAGTGCACCTTTGAAATAACAAAACACGAAGCGATTTCAATTTTGTTAAATTCTAAAAACTCATAATTAGTTTTTTAGTTTTCCGGTTACCCTTATCTGATACCTCATGTATTGCAAAATACATGAGGTTTTTTTTATTAACTTTAATGAGCACCTACCTGATATTTATGAAAAACAGATTCATCATCATCCTAATTTCAGCGCTGTTCCCGTTTAATTTTGGCTTCACTAAAGTTACCTCAACTCTTCCTGCTTATTTTTCAGAGAAAGAATTTAATAGTTTTTTCTCCCAGCGGAACAAATTTTTCAGCTATGCTTCCTTTGCCGAAGCCATTTCTGAGATGTCGTTTATTAAAATAAAGATTGAAAAACGGGGCGACTGGATTTATAAAATCACAAGGACCGACAAAAGAAACAATAAAGAAACGGTGATCAGGCAGGATAAAGATTGGAACGAAGCATGGGCAAAAGCAAAACCATATAGCATATTAATTATCGATTACGCAGATTTCAGTGCTTCAAAAGATATTAATGTAAACAAAAAAGAACTGGCAGCATTATTTGCGCACATTGCCCACGAAACCCGTAACGGGATAAACAGTAAATATAATGATGGTTTAATGCTTAAATATGAGCTGGACACCAATGCCAATTATATTGTTGCCAATGTGAACTATCCGGCCTTTGCCGGAAAAAAGTATTATGGCCGCGGGCCTATTCAACTGAGTTATAACAGTAATTATGGTTTTGCATCCGATTGTATTTTTGGCGATAAAAACATTTTACTTAAAAATCCCAATAGGGTTGGTACCAATGCTGTAACCGCTTTTGAAACGGCAATTTATTTCTGGATGACCCCACAAGGAACAAAACCTTCACCTCATGATGTTATTACCGCAAAATGGAAACCTTCTGCTACCGAAATCCAAAAAGGCTACAAACCAGGTTTTGGCATGACGATTAATATCGTAAACGGAGCTTTAGAGTGTAATAAAGGAGCCGAAATGCCTGCAATGAATGATAGAATTGGTTTTTATCAATACTTTTTGAAGAAACTTGGTTTAACTGATACCAACTGTTATTGCAATTGCGCAAAAATGGAGCCTTATCCGGGTTAAGAGGTTGAGTTTTTTTTCCAAAGGAGTAGTCATGCTGAATTTATTTCAGCATCTTTTATGCTATAAAGACCCTGAAATAAATTCAGGGTGACGACCACTCATGCTTACTCCGTACTTTCCTTCAACATTTGGTAAAGATCTGTTGCCCCACCATCGAACTTAGTGCCGTTTACATAAAATGAAGGAGTGCCATTTACACCGCTGCGTACACCACTGTCAAAATCATCTTCTATTTTAGTTTTAATTTCTTCAGAAGCGCTAGCTTTCTGAAATTGCTCCAGATCCAAACCTATTGTTTCGGCCAGCTCATCAAATAAATCAGCAGTTAAACGATATTGGTTTTCGTAAAGCGCATCGTGCATATCCCAAAACTTATCCTGTAAACCCGCTGCCTCGGCTGCTATTGCCGCAGGGAAAGCTAGCTCATGTGCATTTGCTAATGGAAAATGACGGAAAATAAATTTAATCTGATGACCAAATGTTTCTTCTATTTCTTTTACAATCGGATATGCATCGCCACAATACGGGCATTGATAATCACCAAATTCTACAATGGTGATACTTGCAGAATCATCGCCTTTAATATGATCTCGATTGCTTACTTCGGGTTTTAATGTGCTCATCTTTATTTTTTACTTAATTCTTCCAATGCATCTAATATGCCATCGGCACCAGGATTAACCGTTACTGGAGATAAATAACTCCATGCAATTTTACCTTCTTTATCAATCACAAATAATGCGCGTTTGCTTTCTCCAACTTCTTCATCATACGCCCCATACGCTTTTGAAACGGCTCCTTTTGGTTCAAAATCGGCCAATAAAGGAAAATGCAATTTTCTATTCTCTTCAAATGCAAGGTGACACCAGGTGCTATCAACTGATACCCCGAAAATCTGTGCATCATACTTATCAAAATATTTTAACATCTCGTTATACAATGCCATCTGGTCGCTGCATACCGGGCTCCAATCGGCTGGGTAAAAAGCAAGAATTACATTTTTACCTTTAAAATCTTTAAGTTTTATTTTCTGATCGGGTGTAGCATTCAATTCGAAATCTGGTGCTGTAGCGCCTTTTTCTAACATATTAGGGAGTTTAAATTTAAATCTTTATGATTAACAGTGCTGCTTGCAGGTTGTTTGTAAAAAACTAACCTAGTTTCTGCCGCTTGATTAAATATGATTGGAGAATCGGATAATAACCTTCATTCATATCGGCATCGATCAAATCGATTTTATATTGAGCACATTTCAAAGCAATCTGCTGACGGTAGTTAGATACCGCAGTTACATAATTTTCTTTTACCTGATTGGTATGCACCTTAATGGTATCGCCGGTTTCCATATCGATAAACTGATAAGGACGGTTCTCAAAATCAAAATCAACCTCTTTCGATTTATCTACCACATTAAAAACCACCACTTCATGTTTGTTGAATTTTAAATGCTGCAAAGCATCAAAAAACTGATCAGTTTTATCGGTACTGGTTTGTGTATTAAACAAATCACTAAAAATAATTACCAACGAACGTTTATTGATCAGGTCGGCAACCTGATGCAAGGCTTCACTTATATTGGTCTGCGCGTTTACTTTTGGTTTCTGCAACAGCTCTTTTAATTGTGTAAATAGATATTTCTGATGTACCGTAGTTGATTTGGCCGGCGAATTTAAAAGTATCTCATCGGTAAATAAACTTAAACCGAAAGCATCACGTTGCTTTTTCAGCAGATACATCAGTGATGCTGCAGCCTGTATCGAAAAAGTAAGCTTATTGTTTTTCGGCTCTGGAAAATACATTGATGAGGAAACATCAATTACAAACTGACAGCGGAGATTTGTTTCTTCTTCGAAACGTTTACTGTAAAGTTTATCGGTTTTTGCATATAATTTCCAATCGATATTTTTAACATTATCGCCATTATTGTATTGGCGGTGCTCCGCAAACTCAACCGAAAAGCCATGGAAGGGGCTTTTATGCAAACCTGTAATAAAACCTTCTACTACTTGCTGGGCAAGCAATTCTAAATTACCGTAGCTTGTTTCGTTTTCGTAGTTTACTGCCTGCATATGGTAAAGCTAATAAAAGATTTATTAAAAAAATTAAAAGTAGTCAGGAATCCCGAAGTTTAAAAGGTCAGCACATAGTCAAACTACAAACAGTGAATTACAAATTGTAAACTAATATGGGCGTTCCCCAATCCCGTGAAATACGGGAAAGGGGCGGGCTTTGCAGGGCTGAGCTTTGCTCCGGTACCGATGAAGAATCGGCACTGAACCCTTACAATCCCTAACGCAAAAATCCATCGCGTTAAAAACCTAACTGTGCTGCTGTCTATCGTGAATAAACCCGATGATAGTGGCAGCTCCCGATTCTTCATCGGGACTAAAACGGACAGCGGGACTAAAAACCCCATGAAAAGCAGAACCCCACATTTCCAAGAAACTAATAATCCGGATAAACAAAAAATCCGAACTCAATAAATAAATCCGGGATTAATATTTTAAGAATCCTCGCAGGTTTAAAAAACCTGCGAGGATCAAACTAAATTATTTCTTCGCTATTCTATACAAATGCCCGTTATCGGTTACCGAATAAAGCGCACCATCTTTTCCTTCTACCATATCGCGGAAACGTTCGCTTTTACCTTCTAACAATCTTTCTTCGCCCACTATTTTATCGTCTTTAATTACCAAACGAATAATGTGCGACCCACCTAAACCACCTACAAATAAATTCCCTTTCCATTCGGCTATTTTGGTACTGTTATAAAAAGCAATGCAACCTGGCGAAATACTTGGATTCCAATAATAAACAGGCTGTTCCATTCCTTCTTTCTGTTGAACACCATCACCCACTTTTTTACCACTATATTCTGTTCCATAGGTGATAATTGGCCAGCCATAATTTTTGCCTGGTTTAATGATATTCACTTCATCGCCTCCTTTTGGTCCGAATTCTGCTTCCCATAAATCACCTGTTAGCGGGTTGATCGCCAAACCATCAGGATTACGCAGCCCATAAGCATAAATTTCTGGTTTTGCATCTCCTTTACCGGCAAAGGGTCCGTTTGCAACCGCTTTACCATCGGTAGTAAGGTGCAAAATTTTACCCAAAGAAGAATTTAAATATTGCGCCTGAATCCGGATGTCGTTACCCGAGCGTTCACCAGTACTCACAAATAAATTGCCATTTTTATCAAAAACAATTCTAGAACCATATTGTAGTTTACCGCCATAAGCGGGAGTAGCTCGGTAAATAATGCTTTGGTTTTCTATCGTGGTTTCGTTAGCAGCTAGTTTACCTTTGGCAATGGCCAATAAAACACCTTTATCTTGCGGCTCTGAATAGGCCCAATAAATCATTCTGTTCTTTGCAAAATTAGGATCTAAAGTTACATCCAGTAAGCCGCCCTGACCAGACGGATCTACCTTTGGCAAACCCGTTATCTTTTTGCTCAATTTTCCATCGGGTGTGAGAATTACCATAGTACCCTGTTTTTGTGTGATTAAAAACCCTCCATTTGGAAGCACAGAAATGGCCCAGGGATTTTCTAACTTTTCGTTGATGATCGAAATATCTAAGGGGGTTTTGGTTTTTACACCTGCAATTCTGGTTTGCCCAGCAAAGGCTGGTTTATAATCAGCCGAAGGTTCGTTGGTTTCGACAGGGTTTTGTGCCGATACACATGCAACATTTGCAAAGTTTAATGCTAAACCTGCCAATAAAACACCTAAAGTTTTATTGCTAAATAAGTTAATAGACATGATTGTTAGTTTTTTATTAAAGAAACAAAATTATGTTTGCAATAAAAAACCCAAATCCATCAAATGAACCTGGGTTTTAAATATGTTACAAGCACTAAGGCACGTGTATTTTCGCTTTATACTTAAACTAAGCCAATTGCGTGTTAATTTCTCTGTAAAACTGATTTTGGAACAGCACCAACTTCTTTACCAAAACCTTACCATCTTCAAAGTATAATAAACTCAGATTTTATGGATAATCAATTTATTTATACATAAAAGCAGCTCCTTATTTGTAATTAATCTAAATAGATTTACCTTTGCAAAAAAAAGCTACACGGCTGGTCCCCGCGTAGCTAACCAGGAAAACCCAGTTCACCTTTAACGTCAATTAAAAGTAATGCAATTTAAAAAAATTTTACTATTTGGTGCAATGTGCACTTTTGCGTTCATTGCCAACGCTTTACCAGGATCAACAGGATCTGAGGCTACACTATATTTAGAAAAAGGCACCCATTTTTCTGTTTTAAAAGAAGATCAGAAATTTGGAGCCATTCGAGGCAGAATTACCACATCAGATGGAAGTGTAGCGCCTCAGGTTTCAATCGGATTAAAAGGTACAAAATTTGGAACATTAACTAATGAGGATGGTGAATACCATATTAGAAAAGTTCCTGCGGGCACTTATACCCTTATTGTTTCGGCGGTTGGATTATATCCCAAAGAAAAAAAAATTACGGTAACAGATGGGGCTGTTGTAGTAGCAGATTTTTCTTTAAGTGAAAATCGCTTAGAATTGGAGACGGTACAAATTAACACCAATACAAAAAAGTATAAAGTAGATAAAGTATCTTCTTCACTTAGGCTTCAGTCTCCTTTAATCGAGGTGCCACAAAATATACGTGTGGTTACAGATAAACTTCTTGCCGATCAACAAGTATTTGATATAGTGGATGGTGTTACACGAAATGTTAGTGGTACTGTACGTACAGGCCACTGGGATGCTCAATATGCCAACATTTCAACTCGTGGCACTACGATTCCTGCATTCAGAAATGGGATGAACATGAAAATGCCATGGGGTCCGTTGGCTGATGATGCCGCCACCATCGATCGGATTGAATTTATTAAAGGTCCATCTGGCTTTATGATGGCCAATGGTGAGCCTGGCGGAATTTATAATGTGGTAACCAAAAAACCTACCGGGCAAAATAAAAGTTCGGTGAGTTTAAGTGGCGGAGGTTTTAATCTGGCCCGCGTAGCGGTTGATCTGGATGGCAAACTTTCTAAAGATGGCAAGCTATTGTACCGGTTAAATGTTGCCGCACAAACAAAAGGAAGTTATAACAAATTCAACTATACCGACAAATATATTATAGCACCGGTTATTAGTTACCAAATTGATAGCAATACCTTAATTACTGCTGAGTATAGCACACAACATGTTGAAGCACAGGCCCTATCAACATATGGCTTTTCGCCAAAGGGATTGGGAGATACCGACCCCAGTTTTTTTATTGGAGATCCGGCACTTGATCCAAATAAATTATTCGACCATAATATAACCTTATATTTTAACCATAAATTTAACCAAACCTGGAAACTTAATGCTCAGGTAGCTTATGTTAGTTATGGTTTAAAAGGTGGCACACCCTGGCCATCTACAATTGCACCAAATGGTGACATGAAAAGATACCTGAACATCAGTGAGGAATTGGCAATTAATAAAAATGCCCAGGTAAGCATTATGGGAGATGTAAGTACAGGATCCGTAATACATCGTGTAATGACAGGCGTTGATT
>Ga0308165_1001221_pt1 | contig 37500 bp, 52 predicted proteins | sample PhyWR2_FD_201032 | JGI IMG/M metagenome (GOLD analysis project Ga0308165, IMG submission 201032) | Phyllosphere microbial communities from UC Gill Tract Community Farm, Albany, California, United States - DLSLW.R2 | ecosystem: Host-associated > Plants > Phyllosphere > Unclassified | place: USA...
GGGCCAATGCCCCTGCGCCCAAGATGGTATAGTCACGCCCGCTGCCGGCCCTGCATGGGCCGCGCAACGCCCGAGTGGTGAAATTGGTAGACACAAGGGACTTAAACTAATTTGAGCCCTTTGGAGGAAACTCCAAAGGTGTAGCCCGTCAAATTCGGCGAACGCCCTGGACCTGTTCCGAGCCAACGCCGAGCCAAGCCCCGGTTGAAAAACCGGGGAAGGTGTAGAGAGCAGACGGCGGGCACCTAAGGCCGCAAGGCTATGGTGAAGGCGTGCTCCAGACCACGAACAGCGTTTTCGCGCTGGCGGCGAAAGCCGAAGTGGTAAGAAAATCCCTCGGCCGCAAGGCCGTACCGGTTCGATTCCGGTCTCGGGCACCACTCCGCAGTGCCACACGGCGCCACATTACGCCACGCAACGCCATCTTCATAGGTGATTATGGGTGCCGAAAGGAACCCACAACATCACCGCGCAGCACAATCCATCACTGTTTTTGCTAATCTCGTACGCCAAACGTACGCCAGAGATTACGCCAATGCCCTCATACAGAAAGCGCGGGGATTCATGGCGGGCTGAAGTCGCCCGCAATGGACACCGCGAAAGCGCCACCTTCCCCACAAAACGAGAGGCCATGGACTGGGCCAACCGGCGCGAGCTGGAGTTGGCCAGCGTGCGCGCCGGCAAGGTTCAGCGCTGGACGCTCGGCGACGTCATGCAGCGCTACGCCAATGAAGTCAGCCCCGAAAAGGCCGGCGAGCGGTGGGAGAAGGCGCGAATCTCCGCCATGCAATCTGACCCTCTGGCCAAGCTGGTCATGCAAGATATAGGGCCGGGCGAGTTGGCCGCCTGGCGCGATCGCCGGATGACCAAGGTGCAGGGCGCCACGGTGCTGCGAGAAATCGGCCTGCTGCGCGCCATCTGGACCCGAGCCAAGTTGGGCGAGTGGCGGTATGTGGATCACGACCCCTGGCCCGATGTCGTCAAGCCCCAGGACAACCCGGCGCGCAAGGTAATCTTCAAGGACGGCCAGGCTGAGCGGATTGTCGAGGCCCTGGGTTACGCCGGCGGCACGCCCAAGGATAAGCGCGAACAGACCGCCGTGGCTTTCCTGCTGGCGCTGGAAACGGCCATGCGCTCCGGTGAGATCCTGACCCTGGAATGGAAGCACGTGCACCTGGCACGCCGCATGCTGCACTTGCCCAAATCGAAGAACGGCGATGCGCGCGATGTGCCGCTGTCGCGGCGAGCCGCCGAACTGCTGGAATCGATGAGGGGTATCGACGAAGACAGAGTTTTCACGGTGAATGCCGGCCTGCGGGATGCCTACTTCCGGCAGGGAAAGACGCTGGCGCAGGTCGACGGCCCGACGTTCCATGATGCGCGAGCCACGGCAATCACTAGGTTGTCCAAGAAGCTGGAGTTGCTGGAACTGGCCCGCATGGTGGGCCACCGAGATCCGCGCAGTCTGATGATTTATTACCGCGAAAGCGCCACAGAAATAGCCAACAAGCTGGATTGACCATGAACGAAAACGGAATTCTCGCCGAGGTGCCGGGCCAGTACGTGGCCGAGGGCAAGCAATCCCTACCGCCAGCAGAGACGGCCGAAGACCGGGAGTACCCCGTCGAGATTAACGCCGGCCACGTGGGCCCGGTGCGCATTTTCTTCCGCAAGCAGAAGCTGAAGCGCGCCAAGCACAGCCATTGGTTCTGGCTGGCCCAGCGCGCGGAGAGGCTATGACCGACTACATCAACACCCCTCCAGTCCGAGACATCTGGATTCGCGCCCTACCAGCGCTGGCCAGCGTCAAGAATGGCGACTACCTGAGCGCGGAACGTCTGCAGCGTGCTTTCGGCCTTGCCGGCGGGCCGAAGTTCCGCGACGTGCTGGCCGCCGGCGAACGCGATGGCCTGCTGGTGATTGACCGCGGCGCCAGCCCGGCCACCTACCGGGCCACATTCATCTTGGAACGGCTCCTGCCGGCGGCGGCCGTGGACTGGCCGGACTAGGCCACGCCCGCACAGTTTCCCGGTGCCGCGACGCGCAGATCCCCCAGAGCACCAGCACCTGATCCTGCGCCCACGCCTGCCAATCGTCATAGCTTTCAGGGTTTTGCGGCGGGTCCGGGATCGGCGGGCACGGCGCGGCCAGGCTGCCGTCCAGCGGCGGCACCTCGCGCGGCACGTACTGCGTCGGTGAGACTGCGCACCCGGACATCATCAGGGCGGCAGCCAGCAAGAAGAGGTTTCGCATTTTTCAGTGCCTTGGTGATTTCGCCCACTTGGGCCGGAAGTGCGCCGGCATCGGCAGCCGCGCGCGCAGTTGCGCCAGCGATCGCGCTGATGTCCAGCTTGATGGCGTCCAGTGCAGCGGCGTTCGTGTCGGCACGGGCTTGCTGCTGGTCCCGCTGCAGTTCGGCGATATGGACGTCCTTGCGCCAGCCCTGGGCGGTCCACGCCGCGCCGCCGGCCAGTGCTGCGGCCGCCAGCCCGACCGCCGCATAACCTTTCCACCCGACCAGCGCCTGGCCAAGCTTGGCGGCGACGCTCATGCCCGCCCCTTCCAACCGCGCGGGATCTGGAAATGCGGCCCGTCCTTCAGCGTCTTCCAGTCGCCACCCCACTCCAGCGGCACGCCCAGCTCGGCGGCGCACGCCTTCATCACGTCGGCCAGCCGGCGGAACTGCTCCCAGTCGCCCCACGGGATAGCCTTGTTCACCAGCGGCGCCACGTCCACGGCGTGGCTGTAGCCGTCCGGTTGCTTCAAATGCAGGCTGTTCTGAGTCTGGCTGACGCCCTTGGCGACCAGCTCGCGCTGTCGCTCAGCGGTGCGCGGCCCCTCCACGACTGTGAAATCCACGGCGGTGCGCTGGATGGCCAGCTTCACCACCGCGACCAGGTCAGGATGCACGCCAGCCAGGCGATCAAGGCTGCGCAGGGAAAGGGAGAAGCTCATGATGGGCCCCGCTGTTTCGATGAGGCAATTCTGCGGCGCGCGCGGGGCGGTGGCGGATTTTCATCAACACCTTTGCTCCGGAGTAGAATCTGCGCAACTATTGCTCTAGGAGCGGGTATGTTGAAGCAGATGATCGTGGCGGGAGCCTTGGCCCTTGCGGTGTCTGGATGTGCTCAAACGCACACGCCCAGCGCCCAGGAAAAGCAAGCCCAGACCACATACGACACCTACGTCAACAGCACGCAAGCCGAAGTCAAGGCGGGATCGCTTACAAAGCTACAGGGTGCCGAACGTATCGCCGACTATGTGGCTACGAATTACCCCCAGGACTATGCAGCCCAGGATGCCTGGAATTACGCGGTGAAGGTGTACACGGATCTTGAGCAGAGCAAGGTAAGCGAGCAAGAGGCCACCTACCTAATTCAGAAAAAACGGCTGGATCATGAGCGGGAATATCAACACCGCGTTGACAGCCACAACGCCGGAGTAGATCAGCAAAACAATGCCGCCCTCGGAGTTTTTATGCTGGGCGTTGGTTCCGCCGTGCAAAATGCCTTTCCGAGGCCAGCTTCCCCCATGAATTGCGTCAGCACCTCCGCGGGCAACATCATCAATACCAACTGCTATTGACGATGTCGCCTGACGAAATCTTCCGCATCGTCTGCACCGCCATAGGCATCGGCCTATGGTCGGTGGTCCTGGGCCTATTGGAGAAGCGAGCCGCCCGCAACGCCGCCCGCAACCGGAGCAAGCGGGAACAGCATGCGCAGGCCATTCATGACCTCGGGCGGAAGTTCGGCGCGTGGTGCAGCAGGCTGGGCCGCAAGCGCTCGGCCGGCGGCCTGCTCGTTCTGCCAGCCGCGCACCTGATCGCGCAGAAGGCGGACGCCAGGAAACCTGCCAACCGGGCCCGAAAGCTCCGCCAATAGGTTCATCGCCGCAGATGCGGTATTACTGTTGTTCACCGCGGCGCCCGCCGGCTGGGTCGTAATGAATTGGCCGACACGGCCGACGCTTGCCAGTCGCTGGACCTCTTCAGGCGAAAAGAACGTTTCCAGCTTGTCCCGCCCCATGCGCTGCAATGCGCTCATGTAGCGCGACACTGCCATGGGTGTATCGCCCGCCGCATTGGGCCCGAATGCCGCGTTCCGGAGATGTTCCGCAATCTGCGATCGCACCTGTTGGACTGCTTCCGGCGACCGCTCCAGCACGTCACGCATTGCCCGCAGCTCGTTGGTCGTCCCCCCGAGCACGTACTTCCGGACAAAGCTGTCCGGGTCCGCGCCATCCAGTGCAGCCTTCAGAGCCGGCGACTGTTCGATGGCGGCGAACCGGTCGCGCGCCAGCGCTCGGGCCTGGTCGAAGGCTTGACGCGCGGCTGCTCCCACACCTTGCGGTGGCGCGTCAGGCGCAGCAGATGCAACCGCGCCGGCGGTCTTGTTGTCGAAGGCACCAAGGAGCTGTTGGCCAGGTGCGGCCGATGCGGCCGCGACATCGTCGACCAGCGGCGTGCCGTGCAACGCGTCGCGGATGACGCCTACCGCTCGCGCGGCGGCACGATCACCGGTTCGCGTTGCTGCGCGCTGTGCCTCGGCCAGCACGCTGTCGAACTGCACCGCATTGTTGACGTTCAACGGGATCCGCCCGCTTGAAACGTCGTTCATCATGCCTCGGACACCATCCGGCAAAAACCGGCCAAGCATCTGCTCGTCTAGGACGCTGTTGGCGCGCTCAGAAAAGGCCGCCGTGTTCAGGTCGGCATAACGGCCGTCCGATCCACGCGCGGCGCGGTACGCCGCATTGACGGCGTCCTGCACTGGCTCGTCCGCCGCGCGCAGCTGGTTGATCAGGCGCGATCCCGCGGTATAGGCCTCATCCGCGCGGCCGGCGCCGAGGTCGTCGAACTGCCGCACCAACTGCTGGTTCTGCTCGGCGAACCGCCCGGCCAGCGGATTCTGCCCACCGCCAAGATCGACCCCGCGCAAGTTGCGCTCGCGCGCGAACTGCATCGGGTCGCGGGTGATCTGGCCCAGCGTCGGCTGCATGCCCAGGCCTTCGAACTCGGCCCTACGCAGCAGCGCGGCGGTATCAGGGGTTCGGCCTGCGGCTATCGCCTCGGCGACTTGCTCGCGAACGCCGCGAAGGATCGATTCGGGGATTTGCGACGCATCGCCGCCGCCCACCTCTTGCGCAGCCTGACGCATGGCGGTGTCGATCTGGGCCTGTGACGGCCCACGAAGGCGGCTCAGCAAGGAAGAGGCACGCTGGGCGATTGCCTCGGTCGCGCGCGCCATCGCGGGGGTCAGCACGGCGCCGGCAGCAGCGCCGATGGCGGCCTGTCCAGCTTTCGCGCCGCCGAAATTGTCCTGCCGGTCCTTATCGACGATGGGCTGCATCACGCTGCCAGCGGCTCCTGCGGCAGCACCGCGCCCCGCGAGCTGCGCTAGCGTGCTGGCGCCGCCGACCATTCGAGCAATCGGGATATTTGCCGGACTGGCCACGTTGCCCACGCCGCGGGCGATATCCATGCCATCACGGCCAGCCAGTTCGCGGGATTCGTCGTATTCCTGGTTCGCGGTGCGGACTTGCTTATCAACGCCGCCGACCTGGTCGTCCATGAATCGGCGCGCCGTCTCCCCCCCTAGCGCGTCGGGGATGACACCCGCGGCAGCGCGTGCGCCGCGGACCAGCATCTGCGCGCCGGCGTCCAGCGGGTCGCGAATAGCCCCCATGAACAGGCCGCCACCAATGCCACCACGATCAGCGGTCGGCGCAGTCTCCAGTTGCTCGTGCGGCGGCCCGACCTTCACAGGGGCCGCCTGGGCCGCCACAGCGCCCGGCAAAGGTGCGGCAGGTTTCGGCTCATCAGCAAAAATATCGGCGAACGGATCGGCACCGCTGGCCATAGCCGGGGCAGCTTCAGCCGCAGCCGGCGCCGGCACGGCCTTCGGCATGTCCGCGAAGATGTCCGCGAACGGGTCATTCTGCGGGAGGGTGCCGGCTTGCGCGGCGGGGAAGATTGCTTGCGCCGCATGGTCCAGAGCGTTGGCCATAAATCCTTGCGAGCGCTTGGGTTGCGCATAGGGACTGCTGGGCAGGCTCGCCCAGGTGCTGCCAGATTTCTTGATCGCAGTATCGTAGTCGTCGGCAAGGAGCGCAGGCAGCGCCCCATTGCGGCGCAAGAGCTCTACCGCGGCGATGTCTTGGCTCTGCGGGCCGAAATCCGGCAAGCTCAGCGACTTGGCCACGTCGTCCCATGTGCCCTGCAGGAACTGGTACCGGCCGGCCGCGCTGGTCTTGTTCGGCGTGCCGTCCGTCTGGGTAAAGTCCTGAAGCTGGCGCGGGTGATCGACCAGGGATTCCAACTTGCCACCGCCAAAGGCAGTGCTGTAGCCGTGAGTGTCGGTGCCCTCGGCAGATCCGATGGCATCGAGAAAGCGCCGGACGCGTGGGTCCTTCGCGTAGCCAGACAGTTCTTCGATGGTGGCCATATCAGTCGCCGAAAAGGGAATTGCGCTCGGACCAAGCCGCCAAGCGTTCGAAGAAACCGTCGTCCAGCCGCCCGTTGTTGCGCTGCTTGTAGGCGGCCGCCATGTTGGCTACCTGCTGATCACGCTGCGCCAGCTTGCGGTACGAATCGATGATCTGCCGGCGGCCGGCCGCCGATTGGGTCAACTGCGGGGCCGTCGCCTGCAGGAATGACAGGTCGCGGTCGGATAGCGCGCCGGGCATCTGGTTGGTGCCCCCGGCGTTCTTCAGTTTCAGGGCAAATTCGTTGAACAGGGCTTCCGCCGCCTGCTTGTCGCCCAGCTTCGGGTCCACAGGGATGCCCAGGGAATTGCCGATCGAGGCGGCCGACATCGCCATGCCGGTCAGCCGGCCACCTTCGAAGTCGCCCACCAGACGTTCCATCTCTTGGAGCTTGCCCAATGTGGACGGCGCCTGCATGCCCGCCTTCCGAATGACGTTCTCGACCTCGACCAGGTCTTTTGCCTTGTTCTCGTCGTAGGCCTTGTTGTAGGCCGTGGCCGACTGCGGCAGAGCCCCGCCGCCTGGGACGGTCGCGGGTTGGAAGGTATTGGTTGCCAGATCAACCGTGCCTCCGCGCGTGGTGTCCCACTTCTTACCAGCATCCCGAGCCTGGGCTTCCTTCAGCGCCGCACCTGCGGCGGCCTCGCGTCCGAACAGGGCAGCCATCCCCGGGTTGGCCACGCCCACGGCACCGGTGCCCTTATCCAGGACAGCGCCAGTCTCGCCGATGTTGGAATAGGGCTCATAGGTCTTCCCCTCCACCACCGAGGTCAGCATGTTGATGGCGTCGCGGTTCGTCCCGGGATTGCCGAAGTTCTCCAGCACCTGCCGACGATGGCCGACCTGTTGCAGCGACTTCGCGCCACCGGCCAGATTGCTGACGTCGCCGCCGGTGCCAAACAGAACGCCAAGACCTGGCGCGATCGCTTCCAGTTGCGCCGCGGTGTTGGGATCCTGCAATTGCCGGAGTTTGAGCGCATCGAGCGCGGCATCCTGACCAGCCTTAGCCGCCTGGGCAGACATCAACCCGGATTGCATCTGGGCCTGTTGGCGCACATTGCCGCCAAGGGCAAGCGCCTTGATAGCGCTGCTCAGGCCCGGCATTGCGCCGTTGGTGAAATTGTCGTTCATGGCTACCTCATCCGAGCACGGGTAGGCGAAGGCCAGTTTGGCCCAGGCCAGTAAATCCGGTACCGCCAGCCCCCGGCGTGATGCCACTGCCTGACCAGGCACTGCCCCCCGCGCCACCACCAAGCCCGCCGGCAAGCGCTGCTGTCCCTCCTGCCTGCATCAGACCGCCAAGCAACATGGCGCCACCATCCGGCTGCCCCGCCCGGGAGATTCCGACCTGCGCCGCCGAATTCTGACCGCTGGAGAAGCTCTTGAGCCGGTCGATGAATTGCCCGGTTTCTGCCATATCCAGCGCCTCGTTCGTGCGCAGACGGCCCGCGCCCGTGATCTTGCCGAGGATGCTGGCCAGCGCGTTGGCGTCGCGCATCTGCGCCGCCTGTGACTTGGCGCGCGCGGCCGTGTAGTCCGACGAAACCGCGCCCTGGACGGCGGATTGGTCCTGCATCGCGGGCGCTGCCTGCTCGACAGGCCGGATAAGCTGCTGGGTTGCTTCCTGCTCCAGCTGCTGCTGCTTATCCTGGCGCGTCTCCGGCGCGAACTCCTGCGCGCGCGCCAGCGCCGCCTGCTCGGCCTGCTGCTGGTAGCCCTGCTGGCGCTGCAGGTTCTCCTGGATAAGGCGCTGCTGACGCTTCGAGGCGTCGCGCTGCGTCTGGTATTGGGTGGCTGCGCCAAGCGCAGCGACAACGGCGCCGACTACGGCAACATATGACATTTCTGTGCTCCAGAGAAAGCCAGCGCGCCAGCATCGACACGACGCGTTTGCAGGGATTCGTGCTCGTCGGTCGCCTCGGCCTCTGCCTCACACACGGATGCGGCATCGGTGGCGAAGATGGCCGTAATGCAGACCTCGCTGTGCGTAACGAAGGCCTGCTTCCGACCAGCGCCGCCCGCCAGCACGTTGTAGCCGGACAGTTCGACGGCCTCGTCGCCGATGAATACTGTGCAGTCACCGCTGACAATCACGGTCGTGGCCACCTTCAGCAGCGCGCCAGCCAACGCCACCCCGGGGCCCAGACGAACCGTGCGGGCATACATGCCGGCGTGAATCAGGTGTTCGGTCGGCATATCGACCTGTTCGCAATCGGCCAGAGCGTCCTGCAGCGCACGCACCTTTTGGATGGCTTCGGGGCTCATGGTGGGAAGACTGAGGCCACCACTGGGGGAAGCGGTCGGCACTGCGTCGATCGTTACGGGGCAGATTTCCATGGTGTGCCCTATCCCGTGGTGCCGCCGTAGGAGCTACGGGGGCTGTTGGCCCCCGGCGTCCACTGCTGGTACGGCGCGGCGCCTGCGCGGGCCCCCTGCTGCTGCTGACCGTACAGGTAGGCCTGCGCCAGATCGCCAAAGAGGTTACCCACGGTGGCACCCGAGCGCGCGGACTGAGCATTCGCCGAATTGGCGTCCAGCTGGGAAAGCGCCATCTGCGCGGCCTGGCCCGTATCGATGCCGGATTGCGCCATCGAAATCAGGTTCTGGCGGCTGCGTTCGTCGGACGTCTGGAGGTCCGCCGCCGCCTGGTCGCCAATCCCGGACGCCTTCATGAGTCCTTCGTTGGTCCGGCGCGTCAGGTCGGCATTGCTGTCGATGTCGGCCGAGCCTCCGGAGAGGCCTGCGCGCGCCAGCCCGAACCGGTTCTGGCGCTCGGCATCCAGAAACTGCCGGTCGACGTCACGGCGGTTCAGGTCAGTCACGGCCTGGCGCTGCTCGTTATACATGCCGCTGCGGTCCTGCCCCGCAGTACGCTCAACGCCCGTGAACAGCTGGCCGCCGCGCAGCGCTTCGTTAATCTGGTCCATGTCCAAGCCGCCCGCGCTGGGGTCTTGAACCCAGGCGGCATCACCCGCATCCCCACCGGTTCCCGTCCAATGCCCGCGGCTTGTCGATACGGTCGGCGCCGTATATGCGGAGCCATCGGCGGTGTAGTAAGACTGGTTCGGGTCAAACGCCGTTGCCTGGCCCGCGCCGCGCACAGTCGGAGAACCATCGAAAATCGAATTGATCGCCTTGACAGCAGACTCCACCCGGGCCTGCCGCTGGTCTTCCATTTTTTGGGCGCCACCGTCGCCACCGCCGCCACCTGACATATCAATCTCCCAATTTCGCGCGCACGACGTTGTACGCCTTGCCAAAACCGTAGCGCTGCAGCATTCGGCTCATCGCCTCACCGCACCGCGCCTCCACTATGTCGGCCCCAGCGAGCCGGCAGAAATCCTTGAACTTGCCGAAGAGGTCGCCTGCGATCTCATCCAGGCGCTCCCCGGCTAGGGCGATGATGTTCACGGCCAAGGCATCCGGGTAGTTGATGAATTCGAACGCCATTGCCCCGACCACCTCGCCGCTGTCATCTTCAAACCGCCCGATGTGCGCAGCGCCGCGCAAAGCCAGATCCAGCAATTGGGCGGGCCGGTACTCCGGCACTGGCGGCAACCGCTCGAAGATCGGCAGCAACTGGGGGAATTCTGCCTCCAGCGCCTCCTTGCCTTGGATAAAGGTCAATCTCACACGGCCCCCAGAGATTCGAAGTACAACGTCACCGCATCCAGCCGGAAGGGCTTGCTCGACAGGTTGCGGAAGATCAGCGAGAACTCGGTGCCGCAGCACTCCATCGGGATGACGCCGCCGGGACGGGTATTGCCGCGGATGCGCACGGGCGGCGTATAAGCGTCGGGTTCGCGCACGTCGAACGCAATGGAAAAGCTGCACTCGCCTTCAATGACCAGGTCGGCGCCCAGGATGCGCTTCATCTGGCCCGGGGCCTTCAGGTCCATGTACGGCAGCTGCAGCAGCACCTCAAACGGCGTGCCGGCGTCGTCGTAGGCATCGGCCGTGAACCGGTAGATGTCGTCCCCATTGCGGAAGTACAGCTCGCCGTTCAATTCGGCAAAGGCATCCACCCGGAACGGGATGTAGTAGCGGGACCAGGCCGCAATCTTGGCCGTGCGCGACACCGAATAGACGTACAGGATGCTGCCGATGACGCAGATGTACTGACCCGTCCCGTAGTGGAAAAAGGCCTTTGGCACCGCCTGGGACTGGCGGATGTCCGGCACCACAAGCGAATCAATGGGGCTACCTACGTCGACGTCGGCCAGGTTGTTGGTGTACTGCAGCGTCGTGATGGACCGAAAGCCGAAGTCAGCCAGGAAGTACAGGTCGCCGGACACGTTGCGCACCGTCCGCGCGTAGCTGGTGCCCACGTTCTCCACCCGATCGACCAGCTTCATAGTGGACGGGTCCACGTTCTGCACGTCCCAGATCTGCGCGCCGTCGCGCGCCAGTACCACCAGATTGGCCTGGTGCAGGCCCAGCGCATTGGCGTTGCGGTCGCCGCTGAATTGCAGGCCGGTCGGCAGGAAGCCGGCGTCGTTCTCGGCCGTCCAGTCTCGCGGCTTGTTGGCGGCGCTGTAGCGCACCGTCGAGCCGTCCGTTCCCGCTGCGAAGATCCGGGAAGCCGTCTTGAGCACCGGCTTGGAATGAGGGCAATTGACGTCCGTCACCGCCGTGACTGCCTCCCCGTCCAGGTAGTGGTGCTTGACCGTGCCGTCCTGGTACTCGACCGACGCGTAGATGTAGGCGTTGAAGACATCGGCAAACCACACGTCTTTCAGCGGCCGCTCACCGTCCGGATGCGCCACCTTGTGGGCCTGGAATCGGGTATCGGCATGGATGACGGAGCCCTGTCCATAGAAGGTGTTGAGCTTGCCCAGGCCGGCGAACAGGCCAACCGTTCCAGGTTCCAGGCTGGTGACCTTGACCAGGCCCGGCCGCTTCTGCGTGGCCAGGCCGGTCGTCACGTAGGCGTTCTTCATCTCCAGCAGCCGGTTGGCGTCGGAAACACTGGCGCCCTTGCGCCGATCGATGCCCAGGTCGAACTTGTCGAAAGTGATGGATCGAGGTCCGGCCATTTATCGCCCCAGGATGAATTTATCGCCAGAGCGCACGACCTGCGGCGCTTCGGCGGCCGAGCAGCCGGCCACATAGCGGTGGTTCTCGTGCTGGTCGGACTTGTAGCGCGCCAGCATGCGGTTGAAGGTCTCGCCCGCCACCGTAGCGTCCGAATGGCGGTAATGCGCCTTGGCCACCGACAGCGCGTACAGGAACAACAGCCGGCTGGGCACGCTGGGTCGGTCCTGGTCCTGCTCGAACCGAGACGGCGGCGCGATGTACTCGATGATCACGTCGTAGCCGCCGCCGGGGATCGGCCAGACCTCCATCTGTCCGTTCAGGGTGTCGTAGCGCGTCGGGTAGTCGCGGAGGTCGCTCTGCTCCCGGTGGCGCTCGCTAATGCCCTGGACCATAGGATCGCGGCAGGTCTCGCCGACCACCACCCAGACCGACAGCACGCGCGACGGGTCGATGTCCTCGTCTTCGGCGTCGTTGTGCCAGTCGTATAGGTAGGAGCCGGCCTGCATGCGAAGCGTGCACTTCTTGCGCATGACTGCGGCATCCACCTGCGCTGCGATGAATTCGTGACCTTCCTGCAGGATATTGTTCAGCACGTCGCGGTTATTCTCGGCGGCGGGCCCTTGCACGGCGAACCCCAGGCGCGCACGCAGGTCCCGGCGCAACTGGCCGAGCGTCTTGTTTCGTTCGGCTAGTCCGTTCATACCGCCTCCAGGGTAAGCACGACCTGGCCGCCAACCTGCGACAGCGTCGCGGTGAGCGTGGTTTTTCCGGTCAGGGTGACCATCTTGGGCGATGCGTCCACGCTGGCCAACTTCCCCGCGGCAGCGCCAGCGGGGTCGAACAGCGTACCGATGTCGGCGCCGTTCGCCAGTTTCAGGCCCGTCTCCGCCGCGCCAGTGCCGCTTGTGACCAAGGAGGCCACTTCAAGGGAGGCAAGCGCCGGCGTGTTCTGGTTGTCGTCCAGCCGAAGGCGGTCGTTGACCGGGATCAGGCGCAGCGGGAAGCCCGTGAACACGTATTCGGGCCCGGCCATGCGCTGCGCGCCCGAAAATGAGGGCGCTGATAGCGGGCTCTGGATAGATTGGTCGGTCGTGATGTCGTTGAGCACCGTGCGGCTGTAGTCGACCGCCCCAGGCGTTCCAGCAGGCCCCTGGGTTCCTTGGATCCCCTGGAGCCCCTGGAGCCCACGCAGTCCCTGCAGTCCTTGCACGCCCTGCGGGCCGCGGTCGCCGCGCTCGCCCTTGCCGAAGGGAAACCCCGGCGACCAGTCGCCGATCGTCGCCGATTGCTTGAACGACAACAGGCCGGTATCGATGGCGAGGAACGCAAAGCCCTTCAGCCGGTTGTCATACAGGACCCGATTAGCTGACAGGTCGCGCGCGTCAGCATCGAACGATGGCCCCGCAGGCCCGACTGGCCCTTCGATCCCTTGAACGCCTTGCGGTCCCTCCGGCCCGGCCGGCCCTGGCTGCGACAGATTCGCCTGCGCGTCCGGCGTGAGCTGGGCGATATCGACAATGCCCGGCTTCAGCCCCCCGTCGTCATCCTGGATGAGCGCCAGGTTGGCGCGCAGCCCGTTCACCGACGTAGAAACGTTGTCCAGCTCGCGATTGATCGCCCCGTGGTCGGTGCGGTCCGGGTTGTTGTCCAGGAAGTTCTTTTCCCGGTTGTATTCAGGTGCTTGGCTCATGGCCGATCCCCCCCGCCGAGCTTGAAGCTGATGAAACGGCGCGCGGCAAGTTCCAGGATTTGCTCGCCCAGGATTCCCAGCGCTGCGCCGGCTCCGCACAGGACCGGCATGGGCGCATCCGGAAATGGGATCAGCAGCATGCCCGCCACGGTCGCCAGGGCGCTGCCCAGGATGACGCGGCCGACCACCACGCGCCAGGACAGCGGCTCCTTGTTCGTCAGAGCGCGCCCGACCGCCACCAGTGCGCCGATGCCAGCCAGATAAGCAATGGTTTTTTCCCAGTCGGTCATTTAGGACCCCACGGCGATGGCGTACTTGGACAGCAGGAACGATTCGATGCGGTCGAGCGCGAACTTCCATTGCGGCAACGACAGGTCCACGCGGCAAATGAAGATGTGTTGGAAGGAGCCGGGGAACGAACTGGTGCTAAGGTCCCCGCCCAGGACAAAAGCCGTTGTGGTCAGTGGCGCAACAGCCGCGGCGTTGCGCGCTACTTCGGCGCCATTGCGCCGAAGACCTACACCGGCCCGCGTCGAAAAGGTGTTCATGACCAACAGATCCGAATTGGCGTAGTCGAATGACGCCGAATTGTGGGCAGCCCGGATCGCACCACCGCCACCGTTCTCGCGGCTGGCGAGAATGTCCCGGCCGCCGCTCGAAGCTTCCTGCAACATCAACATTGGGCAGATCGGGGTGGGCTCCGGCGGCGAAGAGGCGCGGCCTACAAGCATCTTGACGCCAGGCACCACAGTGGTTCGGCAAACCATGACGGTCGTGAATTCCGTGGCGTTGAATCGGGCATTGCCGCTGGCGCTGAAAAGGCGACCCGTCCCGTCCAGAAGAAGGGCGGGCTGCGAATTGATCCCGGGTCCCAGCGTGGGTGCGCCGGAAACATGGAATTTCTCGCCGGCCATGCGTTCAGTCCATGTGAGATAGCCGTTCTCGTTCGTGAACCAAGCCGCCGCGGGATCAAACCAGTACTGAACGATAGGGTCGCCGTTCTCGTCAGAGATATTGACGATCGCCTCTTCGGCGGGCGGATCGGAATCGATCACCCCGTACCGGCCCGGCAGGTTGGCGATGGCAATGTTGTCGAGCTGCTGAATGTAGTTGGGCATAGTGCACTCACTGGATGGGTTGGGATTCGACGTCGTAACCCGCTGCGCTGACCGCTAGGCCGGCCGATCCGACAGAGGCAGTGCCGACGATGGACCCGACGTACTCGGAGGGAAGATCGATCACGCCTGCACCTGCTGCGGTGAAGGCCCAGGCGAGGTACGGTTTATTGGCGCGCCGGTGAAGGAAGGCGCAGTCAAGACCCAGCACGATGTCGGGCGGCGCCCAGGAATAACCGCCGTGCCACTGGTAGGAGTTGCCTGCAGACAACACGTACGGAGCGCTCGATACCACCGCGTGATAGCCCTTCGCCTGGACACGCATAAACGCCGCCGAAGGAGACAGCAACGATCCATCGCCGGCTCCGAAGCTCCTGTCCATCCAGGACGTCAGGAAGCCGTTGGTTGCATGACCGAAGGAAATTGCCCATGCCGGCCAGGTGGATGACGGTCCGGAATTCGTGCCGAGCGCGGCGGAATAGGTCGTGCGCGCCTGGAGGATTCCGCCCAGGAAGTGGCAGGTCTGGTTGTATCCGGTCGCGCTCATCTGCAGCGCGTTGTCGGTGATGATCTCGTTGTCCTCGCCGGGCATCGAAGTGACGGTCGCGTAAGTGTCGATGTCGCCCGGGCGAACGTGGATGGTGAAGTTCTGCCGCAACGTATACCGGTTCAGGCTGATGGTGTTGTATGCCATCAACTCGTTCTTCCACGACACCGTCACGCGGTCCACGTAGCCCGTAAAACTTTCGGTCGCGTTGAGCGGGCGGCCATCTACGGATACCGCCCAGGACGCCATGCGCGCCGTCTGTGCACCGCCATCGTTACCATCCCCGCCGTGGTTGCCGCCGGTGTAGATAACGGTCGTCGAGCCGTCCCCGTTGTTCAGCGCCTTGAACGCCATCGGCGGAAACCAGTCGGTGTCCGTGTCGAGCAGGGTGGACCAGACGGCGGTCTCCGGCGCGCCGAGGTCCGCAATGCTCACGCTTCGCACGTTGTACAGATCGTTGTGACCGTTCGGACGCAGGACCACGCGCAGCATCTTGGACGCCCCGTGCGGCCAAATGAAGGTCGTGGTCTTGGTGGCTGCGTCGATGGACGCATACAGGCCGGTCAGCGAGCCTCCCGCCTCCCCGTCCTCATTCGGATAGCGCACGTAAACGTTGCCAGCCTTGTCGGCAAAATCCAGTCTGCCGCCCGGATCGGTCGGCGAGCGCAGTAGAACTCGTTTCATCGTATCGTCCGCCACCATAGGAGCCCGAAGCCTTCCCAGACCATCCCACCCACCCAGAACCGCCCCATGAGGCGTCGCAAACTGCAGAACTACCCTCTTGAGCGACTGGGCTGGTCGAAGAAGCGCGCGGCGGTAAAAATCGTCCGGCACCAGTTGCCCGCGCCACCGCGCCAGCTTGTCGATACCCGCGAGCACGACCTGCCCAACCGCATACCCGAACGGCCACGTATTGCTGCCCGCGCTGGGCGGCGGCAGCAATTTGCGTTGAATCGGGATCGGTCGATACGCCAAGGTCGCTGCTGCGATCGCAGCCAGCGCCGCCTCCAGGTTCGGGTAGGTTTCGACGTACTGCGGCACACCGCCGTCGTTCTTGTACAGATCGACGAACCCCTGATAGTGGTCGGAGGGCACAGTGAAGTACTGGCCGACCGGCACACCTCCAACCGCGGCCACGCCATCGGCAGGCGTGTCGTACATCCGCCCCGCCACTGCAGCGGCACTAGCAGCAGATTCCGCCCGGTCCGCATCAGCGGATGCGCTGGCCGCGTCCGCCTCGGCACTGGCCGCGCCTGCCTGAGACTGCGAGACGGCGGCCTCCCATTGCGTGCGCGCGCCATCCAGATCACCGAAACTTTCAGCGATCTGCAGGGTTTGATCGCGGGCGTCCTCCGCCGCGATCGCCGCGGTATTCGCCTCGGCCGCCGCCTGCTTGGCCTCCAGCACCGCGTCATTGACGTTGCCTGAAAACTCGTCGTAAAGCGCATCCTTCAGCGCCGGATCGAGCGAGTCTTCGGTAACAATGCCGTTGGCCAGCCCCCCGTCGTCGCGCTGGATCTTCGCGAGGTTTTCCCGAATCGCGTTGATGGACTTGGATGCGCCATCCAGTTCGTTGTTGATTGCCTGGTTGTCGGTCTGGTCGCCGTAGTCGGTGCCAAAGTCCTTTACCCGGTTGTAGGCGGGGGGCTGGGCCATGGCTTACACCTGCGGGGCAGCGCCGTCGTCGCCGGCAGTTGCTGCGGTGGCGCCGGCCGCACGCCCGCCGCGGCCAGTCTTACCGTCGCCGGCAGTGGCTGCGGTCGCCGAGCTGGCCTTGGAGACCTTCTTAGCGAGGGCTTCCGTCAGCCGGTCGATGACGGCTTCCAGATTGCCGGACGCCTGCTTGCCGTAGACCTGCTCGACCAGGAGGCCGTCTTCGTTGGCGCCATACTTTGCTGCCAGGCGCTCAAACTCGTTTTCCGCCAAAGCGACTTCGCCGGCGATATCGGCTTCCGTCAGGCTCTTCAAGTCCAGCAGCTTGCCGTCCTTGTTCTGGATGCTCTCCTGGCCAAAGATGGTTTGCAGGATGGCCACTTCGTGCAGGAACACCGCGACCGGAGTGATGGTGTGGGCGTCGCGGCGGATGGTGACGTGGATAACGGGAGTCATATGTACCTCGATGGGTTTGCTGAAGGGCGAGCCCAGCGGCCGAAGCCGCCGGGGTTTCGTCGCTTTAGGCGATGGCCAGGACCGAGTGGGCGTTGGACCGCTTGAGCACCAGCGCCAGGCGCAGGTTGATCATTTGGAACAGCGCCAGCACGTCGTGCGGCCGGGTGGGGTTGACGATGTCCATGTCGTCGTCGCGCAGGTCGATGTGGCGCGTGTTCAGGAAGTAACAGCGCTTCTCCCACGGGATCACCGGCGCATCGAGGGCGTCCAGGGTCTCGAAGTTCGGATCCCAGACGATCGGCACACCTTTGAAGAACAGGCCGGTATCGGCGCCCGTGCCCACGCCCACATCCACCTTCTTGGCGGAGCCCGATTCGGCGTTCTGCGTGATGGTGATCGTCTTGCGGTAGGCGTCGATGAACGCCGAGCCAGCCAGGATGAAGTCGGGCGTGCCGCCGTTGCGAATGCACTTGCGCCACTGCGCTTCCATGGCGTCGGCCAGCGCGCCGGCGGTACCGGTGGCGATGGCGGTGGCCGCGTTGTTGCGCCAGTAGGCGGCCGTGGCGCGATCGATGCCGCCGACCACGCCGGTAGCCGGTGCCGTGACGATCAAGCCGTCCAGGCCCGTCACAGCATCGGCTGACGAGGTGCCGTCGCGGTGCAGTTCCAGGTCCAGCTTCTCGAAGAAGCCGAGCTTGAAGGATTCCATCTGCTCGTCGAGCAGGTTCACCAGCTGGACCTTCTCGCTTTGCTCCAGCTTGTAGGCGCCGCGGTCGCCTTCGCGGACCTTGATGCCGTTGCCAAAGAGGGTGTCGTACGAGATGCGGAAGGCGTCGACCGCACGGCGCCAGGGAAACGCGGCCTGGTCGGTGGTCTGGCGAGTGTTGAACGAAACGGCCGCTTCACCGAAGGCCCACGCGAAATTGCTGTCGTAGGACTTGCGGATGTTGACCACCACGTTCTGCTTAGCGCCGAGGAACAGCTTGCGCTTGCTCATCAGCTTCTTCAGCAGGGGATGCTCCACGCCGATCTGATCGACCGGGGTGTTGCGCATGTAATCGTCGAGGGAAACTTTTCCCAGATAGGCGAGATCGCCAGCGGAGATGGGCATTTGTCGCTCCAAATATGAAAGTTGCAAGAAGCCAACTTCCACACCGGTCCAGCACGCCAAACTGGTATTCCTGCCCTCTCCTGCCGTGCGCGAATCTCGGCTTACTGCGTCTTGAAGGGACTGGTGGCGCTACCGGACGCGACCCCGGCGATACAGCGACAAATTCGGTATGAGGATGGTGTAGGTGACGGACCCGACCGGGCTGGCCGCGCGCTCAGCTTTCGCGATTTCCGGTCGGGCCGTCGTGCCCCACAGCACCCATGGCGATGCCAGTATGCGATTCACTGGATGCCGTCAAGGATTTTTGTCGATTCCTTCAAAGACCCATGTTGTCGATGGCGGACATCATGCGTTCGGGCGCAGATTGGCCCGAGGTCGCCGCCGGGCGTCCCAGCGCGCCAGCGCGCGAGCTGATCGGCGCGGGCATCGGCTTGCGCTGCTGAGCGACCTGCATGTTGTCGTACAGCATGCGGATCGCCGCCGGCCATTGTTCCGGCCTGTAGGTGTTCGCGAATTCCTGGATCTTTTGCGGGCTGGCGAAATAGGCCTGGATCGCCTTCATGCGCGCGGGGTGGTCGATTTCGTGGGCGCGCGTCTTCACATAGCTCTCCAGCGATTGCTGCGCCTGGGCCACAGCCTGCTGGAATTGCTGGGTTTCCTGCTCGGCCTGCTGTTGCTGCTGGCGCTGTGCCTGCACCGCCTGGTTATCACGACGCAGCCGGGCGACCTCAAGCGCCGTTTCACGCGGCATCATGAGGTTCTGCACCTGTTGCGAAAGGTCCGGGAAGTCCGCCAGCACGTCGACGCCCGGCGCGTCCTTGCCCAGGCGGCGGTACAGCTCGGTTCGCTGTTGCTCCAGCATCTGCGCGGCGCGCTCCAGGTCCTGTACGTTGCTGGAGTTGGCCAGGCGCGAAAACTCGATGTGCTGGCTGAAGGTCTCCGTGGTCATGCCAGCCGCCTGCACCATCTGGCGCACAGCCGACAAGCCGCCCTCTGCCTCCTTGCGGGCCTCAATGATCTGCTGCACGCGGGCCCGGCCGCGTTCGGACTTGATGCCCGCCAGCAGCTCGGCGTCCTCCTGTTCGGGCGTGCGCGGCGCTGCGGGCGCGGCAGATGCCGCCGGCTGAGCTATTGCGGCAACTGATGCAATCGCCAGGCCGGGCTGTTCGCCTTCGACCTTCGCAGGACTGACGAACCGGCCCGCGGCATCGCGCGCACGCTGCGCCTGCTCTTCGGCGGTGCCAGTGCCCGGCTCGGTGATGGTGTCCAGGAACGCAGCGGCAGCGGACGGCTGTGCGGGCGCGCCGCCGTCGTCAACCGTGCCGGCTTCGGTCGCGGTGTCCTGGCCTTCCGGCACGGGTTGATTGTCGGGTTGGTCGATCAGGTCTTCGTCCATGGGGTACTCCTGTTAGCTGACTGCGGGGATTGCGGGCGCCTGGCCGGGCGCACCGGGGATAGAGCCGCCCTGCTGAATGGCGGCCATGGGATCGTTTGCGGACGGCGGCACAGGCGCACCGCCGGGGGGAATTGGCGCGGCGCCAGCCTGGCCCGCGGGCATTCCTGGCGCAGACGCGACCTGCTGCACGACAGGCTTTGGTATGAATTGGTCGACGTCGATACGGTCATCAAACCGTTTCAGGGTCTCGCGCATCAACGCTTCCAGAGGGCTGTAGTCCTGCCCTTGGGCCGCCAACTGCATCATCTGCACGATGAGCTGCTGGATGACGGGAAACGCCTTCGTCCAGATTTCCTGGCCCTGGGCCTTATCGGGCGCACCGGTCGTACCCGCCACGATGTTGACCTCGACCATGTCGAAGATCTGGTCGCGTTCCATTTGGGGCCAGTCGTAGGCGGGTTCGACCACCACCTGGGCCTGCTGGCCGGTCATCGGGTCCGACACGACGCCCATCTTGTGCGGGCCGGTGTATCGCTCGACCTGGGCCGGCGTCAACTCCTGCAGCAGGATCTGGGCGCCGTACTCGTCCATTTCCTGCATCAGGTCTTCCAGCTTGTCGCGGAATTCGGCCGTGCGGCCGGACAGCGATTGCTGCATGATGCTGGCCTCGGTCGCCGTCTTCGGCTGCACGACCGTAGACCGCGCCGCATCCTGAAGCCCCGTCACCTGCTCCCAGTCCGTGCGGATGGGCCCGGTGTCGTAGTCCGCCGGGTTCACCGGGATAGGCTGCTTGGCGGTGATCACCTGGTTTAGCGGCTTGCCCGCGGCGTCCACCAGCGTCACCTCGCCCAGCACGCTGTCCACGTAGCGCTTGACGTTCTTGCCGTCCAGGGTCTCGCGGTCGCCGATCCAGCCGGGTTTGTTCAGCTCGCGGTGGGCGGCGAACTTGTCGCGGGTGTCGTTGTACTCGTCCTGCAGCTTTTCGGTCAGATCGACCAGGCACGGGGCCACAAACTGGCCAGGCGTGACCGCGTAAGGCAGGATGAAGAAGGGATACCACCGCTGGCCCACGCGCTCCACCGAGAAGGACTCGCGGCAGAAGAAATCGCAGCCGTCCGCCATCGTGTAGACCAGCTGACTGCGCTTGTCCCAGATTTCGACGATGCAGATTTCCTCGTCGTCCTTCGCCGCCGCACCGGCGCCGGCCATGGAGTCCATCAGGCTGCCCTTGTTGGCGTCGTTCTCTCGGCCGTCTTGCCCGCCAGCCATGGCGTCCTTCTTGTAGATCTTCGCGCCCGACAAGTCGACGCCATACAGCGCCTGCGCCGCGCTGCGCTTCATCGGCACCAACTGCGCCAGCCAGTCCGCATCCTCGTAATCGTCGAACTCGGTCACCGCGGAATCGATGATCAGGTTGTCGGCCAGCACCCGGTCGATAACCAGCCCCTCGGCCGCGACCACTTCGGATTTGTCCTGCAGGCCCTTGAGCGTTTCTTCCAGCTCCTGGCGGCGAAGCTCGGCATCCTGGCGGTTCTGAGGGTCTTCGGCCTGCTGAATCAGGCCCTCCAGCCGGACGATGTTGTCCTGGGTGTCGTTCATGCGCTGAGCGATGAGCGGGTCCTTGCGGATGTCCCGCTGGTACGTCATCTTGACGATGCCGAAGTACTCGGTCATGGCCGCCAGCACCGACATCTTCATGCGCTTCTTGAGCTTGGCATTGCGCATCTGCTTGGACAAGACCGTTTCCATGGTCTCGCAGAACAGGCGCACGTTGCCATTGCGCCAGGCGCCGGTCACCGAAACGTCCGGGTTTCGGGCATAGATGTTCGGCAGCGTCGCCTGGGCGGTCGAGAAGATCAGGTTCGCGCGCGGGTCGATGAATTCGGCGGTCTTCGGGTCGCGCGCCCAGTTGAAGCCGGCCACCTTCTTGCGGTTGTGCGCAATGCGCTGGTGCAGCTTCTTCCAATGCTTGCGCGCCCGGCCGATCTCGTCCCGCCATTTCTTGGCAAGCTCATCGCTCTGCGGCTTGGGTAGCTCGCCCGGCTGGCCGGGCTGGCCCTCGGGTGCCGTTTGCTGCTGGTTCAGGTCGTCTGGGTTCATCGCGCATGGATCCGGTAATTTCCGTCCGCGTCAGTCTGGGTGGGTTCCAGGTCGTCGTCGGACATTTGTCGATCTGGCTCATCCGGCGAGCGTCGAATGCTGCCGATCGCATAGCGGGTTTCGTCCCAGGCGTGATCCTCCATCTTGGTGTCCACGTCTTCCAGCCTGGTCGGGTTCGGCATGAGCAATGGCACAGTCCGGATCCAGTGCTTGCAGGATTCGAACACCTTTAGCCGGTCAGCCATCAGCAGGTCGACCACACGCTGCGCGCCGTTGACGCGGGAGTTCTTGCCCTTCGCGCACTCGCGCCAGGCGACACCGCCATGGCGGAAGGCGCGGGCGATGGTCTCCGTGCCTGTTTCGCTGAAGATGGCGCTGTCGGCGATGTTCTGCCGGTACTCGTAGCCCAGGCGCTCGTCGTGGGTCTCGATTTCCTTGATGCGGCGCGCCACGGCTGACGGCTCTTCGCGGCTGCCAACGTCCGGCTTGCCGCCGTAGCCATACAGCTCCCGCCACCGGTAATAGACGCCATCGTTCGACAGGGCCCACCAGCCCACGCTGTAGGGCTTGGCGAAGCCCCAGTCCATGGCGCGCCACACTTTCCAGGTGTGCGGGATAGTGAACGGCTGGACGATGTGGCGGTCCGGGTCGAAGACGCCCTCCAGGAAGGAGCCGGCCACGGCGTCCCAGTCGCCCTGTTCAAAGGCACGGACCAGCGCCGCGGACCCAAGGCCGCGCAGGCGCGCGCGGTACAGCGGGTCGTCCTGGGCCATGGTGGGGTTGTCCTCCAGCTTGGCGGGCACGTACTGCCGCAGCATGCCGCCCTCTTCGTCCGGCGTGCGCCAAACCTCCATGGCGTTGCGCGCGCCGTCGCGGCCCAGCCCCCATGCGGCCTTGACCCAGCCATGGCCGATGTTGCCCGGGTTGGAGCCGGCCAGGATGCGCGGGAACATGCCGGCGAACTCCTTGGGAACGGCTATGGACGTCATCCGCACCCGCGTGCGCAGAAACCGGTAGATCACCTCGGTGAATGTGGTGAGCTCGTCCATCAGCAAGACGTGGATTTCCGCGCCCTGGTACTTGAATCGGTCCTTCTCGTGCTGGCAGTGGCACAGGTAGATTTTCGACCCGTTCCAGAATCGGATCTCCGAATCGATGATCTGGACACGGCCGGTCAGCACCCACGGCGCCAGCATCGCGCGGAAGCCGCGGCTGCCCTCGATGTGGTTCTTGATCAGGTCGTCCAGGATCCGGCGGAACAGGTAGACCTGCAGACCGGGGATGATGGCGCACCAGATGATGGCCAGGGCGCGCATCAGGAAGGACTTGCCGCCGCCGGCCGCGCCGCCGAACAGGATTTCGGTGGCAATGCTCTTCAGCAGCAGGCCCTGCTTCGGGTGCAGGTGGATGTCGAGCGCGCTCATTTGCCGATCGTCACGTTGAGGACAGCCGGCTCAGCGTTGGCCGGCAGCTTTTCGCCCTTGGTGGTGTGGTCGACCTTGTCCTGAAGCATGCCCTCGTGCCGCATCAACAGCGCGTTGGCCTCGGCCCGGCCCATGGTCTTTATCTTGAGCCCTTCGCGGGTCTGTTCGACGCCCTCGAAGATGGCGCGCTGCTCCGGCGCCAGCTTGCGGGTGTCCTTGATGAAGGTCTCGCCGATGCCCTCGCCGAAGCATTCCGGGCAATCCTGGTTCGGGTCGCGCAGCTTGTGGTAGCCGACACCTCCCTGCGGATCGAAGCGCCCGGGCTTCGGCTTCTTGGCATCCGCCTTGTGTTCGGCCACCCGGCGGGCGTGCTCCGCCTTGTCCCGCGCCATCTCTCCCGGCGTGCGCTGGTACTGGAAGCCCTTGCCGTGGCAGTAGCGGCAGCAGACGCGGCGGAATTCGGTCAAGCCGTTGCGGTCGGCGTGCGCCGCCGCCAGCAGGTTGCGCAGGATGGCGTCCTGGTCGACCTGCACCCGCTTGCTGCGGTCCGCCTTGGCGGCCGCGATGGCCTCCGCTATGGCAGGCTTGCCAAGCAGTTGAAACGCGATGGCCTTGGCCGACCTGGCGCTATACCCCGCACGCTTGGCTGCGGCGGTGCCGTTCAGGTCCACCAGGTACTCATCGATGAAGCGGAGAACCTTAGGCGTGAGCGGATTTTTGGGCATGTGTTACGTGATCCTCGAACGGGAATTCCAATTGGGGGCCGGCGCTGGCCGGCTTGAGAAGGCTGGGCATTAGGGCGACGGTGGCGCGGTCCCGCCCGCCTCGGTCCAGGTAGCGGACCATGCAGCGCTCGTGCGCGTCGCCCTTGGATTCGGCGCCTTTGTGCGCGACAACAACGCCCAGCCGTCCGGTGGGCGTGATCACGCGCATACCGACCGGGAAGGCGTCGACGTCGAGCAGGCGGTCCATGTCAGGCTCCGGCAATGCTGCGGATGGGCTTCTGGGCTTGGCCTGCACGGTCCAGGGCGAAACGCATGGACGCGGGCATGACGAGCGCACGCGGTGCGGCCCGGGTGCCGGCCACGACGGTGACAGGCCCGGTATAGGGCGGCAGCGGTTCGGCGGCCGGCGCAGTCTTCGCGCGCGGCTGGGGCTGGGCGGCCGCGATGGCTGCCGTCATCCACAGGTCATATGCGGCCTTGGGCGTCTCGCCTGCGCGCGTCAGCACGGCGTCACCGCAGTACCAAAGCCCGTGCTCTCCCTTGCGCAGGCGCGGCCGGACCGCGTCGGACGGCTTCTTGCGGCGGGAGACGTTCGGGCGCTCTCCCGCCTTTTCCTTGTGTCGGCGAACCAGCTGGGCTATGCGCGTGGCCGTCACGCCGTATTCGAGCGCCAAGGCTCCAGTGGCTTCGCCGTTCAGCCGGCGCTGGACGATTTCCGCATTGCGGTCCTTCTGTTCGTGGGTGGTCATGCCCGGATCTCCGTTTCGTCAGGTTCTGCGTACTCTTCGGCTTCGCGCCGGTATTCGCTGGCGTGGCCCCACATGGCGAGGCCCACGCATGCGGCCAGGAATCCCAGGCCGCCAAAGACGATCCACCAGCCGTTCATGCTTTGCGCCCCTGCGACACGGCGCCCTTGCGCGCGCGCTTGGGCTTGGCCGCCGGTGCGGACCATTCCCCTTTCTCGCTGGCGATGGCCAGATGCAGGATCGCCAGTGCGTCGGCGTTGTTGTCGTCCACAACCCGGAAGCGGCGCACCGTGGCCTGCATCACCATGTCGTCCTTCTTGGCCACGCCTGAGCCGGTCCAGTGCTTTTTGATCTGCCCCACGCCAAAGGGAACGAGGGTCACGCGGTGCTGGTCGGCCACCATTTCGAGCATGGCGCGAAAGCCGCCGTAGGCATGCGCGGCCAGCACCTGCCCCGGGCCGTGGCGCTTGACGTCCTCGAAAGCGATCTGCGTGACGTTGTTCTCGGTGATCGTGCTCGACAGCCAGGATCGGAAACGCTGCCATTTCTGGCCCGGCGCCCAGCTCGCGCGCGGCGTGAAGTCCTCGGTCCCGTGCAACAGCTTGGCGTCTCGGCGGCGCACCGCGTAGCCCGTCTTCGTGCCCAAGTCCAGCGCCAGGATGCAGACGTTCACGCCCGGCAAGGGCGCCACCCCAGATCCAGCATCGGCGCGGGTTTCCGCGATGATCATGCTGGTTTGGGCGCCATCCTGGGCCCAGGGGTCGGCGACATCCAGCGCGCGGCCGGCCAGAGTGCCCGCCAGCGGATCCAGCGCCACGTCAGCAGACCGGGCGGTCAAGTTCGGTGTAGTCATGCTTCGGCTTCCTCGGTTTGGTTTTGATCCAGCCAGGTCGGGCCGGCGGGTTTGGGGGTGCCCATGTGCGCCTGGGGCTGGCGGCATTCGTCGCCCAGGACGCGGAGCATGTGGGCGCCCAGGTGGTAGGCGGTGAGCTTTTCGGCTTTGGCGGCGCTGGCCAGGATGTCGGCGCGACCCAGGGCTTCGATGCGATCCAGCACCTTGCGGCTGACGCTGTCGCCCTTGGGTCGGTTGACCAGCCAGTACGCGGCGGTGAACAAGGCCTTGCGGTTCTGGGCGCGCGCGCTGATGTCGTCGAATTCCGCGCGCGGCGCGCCGAAGTGCAGGCGGCAGTGCCAGTCCTGCGCGCCCTGGGTGCTCATCGTGAGCGTGCCCGGCAGGCAGCAGCCGAAGCCAGCGCAAAGGCCATAGGCCTGGGGTTCGTGGCCGCTGGCGGCGGCGCTGGCTTCGGCGTAGGACGTCATGCGCTGGCCCCTTGCTGGTGCTGGGCGACCTTCGCCGCCGTCTGCGCTTTCAGGGATTCGAGGCGGTCGCGCTCTGCCTGGCTGGCCTCTTCGGCGGCGCGGCGGCGCTTCTCGCTGGGCGTCAGGGAGTTGGCGACCATCTGGCGTAGGCGCGCGATGTTCTCGGCGGCGACGTCGTCATCTGCCATGCCTGCGACCTGCGCGGGCGGCGGCAGCAGCGCGGCGACGTGCGGCGCGGGCAGTTGGCCTTGGCTGACCGCCTGGTGCAGCGCATCCTCGCGCTGGGCGACGTCGTGCCCAAGCGAGGCGACCCAGCGCACCGGGCGCATTTCCTTGCGGGCCTTGGTGACGAGCCGGCCGTATGCCGCCTTGAAGGCCATGCGCGCGCCGACCTCGTCGCCGTTGGCCAGCACCGGGCGTGCGGCGCTGAGCGCCTGGCTGATTTCGTCGGTCCACACCACCGTGACCGCTTCGTCATCGGCGCGCATGGCAATGGCCCAGGCTTCGTCCGCCTCGGGCCGACCGTCACGCGCCGCGGCGCCTTCGATCTGCGCGACGATGTGCGCAGGCTGGATCATCGTCTTGTACTTGCCCTCGTCGGGGTCGATCAGGTGGGCCTGGATGGCCTTCTCGACCAACTGCAACGGGTAGCGACGCACCGCGTCGAAGAACAGCAGCTTGGCGCGCGGCTTCAGCACGGGCAGCTGGCGCAACTCGGCCACGTCGTCCAGCAGCGCCATGAAAGCGTCCAGATCGTCGTCAGACATCGATCACCTCCTGCTGATTGCGGCGCGCCTGGAGCATTCGCTTGGCCTCCGCGTTGATGGCCGCCGGGTCGGCAGGCGGCAAGCCAGATCCAGGCCGCCGATTCGGCCCAGAAGCAATGCGTGCGTTCAGGGCTTGGGACAGCCATGCGCCCGGCTCCATGACCTCGGTACGCATGCACTCGGACGCCAGCTCCCAGGCGCCAGCAGCGCCCAGCTGCTTGACCGCGCCGCCCAGCAGGGACCGGGCATTTCCGTCTTTCATCCCTCTGGCAACCAGCCACGGCACGGCGACTTGGAACAGGGATTCGTTCGGGGTAAGCCCTGACGGCGAAGCGTCCGGTTTCGACGCGGCAGCGTCAGGAGAACCGCTAGGTTCTTCTGAACTACCTGAAGGAGAAGAAGAAGATGAAGAAGAAGAGCCGTCACCAAAGGGGGGCTTAGGTGAAGGCTTATTAGCAGCCTTTGGTGTCTTCTTTGGTGCATCATCATTGCCATCACCAAAGCGCGAACCTTCGCCACGAATGGTGCGGACATACTCGTCCTTCACCATGCGGCTTGAATACCAGATCGGACCATCTTGGGAGGCCACAAGGGTGATGGGTTCGCCGTCTTTGCGACCGCTGCGCGGCGTGTAGACGAAGCCCTCTTCCACGCGCTTGTCATCGCCCTTCATGACGCCCTTTGCAGCGATGGACTTCAGCAGAGACACCGGGCATCCAACCGCCTGCGCGATCTCCTTGAGGGGCCAGCGAAGGACGCCATATTCCTCCTGGTCGTGCATCAGGCACATCACGTCCAACCATGCGCCCTTCTCGGCGTGTGTGCAGCGGCGCAGGTTGCTGTTCCCGGTCCAGTCGCCCGGGTAAAACTGGAATGACGGGCGCTTCATGCTGCCTCCTGTAGCTTTGCGGCGCGCACAGGCAGCCAGCAGTTGTAAGCCCATTCCCAGGCCGCGCGCTTCTGGTCATCGGTCAGGCTGAAACCCTGATCCAGACACTGGTGACACCTGAAGCAACCGGGAACGGTGTAGATGTCCTTGGCCTTGATGCCCATGCCCTTGCCGTAGGCGCTCCAATTGGCGTGGCAATGCACGACCGTGTCGCGCTCGCACTCGCCGCGGCACACGCCCGGGATCTGGAGGTAGCAAGGTTCACCGCGGCATGCGGCCAGGTACTTGGGTTCGTGGTAGCCCGGGCGCTTCTTCGGCGCGCGGCGCTTGAATGGGGTTCTAGCTAGGCCGGTGGTGGCCTTGAGGGGGGTCTTGCGGGTCAGGGGCGCGGATCTCATGAGAGAACTGTTGCGCAGACCCTGTGCCGAAATCTCGGCTTTTTTCATGGCCGGGCCTCCCGCGTGCGGAATTCCACGCCAAGCTCCGCGCCGGCGGCCTCCACCTGCGTCAGGTACTGGGCCATGCCCTTTACCGTCAGGCCCGTGGTGCTGCCCACCAGCACGCGATCGCCGCGCGGGGTGATCTGCCACTTCACATAGCCGTCCAGACACAGTTCAGGGTCGTATTCCTCGGGCAGGTATTCGCGCTTGAAATGTTCGTGCCAAGACTCGGCGCTAAAACGCTGGCCGTTGACCCATGCCTGTTCCGATATGTCGGCCAGCGGGCCAACCCACATCAGGGCGTTCTGGCTCATCTTGCGGGGCTTGGCGCGCTCGCGCACGACGACCTCAAGGGGTTCGTCAGGGTCCAGCGGCAGGTTGGGCAGCAGCGCTTGAATGGCGGCCAGCTGGCTTTCCCCGTACAGCAGGAATGACTTAGGGTTGTGCAAGCGCTGGCGCATCAGTGTCTCGTCGAAAATGCGGTGTGACGGCCGATCACCAGAAAGGCCTCACGCAGTTGGGGGTTCAGGTCCTCGCGCAGCATCATTTCCTCGTAGGCCTTGGCGCGGTCCCAGTTGTGCCGGCGCAGCTCTTCTTCGAACGCGCGCTTGGCGATCGCAAGGGCTTGCTCATATGTCATGCGGCCCTCTGGGCGATGACTTCTTCCATGATCGTCAGCCGGCCTAGATGGTTGAGGTACTGGCGAATGGCGTGGTTGCCCACAGCCTCTTCAAAGGCATCAATGCGGTCGGCGGGAAGGTTCAGTCGCGGCCGGTTCTTCTCGTCGAACGGTTCGGGGTGCAGGTAGCTGCTGACGTGGGGCGCGTACAAGTCGCACTCTTCGGCCAGGCTGCGCTGCGTCATGTTGGGGCGGGTCCGATGGTCCCAGGCAAGGCGCACGGCCTCGCGGAAAGTCCTGCACGCGGCAACCGTCGACGGCGGCAGGAACCTCTTTCCGGCGGGCGCCGTCGGGGTACTAGCGCCATAAACAACTGCGGGATGGGTGTGCATTTCTCTTCGCTTAGTAGGAAAAATTCATCGAGTTACAAGATGAATTACAGGGTGGCCTCGGGCCAAAATTTTTCGCATCAACAACACGATGCGAACCGAAATGACCGAGACCGAAAAGCTTCTGCAGCACGCCCAGGACATCGCCCGCCGGGCCTTTGCGGACCCCAGCGAGAAGGCAGTGCTGGATATCTTTGATGAGCTGCGCGCTGAGCGTGACCGCACGGCATGGGCGACCGATGGGCGCGATAGCGCGACGGTGCACTGAGCTATGGGCATCGATTTGGGCGCCCTGCCCCTCCCCCTTAAACTGGCTGCTCTCACACGAACCGTTCTCGGAAAAGGAGCTGGGCATGGAAAAGGAATTGCAGGCCCTACGAGCAGAAATGCAACTGACCCGCGCGCAGGTTGGAATGCACCACGCTCTGCTGTTCGGAGCCTTGGGAGCACTCACGCCAGAGCAGAAGGCCGCGACGGCAAATGTCATGATGGCCGCCTACGAAAAAGCGCTGCCGCACTGGCTAGCGTCGTCCGCCAGCGACGAGGCTCTGGAGTACGTGGAGCGTCTGAGGGACGACTTTCTGCGGGTTCTGGGACAACCGACTCCGTAGAGGCCGGCCCACCCGACAACCACATGCCTCGCGCCGCGACGGCCGCAGCGCGCTGGATGTCTTCGTCTCGGCTGTCCATCTCAGGCCGCCTCCTGCTGGGCCGGCGCGGGGTCGGCAGGCTGCGGCAATGACCGCGCCAGTTCCGCCAGCTTCAAGGCATCGTTTGCCCCTGCCGACGGCGCTCCAGCTTCCCAACGGGACAGGCGCGGTTGAGGGATACCCGTTCGTCGTGAGATTTCCGACTGGGTCATTCCGGAGGCGCGAATGCGCTTGATGAGATCGGTAGCGGTGTCCATGGGCGCCAGATTATACGTTTCCGAATAACTAAGCAATACCCAATCGAATTATTCATTCATGCATAGTTTCGCCATGAACTCACGCGAATTTCTGCAGGCCCTCATGGAGCGCGCTGGCGACACGGCGAACTCCTTGGCGCGCAAAGCCAAGGTCCCGCAACCAACGATCTACCGTTTCCTGTCGGGTACGGCGGCCGAGCCGCGTGTCTCGACGTTCGAACCCATAGCACGCCATTACGGCGTGCCGGTGGAGGCTTTTCTAAGTGACCGCGCACGCGCCGACATGGTCGACGCGATCTTCAGCGGAATGCCCGGGAAGGACGCGCCTCAGACGTCCGTGGTCTCAAGCGAGGACATCCCGATACCGCAGTTCGACACAGGGGGAAAGATGGGGAATGGCCTAGAGCTGCGCGACCAACCCGGCATGATCAAGAGCTGGCATGTCGACCCGGAATGGCTGCACAAGAACGTCCGTGGAGCCTCCGCAGCGACCAACCTATGCATCGTGACTGGCTTTGGCGATTCCATGAAGCCTATGTTCAATCCGGGCGATCCGTTGCTGGTGGACCGTGGCATTACCACGGTCGAATATGACGCGGTCTACTTCTTCCGCGTATGCGACGAGGGATTCATCAAGCGTCTTCAGCGCATCCCCGGGCGGGGCCTGACCGCCATTTCCGAGAACAAGGCCTACGAGCCATGGGTTGTCGACGCCGACATGGACTTTGAGGTCTTCGGCCGAGTCCTGAAGGTCTGGCGCAGTGAGGATTTCTGACCATGTTTAGCATCACGCTAACCCTTACGCCGGAGCGGTACATCGTCGAGTCAAGCACTCAGCATGAGTCTCGGGAGTTCCTGTTTTTCCGCGGCAGCTACGAGCGCAGATCCTCGGTATTCGAGACTTCGACAGGCGAGATAATCGACGAATTCGAGGTGAAGTTGGCCCGCGTAGAGACTCCGGGTGAAGTGGGCATCATCCACGCCTACCCCCGAAAAGGGGAGCCGTTGCCGATTTCCATCAACGGCGCCCTCGCCCCTGCCGCCTTTGATCGAATAGCAGACGGCATTGGTCGCAATGCCAACGTTGCTGCGATTTTCAGCGATGATTTTTTCACTGAGGAAAAGCGCCCCTTTACGATCGCGGAGGGGTACCCGACACGCATCATCTTGAACGAGGACGCCGGGTTTGGATTCGCCCTTCACGAGGCGCGGTTCTTCCTAGAGGAGCCACGCAAATCAGAAGGGCCATCTGTCACTTCTGGACCGGCACCAACGCAGGCGGCACCCATTGACTACCGAGAATTGCTTGCCGCGATTCGATCCCGATTGAGTGTCGTGGCAGCGCTCCTGTTAGGCCTTCTAATCTACGCGGCACGCTGAGCCTGCTGGACCGAAACAACCCGCACATTGCGGGTTTTTTTTCGCACTCGGGAATACCCTTGCGAATTATTTATTCGTTTTCGTATTGACTCGTGCTATTCGTTTGCGCATAATTCCTCCCATGCACTCACCACCCGGTGAGCAATTGGGAGAACAGGATGTTCAGCACGCACCGCCTGATTCAGTTGCACAACCTCTCCGACGACCTGTCGGCCCGTGCTCGGGTGTGCCTGCGCGGTGCGGCCAATCTTGAACGCATTGGCAATACGCGCGGCGCTCAATACCAGCGAGCCAGAGGCTTGCGCTATCAGGCCATTGCTTCTGCGGCCGCCCGTCGTCTGGAGGCGGCATGAACAGCGCCTATTTCATGGCCCGCGCGGCTCAGCACCTTGCCTGCACGACGAGCGTTCAAACCGGCCGGTCGTTCGACTTCACCGGCCGGGAAATGTCTGGCTGCCATCAATGTGCTGGCTGCGACTCCCTCTCAAGGAACCAGGACCTGGGACTGGTCGATGGTGCAGCCACCATCCCCGGCACCGTCATCTTGAGCCATGAGGGGCAAGCAAAGCTGCGCTGGAGTTGCCCTGACTGCGGCACCTATGTCTACGAAGACACCGTGCCGATCACTGCCATCGAACACGCAAAAGTCATCGCGGCTGATCCGATGTGTTTTACCTGCCGCAGGCGCATCGCCTGACTCCACCCCACCCGCCCCGGTAGGGGCTAGGAGACCACCATGAACCGCAAGCCTTACCAAGTCGTGATGCGCCGGACCGAGACCCGCATCAGTGAGCAGACCATCACGGTCCACGCGGAATCGGAAGCTGACGCCCGCGTGCTGGCCAAGTACGAAGAAACGCCGGGGTACCTGTGGATGGACGAGGTACGCACCGCCACTGTCGACATTGCGTCGGTCAAGACTGCCGACGATCCGGCCACGCACTACGGGAATCTGGCGGCGAAGGTTGCGCACCAGGTTGCCGCTGGCGACGCACGGAACTGATGCCATGGGTGCCTATCACGCTCAACTGATGGACGCGCTCATGCGCAAGCAAGCGCGCCTGCGCGACGAGTGCGACGCGAACGAAGACGCGCCGACCGTGACGCAGCCGCAGGCCGTCGCCGCAGTCGTTGCCTGCCTGGCCAACGAAGAGCCCAGCGCCTTCGGCCTGACGGCTGCCGACTGGGTGGAACACCTCATGAACGAGCTGGCTGACAACCAGGGCGCGGTGCTGCTGGTGCTGCTGATTGGCGCCAGCGTGCCGAGCGTGGGCAAGTTTCTGGCCGGCCACCTGGGCAACTGCATCGAAGGCCTGGCCAATCGTCAGCTTGCCGAAATGGACCCGGACGAACTGGAGGCCTACCTGTGATCGCCTTCGCAATCCTGGGCGTGGTGCTGCTGGTGCAGGCCGTCGCCGACGCTTGGAGGTCGCGCAAATGACCCTCGCCCTCTTCACCCTGTGCGGCCTGTGCGCCGCTTACCCCTTGGGCCGTCTGGGCGACTTCTTTTCGCGCCTGCACGTCCGCTTTGATCCGTGGAGCGAAGCATGACAACGAAACACACGCCCGGGCCGTGGCGCATCGGCAAATTCCATGGTGCTGTCGTGGCGGATGTTCCGGTCAATGCCGGCCTGGACAACGACCACGTCGAAGCCTACGGCGGCCACCTGATCGCCGAATCCATCGCCGTGTGCGACCGGCCGCTGATCGCCGCCGCGCCGGAACGGCTGGAGGCGCTGGAAATCATGATTGTCGGCGCGTGCGCTGTTGGCGTCCCTCACGCTGGCGAACGGAAAGTTCTGCAAGACGCGGTCGACCACGCGCGCGCCACGATCAACAAAGCCCGAGGTGCCCAATGATCCGCCTCCTGCGCGCCCACGGCGACCTACTGATCGGTGCAGTTGCCCTCTGCGTCGGCGTCTTCATGGCCTGCGTCCTGGGCCCGACGCTTGACGCCCAATCCACCCTCACCGCCTGCGAAGGCTGCGGCAAGACCGCCGTGGCCGCGCGTCAACCCTGAGAGACCACCATGCAATTTATCACTGTCAAGAAATCTTCCGACATCAAGCTGGCCGGCATCAAGGCTGAGCTGGACATCACCGACAAGTCGGTCAATGGCGTCACCTTCACGGACGCGGACGGCAATGTGGTGCGCGTGTCGCTGCGTTCCTACTCCATGACCGTGGAAGTGCCTGCCCCGCCCACGATGGTCAAGCGGTTCAAGGTCATCGGCAAGGTGCTGGGCCTGCCCGTCGACGAACTGTTTGCAGACCGGTACGACGCCGACATCCGCGCCGACGAGTGGAATCGCGGCTTGATGTCGCCGGGGGTGGAAGTCCAAGAAGTGGAAGTGCCGGAAGAACAGGCCACCACGCCCGTGCCTGAAACCGACGATCTGCCCTTCTGAGGCCGACATGAACAACCTCGCCGTCATCACCCAGGACATCTACAGCACCCGAGAGTCGTTTGCGGCTGTGCTGACCGACCAGAACATCAGCTTCGAAAAGGAAGCCGGGTTCGCCATCCAGGTTTTGCAAAACAACGAATACACGCTGAAGGCGGCCATGAACGACCGCCAAGCGGTAGTCAACGCCGTGAACAACGTGGCGGCCATTGGCATCAGCCTGAACCCTGCAAAGAAGCAGGCCTACCTGGTGCCGCGCAAGAACAAGATCTACCTCGAAATCAGCTACATGGGCCTGATCGACCTTGCCGTATCCACTGGCTCGATCAAGTGGGCGCAGGCCGCGCTGGTGCACGAGAACGATGGTTTTGCACTGAACGGCTACGACGCACCGCCGACGCACACGTTCAACCCGTTTTCGACGCAGCGCGGCGCGCTCATCGGCGTGTATGTCGTGGTCAAGACCGCCGACGGCGACTACCTGACGCACACCATGAGCATCGCCGACGTGTACGCCATCCGCGACCGCTCCGAGGCCTGGAAGGCTGGCAATAAGGGCCCTTGGAAGACCGACGAAGGCGAGATGGTGAAAAAGACAGTGGTGAAGCAGGCCTACAAGTATTGGCCCAAGACTGAGCGCCTGGACCAAGCCATTCACCACCTGAACACCGATGGCGGCGAAGGCATAAATTTCAGCGACAGCAATACCCCCGCTGTTGACCCCGATCTGCTGCCGCGCCTGCGCAAGAAGGTCGAAGCCGCGCGCGATGCCGACGAACTGGCCAAGGTCTGGAAAGACGGCCTGGGCGAGGTCCGCGCCACCAAGGACATGAACACCTACAACGCCTTCAAGGCGGCGGTGGCCGCACGCGGCTCGGTGCTGCGCGGCGAAGCGGTGCCCACCGAAACCCCGCCGGATGACGGCAACACCATCGACGAGCAGCCGCACCGCGCGTCCGACCCTGACGACGGCTTCGGCCGCGATGACCAAGGAGGTACTCAGGAATGAACCGCTACATCCTCTCCCCCCACGAACAGGGCAGCGACGGCTGGCTGCTGGACCGCTGCGGCAAGGTGACTGGCTCGAAAGCATTCGACATGCTCGCCAAGACCGCCAAGAAGGAATGGTCTACCAAACGCGCCGACTACAAATTCGAACTGGCCATCGAAGTGCTGACGGGCATGCCCGCTGCCATCGAATACGTCAGCAAGGAAATGCAGTGGGGCATTGACCAGGAACCGTTCGCCCGCATGGCCTACGAAGAGAAGTCGGGCAACGTGGCCATCCAGAGCGGCTTCATGTACCTGCCCGATGTGGATGCGGGGTGCAGCGTCGATGGCCTCTTCGTGGAAGACGGTCGCACCGGCGTGCTTGAGGCCAAGTGCCCGAAAAGCACCACGCACATCCGCTACCTGGAAGCCGGGGTCGTGCCGGATCAGTACCGCCCGCAATGCCTGCACAACGTGTGGGTGACCGGCGCCGCGTTCGCCGACTTCGTGTCGTTCGATCCGCGCTTCCCGGAAGAGCTGCAACTGTTCGTCTGCCGCTACACCCCCACCGCCGAGGAACTGGCCGACCACGAAAAGGCGGTCTTGCAGTTTCTCGCCGAGCGCGATGACCTGGTGGCGCAGCTCAAGCGCCTGGCCGCCTAACCCTTCCCCAGCAGCACAACCTACGGAGCAATCCCGCATGTTCTCGATCACCGAGCAAACCGCAACCCTGGCGCACATCAACGTGCGCACCGAGCGCCACGGCGAAGAGCCTGCGGGCGCGGCCGACCTGAAGATCAGCTTCACAGATAGCAACAACGTGCTGTCCGAGTTTCACCCGGTGCTGCGCCCGTTTCTCTACAAGCAAGAGGAATCCCCGGACCAGGGCGAGATGCCCGTGGGCGATGCGCTGACGGTGCGCCGCTTCGGCGACCTGATAGAGAAGATCCGTCTCAAGCATGAGCTCATCGGGGCGTCGGTCGTGATCGGCTTCGGCTTGGGCGGAGCTTCCGACATCGAGCTGGACACGGCCGACGTCGACGGGTTTGCAGTGGAAATGATGGAAGGTGGCAGCGTGATCACCACCTTCCGCGTGAAGTGCCACCCGAGCGGCGAGCAGGTCAAGAAGCTGTACGAAGTGTTGGGCAACGACATCACGATCAGCATCACGCCCGCTGTCGACAAGCAGCAGACCCTGGGCCTGAACCTGGAATAACCCTTCCGGCCGGTGCGGCGGCGGGACCCTCACGTCCGCCCCACGCTGCCCGCCGGCCACCTATACAGAGAAGACCATGAGCGACAAGATCATCATCCTTGAGCACGAAGGCACGTCGTACATCCGCAACGGCTACCACTCCATGAACCCGGATAGCGTGCTGGTGAACGGCTGCGCTGGCGTCGCGCAATCCTGCCCGGGGAACGCCATGTGGCTCATGATCGAGGGCAGCATCCAGACGCTCGCGCGCGTCAGTGCGCCGGTCAATGAGCTGGTCGGATGGGTGCTGAAGCCCGAGTATCGCGACGTCACCACGTTCCCGGTTGAATTGGACGCCGACGCCTTCCGCTACGAATACGACGAAGACGAAGACGACCACTACACGCCCGCCGACCCCACGGCGGTCTACAAATCTGTCTTCTACGAAAAGAAGTTCCAGCAGGTCCAGCGCGATCCTCAACCGCTCGAATTCATCGTCGTTGATCGAAACTGCGCCCCGAAGGCCAGACCGGAGGACATCAAAGTCGAATTCCCCGCCAGCCTGCGCGAGTACCCCGAGACGTGGCACAAGCACCCGGTCACCATTGATGGCAATGCCTTGTTCGGGCGTGCGGCGACCGCGTTGGTAGAAGCGGCGCGCGAACGAAGCGGCGACTTCGTTGTGACCGACCATCGCAATATCGGAACGGTCACGCTCATGGGCTACATGCACCACGAGCCGAAGCAGAGCGAATACAAGGTGGGTCGCCGCACGGTGCGCCGCACGCTGACCAAATCCGAGTTCAAGATTATGGAGCTCGCTTCTGGGTCGTCCAGCTATGCGAAGAGCGCGGATATCGTCACCCGCGGCCTGTCCGGAAGCAACTGGGCCGATCTGGAATCCAAGATCAACGGCTTCATCGATCTGGTGCTGTCGTACATCAAGCCCGGCAGCGTGCGCGTGTGCGAGTGCTGCAAGGGCGACGGCTACATCGTGTCGGTGAAACCATGACCCACGCCCGCAAGCCCCGCCGCAAGCAGTACCGGCCCCGCGCCATCCGCGCGCCCATGCTCGTCGCCACCGACCTGGTGCTGCGCCCGCTGGAGGCAATCATCGACCAGATCAACCAGGACGGCACCGTGCACACCGACGCCCGGGGCATCCCTCAGTTCCGCGCGGGCGACGGCAAATGGTACGAGTCCGCCGGCGCGATTGAGGGCGTTATCTGGCACTTCGAAATGTGGTGCACGCGGCACGACCGCGCCCTGCCGCTGGAGCCCCTGCGTGAGTTGCACATCGCCCTGAAGTACCTGGTGCCCATCCGCGCCGAAACCATGGCCGGCCTGGCCACCACCATGCCCGCCCTGCGCCGCGCCATGGCCACCGCTGACCCTGACGACCAGACCGACCTTCTTCTGCAAACCCAGATCCGCGCCGAGCTTGACGCCGCGCGCGCCACCGGAGCCTGAAATGACGCAATCTGCACACGAAGACCAATTCATCACCGCTGATCAGGCCACGGGTTGCTCCGTAGCGGCCGACCCCACGCGGGAGCGCACCGGCAACACCGCCGCCGAGCAGGCAGCGTACTGGCGCGGCTTCGAGGAGGCCCAGGCCAACGCGCAGCACAACGCCAAGGTGCGCTCTATACCCACCGGAGCGACGGGGGAGGATGAGCGCCAGCCTGATCTATGTCCGCGCTGCGGCGGCAGT
>Ga0308165_1001222_pt1 | contig 37494 bp, 59 predicted proteins | sample PhyWR2_FD_201032 | JGI IMG/M metagenome (GOLD analysis project Ga0308165, IMG submission 201032) | Phyllosphere microbial communities from UC Gill Tract Community Farm, Albany, California, United States - DLSLW.R2 | ecosystem: Host-associated > Plants > Phyllosphere > Unclassified | place: USA...
GAAAAACTGGAAAACAAGTGCGGAAGCAATCCTGACAACGGGCCCTGTAGTGCCGGTTATCGTGGTGAATAAACTGGAGCACGCCGTTCCGATGGCGAAAGCGCTGGTAGCAGGCGGGGTTCGTGTTCTGGAAGTGACGCTGCGTACGCCGTGTGCGATGGATGCAATCCGCGCAATTGCGAAAGAAGTCCCGGATGCGATTATCGGTGCCGGTACGGTTCTGAATCCACAGCAGCTGGCTGAAGTGACCGAAGCCGGCGCGCAATTCGCCATCAGCCCTGGCCTGACTGAGCCACTGCTGAAAGCAGCAACCGAAGGTTCTATCCCGTTGATTCCGGGGATCAGCACCGTTTCTGAACTGATGCTGGGCATGGACTACGGTCTGAAAGAGTTTAAATTCTTCCCGGCTGAAGCGAACGGCGGTACTAAAGCGCTGCAAGCGATTGCAGGTCCGTTCTCTCAGGTGCGTTTCTGCCCGACTGGCGGTATCTCTCCGGCAAACTACCGTGACTACCTGGCGCTGAAAAGCGTGCTGTGTATCGGGGGTTCCTGGCTGGTTCCGGCGGATGCGCTGGAAGCGGGCGACTGGGATCGCATTACTAAACTGGCGCGCGAAGCCGTCGAAGGCGCGAAACAGTAAGACCATCAAAAACGGGCCACACGGCCCGTTTTGTTTATCCTCTGACGTTCACACCCGTACTGGCTTTTTTCGCTCTCGCAACGGCCTCTTCCACGCTATCCGCTACCGCTAACGTCACACCCAGACGACGCGAACCGTCAATTTCCGGTTTACCAAATAAGCGCACCTGCAAACCTACACCCACGGCAGATTCCACGTTGTCAAAAATCACGTTTTGGCTGGTGAGCTTTGGCAGGATCACAACGGAAGCCGCCGGGCCGTACTGTCGAATTCCGCCCACCGGCAAGCCCAGGAATGCGCGGACATGCAGGGCGAATTCCGATAAATCCTGAGATATCAGCGTGACCATCCCGGTATCGTGCGGGCGAGGGGAGACTTCGCTGAAAATCACGTCGTCGCCGCACACAAACAGCTCGACGCCAAACAGACCGAAACCGCCCAGCGCCAGTACCACTTTACGGGCAATATCCTGCGCGCGTTCGAGCGCCAGAGCGCTCATTTTCTGCGGCTGCCAGGATTCACGGTAATCACCGTCTTCCTGACGGTGCCCAATCGGGTCGCAGAAATGCACGCCGTCTACGGCGCTTACCGTGAGCAGGGTGATTTCAAAATCAAACTTCACCACGCCTTCGACGATAACGCGTCCGGCACCCGCACGACCACCCTGCTGGGCGTAGTCCCACGCGTTATCCAGCGCACTTTGATCGCGAATAAAGCTTTGGCCTTTACCAGAAGAACTCATCACCGGTTTAATGATGCACGGGTAGCCAATCGCTTCGACGGCCTGCAGGAAATCGGCTTTGCCGTCGGCGAAACGGTAGCTTGAGGTAGGGATGGCCAGCTCTTCCGCCGCCAGACGACGGATACCCTCCCGGTTCATGGTCAGCTTCGCGGCACGCGCGCAAGGCACCACGCGCTGGCCTTCAGCCTCCAGTGACAGCAGCGTATCGGTTGCAATGGCCTCAATTTCAGGCACGACATAGTCAGGATTTTCCCGCTCGATCAGTGCACGAAGGGCATCGCCATCCAGCATATTGATAACGTACGACCGATGCGCTACGTGCATAGCTGGGGCATCGGGATAACGATCGACGGCGATCACTTCGATACCCAGACGCTGGCACTCAATCGCCACTTCTTTTCCCAGTTCGCCTGAGCCTAACAGCATGACGCGCGTCGCTGCCGGACGCAGCGCGGTTCCTAAACAAGTCATAAAATCCCCCTGAAAAAGTTGCGCGCAGTATATACGAAAACGTTTGCGTGTGTCTTCATCGAGGAAACGGAATGAAAACGTGCCGGGAAATTTGCGCATCTTTAGTGCGGGCAGACATTTCCTGACATCACCTCGCTTAGGCTGTGATGATTGTGAACGGATAAGTGGGGAAAATCATGTCAGGTTGGTTGAATCAATTGCAATCAATGTTGGGTCAGAAAGCGTCATCGCTGTCATCCGGCGACCAGGGGTTGAGCAAGCTGCTGGTGCCGGGGGCACTGGGCGGTCTGGCTGGCTTACTGGTGGCGAATAAATCCTCGCGAAAACTGCTGGCCAAATACGGCACTGGCGCATTGTTAGCCGGTGGAGGAGCCATCGCCGGAACCGTGCTCTGGAACAAGTACAAGGATAAAATCCGAACGGCTCATCAGGGCGAACCCCAGTTTGGGCAACAGACTTCGCCCCTGGATGTGCGCACCGAGCGGTTAATTCTGGCGCTGGTGTTTGCGGCTAAAAGTGACGGGCACATTGATGACCAGGAACGCGCAGCCATAGAACAGCAGATGCGGGAAGCGGGCGTTGAGGAGCAGGGCAGAGCGCTGGTGGCTCAGGCGATCGAACAGCCGCTGGATCCTATGCGTCTGGCGCAAAGTGTGAAAAACGAAGAAGAGGCGCTGGAGCTATATTTCCTGAGCTGTGCGGCCATCGATATCGATCATTTTATGGAGCGCAGCTATTTGAGCGCCCTGGGAGACGCGCTGAAAATTCCTCAGGATGTTCGCGAAGGAATTGAAAAGGATATTCAGGAGCAAAAACAGGCATTACCGGGATAATTTTCACCTGAGGTTGTCACGTTTCGCTTGCATCATGCGTGTGTTTTGCCACCCTTATAGGGTGTAAAACATAAAAGAAATTCTGACATGCTGCCAAAAGCCCCACGCATTCCAAAAGCGCTCACCACTCACGGTGACACGCGCATCGATAATTACTACTGGCTGCGGGACGACTCGCGCTCGCAGCCAGAGGTGCTCGACTACCTTCACCAGGAAAATGATTATGGCCGCCAGGTCATGTCTTCTCAGCAGGCGTTGCAGGATGAACTGTTGGCTGAAATGGTCGCGCGCGAACCCCAGCGCGATATCTCTGCACCCTGGACACGCAACGGTTACCGCTATCGGCACATCTATGAACCGGGCAACGAATACGCCATCTATCAGCGCCAGTCGGTATTGAGCGCCGAGTGGGACGACTGGGAAATCCTTCTCGACGCCAACCAGCGCGCTGCGCACAGTGAGTTCTATACTCTTGGGGGAATGGGAATTTCGCCTGACAACACCATTATGGCGCTGGCGGAGGATTATCTTTCACGGCGGCAATATGGGCTGCGATTCCGCAATCTGGAGACCGGGAACTGGTATCCCGAGATGCTGGATAATGTTTCGTCCGCCTTCGTCTGGGCAAATGATTCTGAAACGGTGTATTACGTCAAAAAACACGCGTCAACGCTGCTGCCTTATCAGGTCTGGCGTCATACGGTGGGCACATCCTCAGACAACGACGAGCTGGTGTACGAGGAAAAAGACGAGACGTTTTACGTCAGCCTGTATAAAACTACATCGAAACACTATGTGATTATCTCGCTTGGCAGTGCGACCACCACGGAAGTGCTGCTGCTGGATGCCGAATTACCCGATGCCCAGCCGCTCTGTTTCTTGCCGCGTCGCAAGGATCATGAATACAGTCTCGATCACTTTCAGCACTCTTTTTATCTGCGCTCTAACCGAGAAGGCAAAAACTTTGGCCTGTATAAAACCAAAGTGCGTGATGAACGCAAATGGGAAGTGCTGATCCCGGCCCGCGAACAGGTCATGCTGGAAAGTTTTACCTTGTTTACCGACTGGCTGGTGGTGGAAGAGCGCCAGCGCGGGCTGACCAGTATTCGTCAGATTAACCGTAAAACGCGCGACGTGGTGGGTATTGCCTTTGACGATCCGGCCTACGTGACGTGGATTGGTCATAATCCTGAACCCGAGTCTTCGCGGCTGCGCTACGGTTATTCTTCAATGACCACGCCGGACACGCTGTTTGAGCTGGATATGGATACCGGGCAGCGGCGGGTGATCAAACAGGCTGAAGTCACCGGTTTTGACGCCAGTCATTACCGCAGCGAACACCTGTGGGTGACGGCTCGCGACGGTGTAGAAGTGCCGGTGTCTCTGGTTTATCACAAAGACCATTTCCGCAAAGGCAAGAATCCGCTGCTGGTTTACGGCTACGGCTCTTACGGTTCCAGCATGGATGCGGATTTCAGTAGCAGCAGATTAAGCCTGCTTGACCGCGGATTTGTGTTTGCGATTGCGCACATTCGGGGAGGCGGTGAACTGGGCCAGCAGTGGTATGAAGACGGCAAGTTCCTGAAAAAGAAAAATACCTTTAACGACTATCTCGACGTTTGTGACGACCTGATTGCGAAAGGCTACGGCGACCCTGAACTGTGCTTTGGCATGGGCGGCAGCGCGGGCGGAATGCTGATGGGGACAGTCATCAATCTGCGTCCGGAACGGTTTAAGGGTATTGTCGCGCAAGTGCCTTTTGTCGACGTGGTGACTACCATGCTGGATGAATCGATTCCCCTAACCACCGGTGAATTTGAGGAGTGGGGCAATCCCCAGGATGAAACCTATTATTGCTATATGAAGGAATACAGCCCGTACGATAACGTGCAACCGAAAGCGTATCCGCACATGCTGGTGACGACGGGGTTGCACGATTCCCAGGTGCAGTACTGGGAGCCGGCAAAATGGGTGGCGAAACTGCGCGAGCTGAAAACGGACGATAATTTACTGCTGCTGTGCACGGATATGGATTCCGGGCACGGCGGTAAATCCGGTCGCTTTAAATCCTATGAAGGGGTGGCGCTGGAATATGCCTTTATCATTGGCCTTGCGCAGGGGACTTTGCAAAGCCATTCAGCCGATCAGGCGTCATCCAGATAATGGCGGAGCGTCAGGCGCAGCTCCGGGCTCATGCGGTCGAGGTTGTTGTATAACCAGCGCAAATAACCCGGGTCGCGCTCTGCCACTTCGGACACCGCTTTTCCACGATATTTACCGAAGGTAAAGGTCGTTAACAGTGCAGGGCGACCCGTGATGGTCGCCATATCATCCGGCGTCCATCCTGAGTTATTCATGATGTCGATAAGCAACGCGGCCGTGATATAGCAATCATAAAGGGCGCGGTGATGATGAAGACCTTCCGGCGTTTTGACGCTCAGCTTGCGTGAGTTATACAACGCCATATTGCTGTATTTAATTCCCGGCCATAAGCGTCGCGCCAGCTTCATCGTGCAGATCCATTCGCCAGGCATTTCGGGCAGGACACGGCGGTCAAAACTCGCGTTGTGCGCAACATACCACGAACTGCCGTAATAGTTCGGAATGACCTCTTCAATCCACGGCTTATCGGCCACCATCGATTCGGTAATACGATGAATAGCCATCGCCTGAGGGCTGATAGGACGATCGGGACGAACCAGGTGGCTCATCGGGTTAACTATCTGTCCGTTGACGACATCAACAGACGCTACCTCGACAATTCCGCCCTGCAGATCGCAGGTTTCGGTATCGATGACACGCAGCATGGCTCGCTCCTGCCGTAAAACGCTTAGCGTAATGGAATGATATCGCCTTGCCAACCCTGCTGATTCCAGGAACCGGTTAATAAGAGTTCGCCTTTATCCGCGCGAACAATCAATTGCCCGCTGGAATCCCACAGCGCGCTGTTCCCGTGAGCATTCGCCATCAGCACCGCAATCGCGTATTTATGGGCGAAACGCTGCAAGCGGCTGATCGAATCGCGCCATCGCGCTTCCCCGACAGCCTGACCGCTGGTGAATAACGTGGTCAGCGGATCGAGAGGGGGCAGTTCGGTTTTGCTGTCAACGATGATCAACTGCCGATCGTCAGGGGTCAGGCACGCACCGTTGCCCTGCGGATAGCGCAACACACTCGACATTTCAGGTGAAAACAGCGCAACGGCTTTCTGACGATTGCCGTCAATATCGCGCGTTAAACCGGCGATCACCGTGATGTTGTGAGTGCGAACGGCGTGAAGAATAGGGGCCAAATCCTGCTCGCAGGGTGGGGCGGGTAATACACCGCCGTTTGTGGCTGAGCCAGTCAATGAGAGTTCAGGGAAGACCAGTAAATGACACTGCTGGCGAGCGGCGGCGTCGATAAAGCGCAGGTGGTGTTTAACGTGGGCGTCAATTCCGTTATGACCGGGATCGTACTGGGCGGCGGCAACCTTCCATTGGGACATTGTGATTTCCTTATGCACTTCGTCGCAGAGATTCGATAATACACCTGAATACTTCAGGGTTTTCTTATCCTGCCACAATCCCTGTAAGGAAATGTCACCAGACGCAGAGTTTACTTAACTTTAGGTTCGTAGGGTAAGCGCGACAGCGTAACGGAGGTGAGGCGATGCGCAATCAGCCGTTCGCGAAACCAGTCGCGCAGATGAGCGGGTTGTTCGCGCTCTACCACTTCGGCAATGACAGGCATGTTATAGCGTTCTTTAAATGCAACACCCGCCGCAGCCAAATCGACATTCACTTTATCCATTTCGTCCTGAGGAAGGATCGCCAGATTGGTTTTCATACTCTTCTCCTGTATTTGCGGCGCCAACGTTACCGCGGTTGCCCGTCGTTGACAAGCCGCCGGAGGATGATCCTCGACTCAGATATTATACAGCGTTATCCTCTGTCATATAGACATAACCAAAAGGAATGATTGATATGGTATTTACCGCATCCCGCGCGGCTTGCGCACTGACTTTTTTGCTCTCCGTTGTGACGGCTCCCGCAGCGCTGGCGCACGCACATCTGAAGCACCAATATCCTGCGGCCAATGCGGAAGTTGTCGCCGCGCCGCAGGCTTTGACGCTGAATTTTTCCGAAGGGATCGAGCCAAAATTTAGCGGCGTTACGGTCACGGGCGATAAGCAGCAAATCGTTAAAATCGGTGCGGTTAAACGTGCTGAAAATGACAAAACTCAGCTGATCGCGCCGCTTGAGCAGGCGTTAACGCCGGGAACTTATCAGGTGGAATGGCATGTGGTGTCCGTTGACGGTCACAAAACCAAAGGCAGCTATCACTTCAGCGTGAAATAACATGCTGGCATCCGGCTACGTTGCCCTGCGCTTTGTGCACTTTGCCGCGCTAATGCTGATCTTCGGCAACGCGTTGTACAGCGCCTGGCTCGCACCTTCCTCATTACAGCGCCTGATGACGCGTCGCTTCCAGCGGCAGCAAAAAATATCTGCGATTGTGAGCCTGGGGTCGGCGATGCTGATGCTGGCGATTCAGGGCGGTTTAATGGGCGAGGGCTGGGCTGACGTTTTCCGACCTGAAGTGTGGATGGCAGTTGCCAGCACCCAATTTGGAAGCGTCTGGCTGTGGCAGATCGTCTTTGCGGTGATGACCGCGTGTGCGGCGTGGATTGCTCCAGCCAAGAGTGCGCGGATGCTATTGGTGCTGGCGGCCGGTCAGTTCATTCTTCTGGCAGGCGTAGGGCACGCGGCGATGCATGACGGCGCTGTAGGGCTTTTGCAGCGAGTGAATCACGCGATTCATCTGCTTTGCGCAGCAATTTGGGTTGGCGCGCTGCTGCCACTCATTTTTTGTATGCGTCTGGCGAAAGGGCGCTGGCGCAACCCGGCCATTTATACCATGATGCGTTTTTCGCGTGCGGGCCACTATGCGGTGGCAGGTGTGATTTTAACTGGCATCGTGAACATGCTGTTGATCCTCGGAATCACACTGCCCTGGCGCACTGAATATGGTCAGCTGCTTTTGTTTAAATGTGCGCTGGTGACCCTGATGGTGGTAATTGCCCTGGTGAATCGGTATTTTCTGGTGCCACGATTCCGTTCTGATGCCGGGCGCGAGCAACAATTTTTTATCTGGATGACACAGGCTGAGGTTGTATTAGGGGCGTTGGTGCTGGCAACTGTCAGTCTTTTCGCTACCTGGGAGCCTTTCTGACAAGGTTTACGATATGAAAAAAACAGTACTTTCACTCTTATTGCTGGCATGCGCCGGCTCCGCGTTTGCCGCTCCGCAGGTGATCACCGTGAGTCGCTTCGAGGTCGGTAAAGACAAATGGGCCTTTAATCGGGAAGAGGTGATGCTCACGTGCCGTCCAGGCCATGCTCTGTACGCGATTAACCCGAGCACGCTGGTGCAATATCCCCTCAATGACGTGGCAGAGCAGCAGGTCGCTAGCGGCAAAAGCAAAGGCCAACCGATCGGCATCATTCAGATTGATGACCCGGCTAACCCGAGCCAGAAAATGAGTCTTGCGCCCTTTATCGAGCGTGCCGATACGCTCTGCTAGGCTTCACGTTTCCAATAAAAAAACCGCAGGCTCCTTTCAGGAAGCATTGCGGTTTTTTCGTTTTGGGACGATCGTACGCTTTTTTTCTGACCACTTTAGTCGCGGACTGGAAAACCTGGCGTCGTCATCTATTCTTAGAGTGTCAGGCGTTTTCAGCCTGCATTAATGCCAACTTTTAGCGCACGGCTCTATCCCAAGAGCCATTTCCCTGGACCGAATACAGGAATCGTATTCGGTCTCTTTTTATCTATTTGTTTCTCAAAGTTTTTTTCAGTCTTAACACGAAATCCCCCGAAAATTACTCGAATATTCCATATCCTGTCTAAACCATAACATACTCTGCACCGCGTGCGTCCAGGTATTTTTTGGTCATTGTTAAATTTTTGTGGCCGAGTAAACGTTGAGCAAATTCTTCTCCGCGCTCCTTTTCATATAGCCTGCTCGCCAGGCTTCTGATCTCATGGTAAGGCGGAGGGTTTGGGCCAAACTTTAACCCTGTTGAATCCCTGATTTCTGCGAACGCCTGGGTCAGTCCGTCTGGCGTTAACGGGCCAGGCTTCCTTCCCCCGCGGCGAACTGGCGAGTAGAGCATGAAGTCAGAAGGGTTATTTACCCGGCAGCGCTCAATGACATCCTGCAACACAAGCCCGGCAACGTCCAGCCTCAAATCAAGAGGAAGCGCCAGTTTGTGACCTGTTTTCTCCTGCGTAACGAAAAGCCTCCCGTCTTTAATATCACTAAACCTGAACAGAGAAATGTCCTCCCGCCGCTGGCCGGTGACAAGTGCCAGATCGCATGCGTTTGGCGCCCATTCAGAATGAGTTAACGCGGCCAGGCGGATAACGGTGAATTGGTCGAGCAACAGACGCTCTCGCTTAACTTTAGGTGTAGGCGTTCGCGTCGGTTCTGCCGGGTTCCTGTCCACATGTCCTTCTACGATCGCTTCCCTGAAAATGTCCATCAGTACCGACCTGAGCCCGGAAGCCATGCTCTTTTTATCGCAGAGAATGTACGCTTCAAGAAATGTGGCGATGTCCTTTGTCGTGACGGAAGCTAGGGGGATTTTGCCAAATTCTTCCTTTATCGTGGTGATCTGGTTTCGCCTGACCTTCATCGTGTTTGGTTTCAACTCGCGCCGCTCGAGAATTACCTCGTAACGCTCCAGCCATGCGGCCACTGTGAATGTGGGCACGTCCTTAATGCGATCCAGGAGAGAAGAGGGAAGGTAATTCTGGTCGATGTAGTTGTTGGCCTCAATGGCCTGGGCAACAGCATCCTTGCGATCAATCCGGCCAAGAGAAATCTCCTGCCCGGTCACCGGATTGCGCCAGCTGTATAGTCTATCTCTTTTACGATAGGTCAGGTTACGGGGCAGGTTAGCGTCGTAACGTACTGGCCTTTTCGCCATGAGTCAGTCTCTCCAGTAAGGTGCCGCCGGACGGCAATTTTGCGTTTTTTGGTTTTACTCGGAGGTTCTTCTTACGTGGATCCACGTAGATAGCGTCAGGCTGAACCTTGTATTCCTTTCCGTGCAGCTCCGGCGCGGGATAAATGCGCCCCTCCCGCGTCCATCGACGCAGAGTAGAAAGGGAGGGTGGAGTCGTGTAGACCTCAGCAGCCCATTCCTGCAAGTTGAGAAGCTTAGCCATGAGAACTCCTTAGCCGCCAGGCATTATAAACGAGGCCGCGTTGACGTGTTGATTAATCGAAATCAGGTAAAAATAAACCCGCTGAGGCGGGTTGAATGATGAGAGAATTTAATTGAGTACTTAGTTAATTTTTAATTCTCGCTTAGCTTCTGCGACTAAATCACTGAGCAGTTTTTCAGAGAGTTTGAGGTCCTTTTCTGACGCTTCATAGCTTTCAATAGCATCCTCATACCAATCATCCATCATTTTCTTTCTGGCATTAACATAGACGTCGAGCAAGCTTTTGACTTTGGTAGTTAATGTGAAATCAGCTAACTGCGCTATTCTTTCAAGCTCTTGAAGATCAAGCCAATACTCAGTTCTTAACTTCTCTTCGATCTCTTTCGGATGTGGTTTGAACCGAGATTCACCAGGTTCCATTTGAGCATATTCGCAACACAGGAAGTAGTCATTGCTCATCTTAATCCGATAAGCAATATTGATGATTTCTGTGAACGCCTCCAATCTCTTTTCCCACCACTTCTCTTTGTAGAACTTATTCAAAGCAAACTTGGTAGAGAAATATGCTGCTAGCGCAGCTACAAGTAATGGAACAACAAATTTTGATAGGACATCAGTTAAATCAAGCGATGTTTGAACAGACATGGCGGTCATTTCATATCCTTAAATCATTAAAACTGTAATCATCTTAACTTGATCATCGAATATGTTTAAGCGCATGCTCTTTTCTTTCCTGGCATTCCGCACACATCTGGCATCCGGGAACGACAGCGCGCCGTGGTGCCGGGATATCCTCGCCACATTCCTGACAATGCTCAGCTGATACGACGTTGCGGTTGATCCGGCGAGCGGAAAGGGCAGCATTACGCTGAAGCTCTTCAATCTCTGCTGCGGTATCGATGATGTCCATGGTCAGTGCTCCCGGAACTGTCGGTTAATACGATTGAAGGTGAACGCCAGCAATAAAAAAGGCCGCGATAGCGACCTGGTGATTAGTGCCTTCATGTTGCACCGATTTCATTCTTCTCGGCTTCGACTGCCATCTGCTCAAGCCGTCGCGATAGCTCGCTGGACAGCGTCTGGAATTCTTCCTCGGTCGCTACCGGGATCGGCACAAAGCTAATCCCGATATGCGCGAGGTTGTTGGCAATTTCGAGGCTTTTCCTCAAATCAACGGGCGATGCTCTGTTCATGCGGCTTTCTCCCCGGGTAATGGTTTCAGACCGTTATTCAGCGTGCGCTCAAGGTTGGACAATATTCCTCGCAACCTCTTTATCTCTTCATCCTCGGTCAGTCGGCGCGTTGCTTCCCATAGCGTCCTTGTCAGAACATACATAGGGACATTCGGGTCGAGGCCAAGCGCTTTCGCCAGATCATGCTGAGCGTCGGTTAACCTTTCCTCCGATTCCTCCTGCCGCTTACGTCGGCGTTGCAACTCCTCTTCACTCTCCTGACGCAGGTTCTTCAACCTTTCATCGTTATCCCTAATATGCTGCTCAAGTCGATCTTTCGAGCGATGTGCTCGACAAACAAGATCGGCAATTTCGTTGCCATGCCGCTTCATCAGTTTTTGGTCGATGAAGTAGGTGTTGATTACGCGGCTTTTTAATTGGGTTCTCTCTGTCTGCCGGGTCATGCCATCCATAAGCAACTTCATCCAGGCGTCGCGAGGAAGGGTATCAATCTGGCGCATTGTCGGCCCCTTGAGGGTATGCCATCCGGATTCCTTCCGGATCATTAAGCCGCAACCATCTGGGATGTCACTTTTCTTGAGCATGCCTTCAGGCACCGCAAAAATAACTCCGCCAGCGTATTTGAAGTATTTGGTGTATTTGCCTACTGTGACGTCTGCCCGGAAATCACTTACGCTGACCTTGACCTCATAGACGACAGGGCAGAACTTACTGTAACTGTGAGCAATGGAGTAGACATCAGGTCGGCACGTACCTGCGGGCCCGAGTTGCATGTCCTCCCAGCAGATGCGCGCTGTGTTCTGGCGTAAATGCTCAGCAAGGTCATGAGCAAGCTCGTTATGACCCCATTTTTTTGTTGTCATTGTTCGGCTCCAAACCGCTCGTTAAGGCGGCCTGCGTAAGAGATGAACTCCAGGAGGCTAACTCCCAGAGGCGCAATTTGTTGGTGATGTTTCCGGATGATGGGCGTTACTGTGTCGTTCCAGTTAGGCTTTGGCTTCTTGCGCATAGCCTGCTGGATTTCCTCGGTGCAGCGGCGGCAGGCGGCGCGGATGGCATTGTCTGCTGGCGTCGTATCCATCAAGCTGCCCTCCATCCGTCTTTGAAGATGGGCTGGATGTTACCTGGGAAAAGCTCAACATCAGGTGATTCAGCCTGATTTCCCCAGTGATGCCAGCCTGGCGCCGCGCTGCGGCTGAATAACTCAATGCGTGGCACATCACCGTAAAGCAGTTCCAGCCGTTGGCGTACTTCCCACGGCTTTTCACTGTGCGCGCCGAGCGGGCTGTAGACCACCTGCTTAATCCCGGCGTGCTTTCGCTCCAGCCCGGCGCCGCGGGTGGCAATGAGCAGGTCTTCGGTGTTAGCCCGGGTGTGATTACCGCCATTCATGCGCGTCTCGGCATTAAGAAGATCGAGGAAGTCGTAAAAGTCGGCCACTTCACCCTCGGCCAGCGCCTTGTTGACGCGCAGCTCCGCATTCTGATTCAGCTTCACCCAGGTAAAGCCTTTCATCGTGCGAACGGTAAACCCCCAGGCCTCGGCCAGTTCGATAGCCTCCTGGTTATGCGTGCCGGTGTACCACATAGCCAGCACCGCGTTTTCGGCGGCAAGTTCCCACACTGGCAGGCGCTTGATGTCGATGAGCTTCATGGTGGAGTAGTGGTCGGCGGCCGCCCCGTTGCTGATGGTGTTGCCGTAAGACCAGGGAGGATCTGCATAGATAAGGGAGTATTTTCCTGTCATCCCGCGAGCTCCTTTATAGGAATGCGGTTCATGTGCATCGTGTATCCAGTTTTTCCCTCAAGAGCCGAATACTGCTCCAGCAGATCAGGGTGGTGAGTTGCGCCGTTCTTCAGGTCATTGCGGCTTGCCATGATGCAAAAAACACAGCTTAGGCGCTCATTGCCAAGTGCGTAAGCGTAGTGAGGATTTTGTCCAGCCTCACTGATGGTGGAAAACACCTCGTGGGTTTGCATCTCGTGAATCGGCAGCCATTCGTACCAGGTAAAGGCTGAGTTCGAATCCCTCTCGTTCTTGCGGAACGCCTGGCGCTTAGCTCGGCCTGGCGACTCTTGAGCGCGCAGTCCGAGGCAGTTGACGAGTAGTGGCTGATGGCCAGCTTGGAACCTCTGGGCGATTTTCGAAACGACGCTCTACCATCTCTAGCAGCGTCTTTTTTGCCTTGGCGACTATGAATGGCAGGCTGGCATCCCCCGTTCCAGAGCGCCAGGCCATTCAATGGCTCCCAGTGAGGCATGCACAACGATGAGTAGATGCGCTGGAATAACTTCAAGCAGCTTGATAAGCATCGCTTGGCTATCTTTACCGCCAGAATGATTTGAAACGAAAAGTGCGCCTGAGTTTATGAGGGAGTTAATGTCTTGGTAGGAGGTATTAATATTCATGCTGCCTCCTGCCTGATACGATATTCCTCAGCGAGTCGCTGCCTCTTTAATGGATTGCTGACCACTTCACCCCATGGCATTAGCCAGCCGTTACCAATGAAGGGAAGGCACAGTGTGCCAACCCTGATGTCGTCGTGAGCGTGAGTCATAACGAGGTGTCCTAGAAAGGGATGTCATCGTCGAACTGCGGGTTTTGATTGTTTTGAGCAAGCTGGCGATTGGCCTGCTGCAGGCGAGAGTCAGGGACCGCGTCAGGGTCATGCTGATTGTTGCCCCAGCCGCTATTGTTATTCGAAGTTGCACCCCAGCCGCCGCGCGAAGAATCGTGAGGCTTGCGGTCATCTTTATCTTTCATGGTGCGCTCCAGCGTGGCGATCGCTTCGGCTGGTGTTTTATCTGTGAACTCTTTGTAGGTCAGGCGGCTTCCCGGCTGGAATACGTGGCGCACTTCGAATTTGTAGCTGTCACTGCCATCCTGTTTGGTAGTGAGGAGCTTTTGCAGAAACAATCCGACACGCTTACCTTCCAGCGCCGGCAGACACCACTCAGGGCCGCTTTGTCCCTGACGCTGCTGCGCCTGGGCGTCTTTAACCTGTGCGACCCACATAATGGCGGCAATCAGGCCAATACCGAACGTCTGGCTGCCGTCGCGACCGAGGAAATTGATACGCAGGAAGTTAGCTTTCTGGCCGTCAGCGTCGAGCGAAAGAACCAGCGCCTGTGATTTTGAGCCATCCTTGCCGAACTCATACACAGCAGAGGTGATGATCCCCTCGTATGCGCCGGTTTCAGAAATGCCAGCGGAGGACCCGGCTTTGAGTGCTGCTTCTGCCGACTGCTGGTTCCAGGTAAAACTGATTGGTTGGTTCATCGTTATCTCTCTTATAAATCAGTGAATGCAGAAATTGCGTTGTCGAACGCGGCCAGGTCATTATCCATGTCAGTCACTTCCGGCCCGAACAGGTCAGGAGGACATTTCACGGTGTCGTTGTCGTCGCCCTTCAACAGGAAAAGGTGTCTGCCGTCGCGCTTGATGATGCGCAGAACGATTGGGAAGTAGCCTTCGGGTGTGAGTTTTTCGTTAAGCATTTTGCCGACGGTCTTCATTCTGATTTTTCCTTCGCTCTCTTCGGTGTGAGCGAGGAAATAGACGCGGAAGTCGTCCGGCAGCTGTGTGGCAGCTTCGATGATGCGCCAGGCGTGCTCCGCCATTTCGGTGAACTTGGTGTAGCCAGTTTCGTAGGCCCGGTCCATATTCTCGTGCTGCATGACAGCCTGAAAGTCATCGATGATCAGCATCTTCCGGTTGCTTTGTGCAGCGTTACGAATAACGTCCATGAGATGCCGGCCATTGCGGATATCAACCACGTTACCGCGCTGGATGGAGTTATCCGGCAGGCGCTTGCCATGGAGTTTCCAGCCTTTGTTACGGAACGGGAGGGCCTTACGAATACAGCGGGCCAGAATGGCGTTTTCTGGGTTAACGTTGTGGAGGCTGAACGTCTTGCCATACCCGGAGTCGGCAAGGATGAGAGTCATCACCGCCATAAATTACCCCTTAAGCCAGTGTTTGGTTGTGAAGAGAATGTCTTCATCGTCACTATTGCTGGACAGCCAGCGGAGATAGCCCGGGTCGACCTTCGCAATCTCCTCGAACGTCAGCCCTTTGTGCTTACCAAAGCGGATTGCCTTAATCAGCGACGGATTGTTGGAGATGGCGCGCATTTCGCCCATCGTCCACTTCGCCAGGCGGCCCATATACAAAAGCAATTCAGCGGTGACGTAGCAGTCATAGAGCGCTCGGTGCGCATACAGCCCTTCAGGCAATTCAGGTTTGAGGCCCAGGCTGTAACGCAGGTACTGGTTGCTGTGGCTTGGGTGATCGGGGAGAAGGACACGCGCCAGCTTTGCCGTACAAATCCAGGGGCCGTCAATTTGTGGAAGCTTCGACTTATCGAATTTCGCGTTGTGCGCAACGTAAGCCTGCGCGCCAAGGTAACGATGGATAACTTCGCCAATCAGCGGGGCATCAGCAACCATATCTTCAGTGATATGGTGGATAGCCATTGCCTCAAAGCTGATTGCCTCAGTGGGCTTTACAAAGTCGCTCATTGGGTTGCAGATAACGCCGTCGACGATATCTACACTGGCAATTTCCAGCACGCTGCCTTCCAGGCTGGTCGTTTCTGTATCAATGACTCGCAACATGCTTCATTTCCGTAATGTAGTCGTTAACTGCGTCAAATTCAGCGAGCTGGTGGGCCAGAGATTCGAGGTCTGCCGGCTGCAGGTCATACAGCAGGCAGAGCAGGGCAACCATCAGCAATCCGTTCTGCTGAGTTACCATCTCGTTCTCCGTGAATTTTTTGCGCGTGAGGGGTTCTGATTGAAGTGTTTCTCTGCACATTTTTTATCGGTGCAGAAGTGTTCTTGTTTCGTCGACATGTAGGTCGAAACGGTCTGCACGTTGCAATCGCTCTTGTGTCGACGCGCGCCACACCAGGCGCACATCACTGAGTTGAGATGCTCAGTGGCCGAGTCGAGAAAGATGCTTTCGGAAAAACTGCCCGGTACACCGCGGGAATCGACATACTCGATCATGCTTTCGGTGCGACCGGCGCTGTTGGTGAATGACCCGCGCCCGGTAAGTTTGATGACCTGTCCACCAAGTTTTAAACGTGATCCTGCTGGCAAACTTGCCAGGCGTTCAGAGGTTAATCGCTCATAAGGTTGCATAAAGACTCCTTAAAAAGTGCGTGCGAAGCCCGGCCGCATAAAGCCAGCCTGCCTTTTAGATGAGAAAACTTGATTAATCAGCAAGCCAGCGCAGAATGTCGTTAGCCCAACGGCAACAACTAAGGTGACCAAATGCTGATCGATAAAAGACTGCCTACTCCGATGTACCCAAGTGATGAGATGGGTAGACGTTCGAAGAAGAATCACTGGTTTGTGAGAGAAAGGGGAAGTGACCAGCCAGAGGATCAATCATGGTATGACTGGTGGAAGTCTCGTTCTCTCGGCTTGGGCAAGAATGGGCATATTGCATGGCGTTCGACATGCATCGCTAAAAGCGCTCCAGACCCGTTCAATCCACCGGATTCGTTTGAGGTCGACTTCCAAGCACCCGATGGCAAGCTTTATCTTCTGGAATTTAAGCTCGCTCCACACGGCCCGAATAAATAACTGGCTAATGACTCAATCCATTGCCGCGGCCGTCGAGATATACCTCAACGAGCAACTCCCTCGTGAAGGTGCGCTCACAGCCGCGGTGAAGGTAGAGTTTGCCACGCTTGTTGGCTGATGCCGTCCACATACCGTCTTTGTGCTTTACAAGCATGCCAGGTTGGACGGCGCCGCGGTTAACTTCAACATACCCATAGTGATGCATCATATCTTCACCTCAACCTGTTCCAGGAGGCCAGCAATGTGCATCTGCCAGCGATTCATCGTCAGCTTTTCGCGAGGTTTCGATACCGACGTCAGCTGCCACTCGTTATCGTTGAGCTCTTTGGCGGTGTAATACTTGTTGTTGTGGATCACTGTCATGGCAACTCCCGGGCTTGAATCATGGCGTCGGCCATCGAGTAAATGCTCTGGCCATATCAAGCATCTCTTCCCCATGGTTAGTGCCAATGCTCATGGCAGTTCCGGATGCCATGACACCCTGTAAAACCTTTGCCGCGAAATAGTCACGCAGCGTCATCCCATGGCTGTCGACTATCAGGTTTTCTTTCTCGCCCTTATGAACCCCTGAATAAGGGAACGCTGGGCCGCCATTCATTTGTGTGCTCATAATCATCTCCGCGCTTAAGGCCGCGCCGCCGAACGTTAAACAAAGCTTCCACGCATTTATTCAGTGTTTTCGTGGCGGTGGATGGCCGCCGGTTGTCATAACTAAGCCGCCTCGGTGAAGCGACTGAGGTATGAAGCGCAAAAAGAGTTTTGGCAAAAGAGGTGGCGTAACCAAGTGATCTGATATAATGATTCTTTCGAATCAATTAGATAGGTAAAGAAAATGGAACAGATTGTTTTGGGTGACAAGGTCACTCTTAGGCACAGATCTGGGGTTTGGGGCACGGTTGAGAATTTAACTAATTCAACGACTCCTCATTTAACAACGTTTGATGTTCGATATCCGAACGGGTTTGTTGATACTGGTATGACTTTGATGAACATTGAAGAGCATAAACCTGGATAAAATCCAAACCATCACGTGGCCCGACATATGCCGGGCCTGAAGGATGATTTTCAGTCGTCACTGTTACCTGTTACATAACACCTCTGATTCTGCATGCCGCGTCGAAAATGGTGGCAGCGGCTAACCATTTGAACGTGTCGCCCAATCGGGCGTGAAAGACTCTCTGATTCAGCCCAGCCCACTCAGCTTCGAATGGAATGGAATAAATCATTTTGCGCTTCGCACTTCTCATCCTGCCAGTGTTGCCCGTTCCCACGCCTTAATCGCTCTCGCGAGGGGGTAGCCTTCTCACCGACCGGATCGCCGCCGGTGATACGCCGCATTTGTGCGTTGGGGTCTAAACAGGATTACCGAGTGCTGTTCCGACTTTGCATGTTGTTAAAAAGCAGGCGACTTGATGTCCGCCGCTGGCTAACTTCGCTCAGCTGTCGATGTTTCGTTTCGATGTAGTAACAATACTCGCGGTATTAGTTTATATCAATACCGCCAGTATTTGTTAATTGAGTATTAATACTATTCATATGAATTTTAAGAGAATTTATTTTTGTAAATGCCGGTGATATGCTGCAAAAAATCATTAGGCAGCTTTCAATGAATACTAAAGAGTGGGTTGATGGACTTCGGTGGCTTAGTGGCGAGCAGATTGTTGATTTGCACTTCAAGCTCCAGGAGAAAATCAAAGAGCATTATAGGCAGCGTGATGTCGGCGATAACCTTGAGCGGGCCATCCAGTTCTGCGAGCAACATGTGGCTTTGGCTGAGTTGGCTTTCCCTGCATTGAAAGAAAAACATAACAAGCAGGCTGCTGAGTACGAAGCTTTGACGGGTAGCAAATACCCGGCTGAGTTTTACGCACCGGCGCATCATGGGTACCGACAGCTGATAACTATCATGAAGAAAAGGAAGCAGTTAGACAGAGTGGCTCAACTGGAAGCAAATAGGCGATCGGAGGGGTGGAGAGAGTAGGGCTGCAAGTACAAAAAACCCGACGTAGTGGCCGGGTTTAGAGAGGGGACATTAAGGTTGCTGGCTTTTGGATTTTTGTACTGCTTGCTCTATTTGAATGCCTGATAGAGTTTTATTAATTTCATCAAGTTTATCGGAAACGCGATTGAATCCACTATTTACATCACTCCGCAAGGCGGAATTGTCAGCGGAAGCATCCTTTCTGTCTGAGGAAATTTGTGTACGCACCTCAGCCATTTGAGTGTCAATTCTTGCTTGCGTAAAGTAAAAAAATCCGTAAGAAGACCCTATAACCAATGCAAGAAACGGCCACGTCATTTTGAAGCCATGAGCGAGCTCTTGGAAGTATGTTTTTTTGCTCATTTCTTCCCCCTCAAGGTCAATGGTTATGAAATCGGCGACATACATTTTCCCGCCATCTATGTTCTCAATGATACCATCAAAAAGAGGGTGTGGAACAATATCGCCAACAAATACAGGATAAGCGTAGCTTTCGACGAGGGTCATAATTTACTGTGCAACCTCAACATGTCGACGACTATGGAAGCTTCAAAAAATCGCATACTCCCGCACTTCGAGCATGATATAGGAAATGCCCACATCCCCATACCTGGCGATAATGGCATGGGGAATGTAACCACATTAGGTTTCTCTTCCGGACCTGGCGCTTTGAATACGTTCCACATCTGATTGCCGCATTCTGAGCACGTTATATCCCCACACTCATTCTCAAGTTCATCAAGGAAGAACTTGAAAAGATCGTACGTAACCCTTGTTATCTCTAATGGGTCTCTAACGTGAGCTTCAGCGTTTTTAGTTTCTTCCATAGGAAACCTATCGTTTTTTATTTTCCAAAAGTCTCTTCCGGCCACTAAACCAGCCGCATCTTTGTCTCTACAGCAACCCCAATGATCCGGCAGTTACCATTTACCGGCACCAGAGGCCACTGGGGATTCAATCCTTTTAGGTACTTCTGAGCCCCGTCGATCACCAGCTTCTTGAATGTTGCCTCGTTAGAATCGGATAGCTTTGCTATTACCAGACTGCCGTTTATTGCCTCGCGGCCAGTATCGAAAAGAACGAATGTTCCTTCAGGGATGCTAAGACCAGCTGGAGCTGTCATTGAGTCACCATCCACCTGCAACCAGAACGCATCACCTTGAATGTGAGCGTCAGATTCAAGCCAAAGATCGATATCTTTAAGGGTGTAGGGCTCAACTGCCTCGCACCATGCACCTGCCTGAACCTTACTAATCACCGGGTATTTTGAGCCAGGTAAATAATGCCCGGCGAACGAAGTATTTTCCGACGCAACAGAGCTCATGTCAGAGATTTCCTTCGCAAGTGATGGACTGAAATCAGCGACACTAACCCCAAGAAGCCTCGCAAATACCGATGCTACCGCAGTATTGAGAGCATTCCTTCCATTCAGGTAATGGCCAACGCCACCCTGGGAGATATCCAGCGCGTCCGCAATGGATTGCTGAGTAATACCGAGTTCTTTTTTCTTCGCTTCATAAAGGGCTTTTAAACGCTGTGTATCAGCCACTTGAGCGGGAGTGAGGGTCTTTTTCTTTTCCATTATCAGATATTAATACCAAAGCTCATATTTTAAAAATACCTACGGTATTGCATTATGTAATACTTGTGGTATTGTTTTTTGTATTACCGGTAAGGAGCAATTCTAAACATGAAGATTTCACTCGCTGAATATGTCGATGAGGTTGGCCAAGTAAAAGCTGCTGATGCCATCGGTGTTCACCAAACGGCGATCAGTAAGGCAATAAGGGTTGGCCGCCAGATTTTTATCAACAAGCTTCCGACTGGCGAGGTTAAGGCGGTCGAATACCGCGAATTTCCCCACAGTAAGAAACAAGAGCATCAGGAATAGCACATGCAATCACTTGCGTATCAACAAAATACCGGAATACACCCGGAAGCAATGATAAACCGCGCTCAATCTAGGATGGAGTCAGACCACGACAAGATCCGCGATGCGGTCCGTGCCTAGTCTTCTGCGCTGGACAATCAAGACGTGGTGTCGGCGCTGATTATCACCGAGTACCGGGAGCAGGGCGGGACGGCTATCAGCTTCCCCGAAGATATCAGCCGAGCGCGCCAGAAGCTGTTCCGCTTCCTGGATAACCGTTTCGACTCTGAACAGTATCGTCATAACGTTCGCCAGCTGGCACCGGCAATCATGGCCGTTCTGCCGCTGGAATACCGCACGCGCTTGGCGCCGCAGAACGACACGATGACGCTGATCGCTTCTGCGATGAAAGAGTGTGCTGAGGCTAAGCAGGCTGTCCTACTGGACGCTCCAGAGCATCAGAAGCTGAAAGAGGTAAGCGAGGGTATAGCTTCGCTGTTCCGCCTCATGCCGGAGCAGGTGGGGCCGCTGATGACGATGGTCACGTCGATGCTGGGGGTTATGTGAGAACAACAGAAATGGCGAAAGCCGGTCTGCGCGAACAGATCCGACTTTCTGGTGCAACAAACGTCAGTCAATTGCGAGGTCATTATGACAAACGCTAATCCAAAACGCCAGGCGCAGGAGGTTTAACTGTGTCGAACGTCGCTTACGCTAATTTCGCGGCTCACTCAGCCGCAAGGAGCAACAGGATGGAGAACCAGAAGTCTGGTTACGTCCCGTTGTACCGGAGCATCAAGAAGAAGTCCTGGGCTAAGGATGTGTTCCTGCGTGCGCTGTGGGAAAACCTGCTCATTGACGCAGCCAGACAGCCATACACGGCATTCTTCAAGGGCAAGCAATGGCCTTTGCAACCCGGTCAACTGGTCGTTACTGCTGCAGATCTTGGCCTTCAGTTGTGTGACCGTCAGGGCAACCCGACAAGCCGCGATGCAGTGGAGAGAATGCTGTCTGTTTTTGTCCGCGAAGGGATGATTTCCATCGAGGGAGAGAAGCGAAAAGGCAGGGTGATCACCATCACAAATTACGTCGAATATGCTCAAAAAATGGACGATTTACCCGCACATAAAGCCGCACATACAGGCGCACATGACGAGCCCAGTAATGGCGCTGGTTCAGATGGGTATGCCGCACATAAGGCCGCACAATTACCCGCACATCATGAACAAGAAGGTAATAACAAGAATATTAAAAGATCTTCGTCAGAACATTCTGGCGAATCTTCAGACGCACGTTTGAAAAGGTTTTTGTCTGTTCACCCAGAAGCAGTGATTTACACCCCAACAGGGGCTAAGTGGGGAACAGCAGACGACCTGAAGACCGCTGAGTGGATTTCCAGCCGTGTGCAGGTGATCAACCCGGCCTGCAAAGCTGCTGACCTGAAGACCTGGTCAAACACGGTACGCCTGATGCGCATGGTGGATAACCGCACCCATCAGGAAATCTGCTCCCTGTACGACTGGGCAAGCAAAGACCATTTCTGGCACACAAACATCCTCTGCCCGGCCAGCCTGCGCAAGCAGTGGGACAAGCTGACGATGCAGCGCAATGCTGGTGGAACGCAACGCTCTGATAAGCCAGGTCTGGACTTCAACAACACTGACTGGATACACGGGGTGAAACTATGAAAAGCCTTGCCGAACAGATGAGACATCACGATCGCGAGCAGATGAGCCGCATTGCCCACAACCTGCCTGAGCAGTACGAAGAGCGTGCACCTGTCGAGCAGGTGGCTCAGATCTTCAACAACCTGTTCAGCGAGCTGCGCGCTGCGTTCCCGGCCAGCATGGCGAACTTCCGAGACCAGGCGGACGTGAATGAATTCCGTCGTCAGTGGCTGCTGGCATTTCAGGAGAATGGGATCCACACGCTGGAGCAGGTAGCTGCCGGTATGCGTGTGGCCCGCCGTCAGGAGCGCCCATTCTTGCCTTCGCCGGGTCAGTTCGTCGCATGGTGCAAGCAAAGAGGCGGGGCGCTGGGAATAACCGTTGACCAGGTGATCGCCGAATACTGGGACTGGCGTAACCGGTCGTTCGAGTTCACTTCCAGCGAGCAATTTCCGTGGTCGCAGCCTGTCATGTATCACATCTGCGTCGAGCTGCGCGATCGCAGCACTGAGCGGCAGTTAACGCATGGCGAGCTGGCACACGAAGCTGGTGTCCTGCTGGACATGTGGGATAAGCGCGTTACCGAAGGTAAACCAGTGCCGCCGGTGCGCCGGGCAATTGCAGCACCAGCTGCCGAGTATGGTCCGACGCCGATCCAACTTCTTCAGGCGAAGTACAACCGCAACAAATCGAACGGGATGGTATGAGTTTAAGTACCAACATATGGTATTGATTATTAATTAAATATATGCAAAATTAATGGTTTACTGTTTAAAGGAGAGTATAGCATGACAATTAAACTATCTGAATTATCTAAAGAAACTATTACCAGTCTTCTCAATGAGAATGATTTCAAATTTGAGGTACAAAGTGATGGTGATTTTAAATTAGAAAATGATGAGCGTATATATATAAGGCTTGATAAAGATAAAGATTCTTTACGAATGTATGGTTGGATAACATTTGAAGATGGCGTATTAAACAAGAACGGTCGCGCGAATTCAGTAGTTAATTTTTTGAATCTTGGGAGTAATACATTAAAATATGCAACCTTAAAGGATGATGATTTGTTCTTTGAGTATGGTGTTCCTTTGGTTGGTGATGTTAGTGAAACCTTTCTTATTAATTTGTTAAATCATGTTATTGTGGTTGCTAATAACTTGAAAGGAGTCTATGAATTAACGTCCAATAAATTGGAAGAGTTAGGTATTAAATGAACATTGTCTCTGTTAAAAAACTGTTGGATATATACTCACCCAGTATCACTGGTGGGCTGACCTCGCTTTCTGTGTTTATATACAGATCTTATAATGGGCTAAAAGAGTACGAATATATAATACCTTTAGTCTGTGGTGGCGTATGTACTATAGCGGCAATAATAATTGTAGAAATTATTAAAGGCAAAAAAATAAAATTAAAAAACGAAGCTGTAGTTTCCCTGCTCAATGATGTCAAAGATAAGCATACGTTTTACTCGGCACAATTGAAGGAACACTCCGCTGGAAGTGAGTTATACGAAATTTATAAGAATAAAATAATTGAACTTATTGAAATCGAGGCAAGTCAGATAAAAGTAAAAACAACTAGAGTATTGGATTTAGAAGAAGAGATAAAAACCGCTGATTCATTTGTTAGTGATGGCATGGATAAACTAGGGGAAATCAGCAACAAGAAATCTTGAAATTCTTGGGTTTCATTTGTTGAAAATTTAGATATGTGTGAAAACAAAGTGGAGGTTTTAGGTTAATTATTTTTGGGGACTTTCTCTATAGGAGTATGGTCTCTCCATAAAGATAGTAATTATGATCAACCTCATAACCACGCTTTAATGTTTGATTTTCCATAATCAACCCGCCATAATCATGTCATCGGAGCCTGAACAACTCCGGTGACTTCTGCGCATTTAAGGGGACTTAAATGCGACCACAATCTGAAATCCTCATCTTGTCACAGATGCAGAAATGCACCTGCGATTTTCTGCATTCTGCGGTTTTCGTTAAGGAGGCCGTATGAGCATGAACAAAGACGGCATCCGTCTTCACAAATCCAACTTCTCCGCTATCGGGCAGCAGATACAGCCAATGCTGGAATCTGGTGACTGTTATCGCCTCATCATCAAGCCATGGAAGGACAAGCGCAGCCTCTCCCAGAATGCCCTTCTTTGGATGTGGAATAGCGACGTTTCATCTGCCGTCAATCGTCACTCCGAAAGCAAGCTAACCGAGGAAGACCTTCATGAGTTTCTGAAGGATATGTTCTGTCCCGCCAAGCCAGTAACCGTTCTTGGGGAAACCAAGATGGTGAAGTCCACCAAGCTTCTCGACACCGAAGAAATGACCTTCTATCTGCGCCGCATCGAAGTCTGGTGCATCGAGCGCGGCATCAAACTGCGAAACCCAGCTAACTCCGAATACCACGCTAAAGGACATGATCATGTTTGAGAACGAAATTTGGAAGCCGGTTCCGGGGTATGAAGACCGGTTTGAGGTTAGCTCTCTCGCTCGCGTACGTAGCTTGGCCCGCAAAGTAACTACATGCGGACGAGACAAGAAGACGTGGACCACTAGGACTATCGCTGGGCGGATTCTTAAGGGTTGCACGTCGTCCCAATACATCAGGGTATCACTTTCTAATAAACACGAGATGCTACATCGGTTCGTGGCGCTCGCGTTTGTACCAAATCCTAATAACTACCCGCACGTTAACCACATCGACGGAAATAAGCACAACAGGCTTCCAGATAATCTTGAGTGGTGCACTCATGCCATGAACATGAAGCACGCCAATGAAACCGGCCTGTCAGGCAAGAATAAAACGCCTGTGATAGCAGAGCGAGATGGTTTCGGATACTGGTTTCCATCAATGCAGTCGACCAAGATATACGGATGCAACCCAGCGTTAGTGCACGCGTCGATCAATGGAAAACAAGGTGAACACAGGGGGATGCAATGGAGTTATTGCTCTGCGACATCCAGTTGCGAACACCAGCAGCTGCGCGATAAACAGGAGGCCTGATGTCTACTCCACTTTCCCGCGTCATCACCAACGAAATCTTCCGCGTTCCAGCGTGCCGTAAGCGTAAGACCGTCACTAATCCGTCCGAAATCCCGACACTGAAAGGGTACACCGCTCGCCTGGTGGATCAGAAATGGCTGCGTCTCGCGGCGAGGAGAGCGCATGGCTAATTTATGCAAAGCGGCACGCGGCCGCGAATGTCAGGTGCGGATCCCTGGGGTATGCAACGGCAATGCTGAAACTTCAGTGCTGGCACATATCCGTATTGCTGGCCTTTGCGGCATCGGAATTAAGCCGACTGATCTGATCGCCACCATCGCATGCAGCAGCTGCCACGACGAGATTGATCGCCGCACCCGCCCGGTCGATTCCGAATATGCGAAGGAGTGCGCGCTGGAAGGCATGGCTCGCACACAGGTTATCTGGCTCAAAGAGGGGCTCGTGAAGGTATGAATATTTACGATATCACTCCTGTCAGCAAACCTCGAATGACTCAACGGGACAGGTGGGTCAAACGTCCGGCAACAGCAGCGTATTGGGCTTTTAAAGACGAAGTACGCCTGCTAGGGATCTGCCTGCCTGAATCCGGTTATCACGTCACCTTCATCATTCCCATGCCAAAAAGCTGGAGCCAGAAGAAGCGCGCGCAACGTAACGGCCAGGCTCATCAGCAGAAACCGGATAAAGACAACCTGGAAAAGGCGCTACTCGATGCCATTTTCGATGACGATAGCCGCGTCTGGGATGGCCGGGTGACAAAACTTTGGGGAGAGAAGGGGAAGATCATTATTGGGGAATGCGCGCCGTGACCAGAGACGAGATAACCCGATACCAGGCAGAAAGCGTTAAGCGCGCCAGCATGCCGCCAGTAGCAAAGCACAGCCAGACCAAAACCAACCAGCCACATAAGGAAGCCGCATGAACAGTCAGCAACTGGAATACGTACGTCAGCAGCTCATTGTGGCGACAGCAGATCTGAGCGGGGCGACGAAAGGGCAGCTGGTAGCTTTCGCTGAGAACGCGCAATTCACCGCGACGGCTCGCAGTCGTGGGCGGAAGAAAGTATTCAGCGAGGCTAAGCAGAAAATGGTTAACCCTGACAGCCCTCCGATGAACGGTAGCCAGTCTCGCGCCAAAGGCTCATCAATCGCACTGGTTAGCCCGATAGAATTCGGCACCGCATCATGGCGTCGTGCTGTCTTGTCTCTGGAAGAACATCAGAAAGCATGGCTGCTTTGGAACTACAGCGAGAATATCCGCTTTGAACACCAGGTGGCGATCACACAGTGGGCGTGGGCAGAGTTCCGGAACCAGCTCGGCGCTAAGAAAGTGGCCGGCAAGACGATGGAGCGTCTGGAGAAGCTTATCTGGCTGGCGGCGCAGGACGTTAAGGCTGAGTTGGCAGGTAAGGAGGTATATCAGCATCAGGACCTGGCAGCTCTGTGTGGTGTTAAGCCGGACAACTGGTGCCATAACTATGCCGATTACTGGCGGGCTATGGACGCCATCTTTAAGCGACTTGATGGCGATTCTCTTGTCTGCACCTTGAGAACAAGATTACAACAAAAGGCGACTTTTTCGCAGCAGGGTGTTGCAAAAATCAATTAAATAGCATACATTTCATGTAAATCTGATATAGTCGCCATAGCTTCATAGGTCGACATAGAATTAAGAGCCTCGCCATCGTGCGGGGCTTTTTATTTGAACAAAAGAGATATCCCAAGCTTTACCAAGAAGACGAAAATAGCGATATCGATAATCATGTGAATAATTCGATCCACTATGTCCGGATTCTTGTTAATTCTGTACCTACCACGTCTACGTCTGCCCATTTTTATCTCCTTTAAGGGATGTATCGGCAGTGATGCGAAGAAACTTTATTCAAAGGCTCACTCATGTGTGCCTTTTTTTATTTCAGGCTCCGGAAACCAACATCGACACTCCTACTTGTAAAATCGCCACGAGGGCCTGACCCCTTTCAAACACACAGCACCCGCTAACAACGCGAGGTGAGAGCATGTATCGCATGGAAAAAATAACCACTGGTGCTGCCTATGGCGCTTCTGCCGGTAGCATCCTGAACGGCATGCTTAACGCCTACAGTCCTGAGCAGTGGAACGCCATTGGCGTACTCGTAGGCGTAGTCATTGCCGTACTAACATACCTGACCAATCTCTACTTTAAGATCCGCGAAGATAACCGGCGTAACAGGAGCCACGATGAACCCGACACTCAGGAATAAAGTGGTGGGCGCGATTGTTGGTGGCTCTGGTGCGATTACGATCGCTGCTGTCATGCTGGGTAATGCTGATGGACTTGAAGGCCGTCGTTACTATCCCTATCAGGACGTAGTTGGGGTATGGACGGTTTGCGATGGTCACACCGGCAGCGACATCCGCCGCGGTCATCGTTACACCGATAAAGAATGCGACACACTACTTCAGTCTGATCTGCGCAAGGTGGCCTCTGCAATCGACCCGCTTATCAAGGTCCGCATTCCAGAGCCTACCCGCGCCGCGCTTTACTCCTTCAGCTACAACGTTGGCTCTGGAGCTTTCGCCAGCTCCACGCTGCTGAAGAAGCTGAACACCGGTGATGTGCCTGGTGCCTGCAAAGAACTGCAGCGCTGGACATATGCCGGTGGCAAGCAGTGGAAGGGGCTGATAACCCGGCGCGAGATTGAGCGTGAAGTCTGTGAGTGGGGCCAGAAATGAGCCGCCTCACTGCAATTATCAGCGCGGTTGTCATCTGCCTCCTGGTTTCGATGGCATGGGCGATTAACCACTACCGTGATAATGCCATCACCTACAGAGACCAGCGCGATAAGGCCACTGAGCAGCTCGGTCTGGCGAACGCCACCATCAAAGACATGCAGATTCGTCAGCGCGATGTCGCTGCACTGGATGCCAAATACACGAAGGAATTAGCTGATGCGAAATCTCAGCTTGAAGATCTGCAGCGTTGCGTTAGCTCTGGCAAGTGTGGGCTGCGCATCAACGCAAAGTGCCCCGCGAACGGAACGGCCAGCACCACCGGCCTGGATGATGCTACCGGCGCCCGACTTACTGGAGCCGCTGAACGGGATTATTTCACCCTCAGAGAGCGAATCGAAACCGTCATCAAGCAACTGACGGGACTGCAAGCGTTTGTGCGTCATCAGTGTAGCGGATGACATGAACAATAAACCCTAATGCTTTATTTTTCCTGATACTCTAGTCATAACTGTCTGAACATAGTTAATCGCAATAGAGAGAAATCATGAAAATTTGGGAAGAGCAGGTTAAAAATACTGTTTATCATGAGCTAGGGCATTGGATTGCGTCTAAGCAATTAGGTTACCAGTGCCAAGGAATTAAATTAGTCTTGGGTAACGATGGAAATAGATGTTACTTAACCGAGGCTCATGCCCATACCCTCTACCACCCATCGTTACGGACATTTGATGATATCCATAAATACTTGTCGGAGCGCGCTGTCATTGGGCTTTCTGGTGTTAGTTGTCAATCTATTTTACTTGATGTTGATATTGAAAAGGCAATTAAAGAATATGGGAGCGGAGATTTAGAAAAGGCTATGGAGCTTTCCTTGATATACAGGGGGATGAAATATCCTGAAGATCAATCAGAAGTTACGGAGAAAATACAACGAAATGAGTTTATAATGGACGCATTCGCTAAATCTCGTAATATCATTATTTATAATAAGCAAAGAATAATCTCAATGAGTGATGATATTATCTCAATGATTTCAACGGGTGATATTACTTACATGTTCGATATAACTCAGCTTAATCAATTGTACTCAAGAGCGAGGTAGCAGTTGTTGAAATTTGATTAATAACTAATACAGTTCATTATGAGAAGGGCGAAGCTATCGCCCTCATTTCTAGTTAACCGCGAGCTTCACGACCTACTTCGTCTTCAGTGACACGGTATCGCCAGTACTTACCTGATTTTACCCAGACAACACTTTCATCATTTAGCTTCCTAAATGCGGCAAGAACAATCTTGGCTAATGATAGGTTTCCATCAGTGTTTTCTACTAGAAACTCTTCTCGTTCTAGTTTTACCAGGTAATCAACGACATCTTCTTGATACAGGCAATCTTCCTTAGTGAGCTTTTCTTGCATCCAGCTAGCTACATCGACAGGGGTCACTATTTAACCTCAATCAGTGAGGGCTCGCGGAATCTACCTTCTTCCAGTTTTTTTCCTGCAAACCATTGGCACGTATAAAACCCAGTAAAACGATACTGGCCTGAAGTTACAAAATCTCGATCTACTGAATAAACACTCATAACAGGACCTCCTGCATTGAGTTGAACTTTGCTACCAAAAACAAATTTAGGGGCGTCACCAACCCAATTTATCGTACTCATGTTTAGACCTCATTAGTGTGTGTAAGGTAATTCAATGGGGATTGAGAGGATGTAAATCAATCAATGCCAGTAATGAATATCAAAAATGTGATAGTGAACAAGGAATATGACCATGGCAAAACCGGACTGGGAGGCCATCGAGACGGAGTACCAGGCTGATTTACAGCATTCACCCGGCTGAACAATGCGCTTTTTTACTCAGGTTTTAGATCAACAGGCTGAGAGAGAATCGAGAATGATGAGAAGTGGGTATAACCCACACCCCACGACACTTGCATCACAAAGAAATAAGTTTTTTCTCTGAAGCTGATTTGACGATTGATCCAAAAAATATCGGTCCGATACTTTGAAACTCAAAATCTACTGGGGTATTGGTGCCTGGCAAACCTACATGCATATGACCTTGAGTATCAAAATAGTATGTCTCGATATCTAAAGTCTTTTCATCGACTTCGCTTGAGAAACGAACTTCCGCTACAGGGAGTTTCTCTAGGAAGACAATTCTACAGGTAGAGCAACAACTAAAACGCAATGCAGGAATGCTAAAGTTGATTTCTGAATTTTGCTTGGCTTCAATCAGGAATTGAGTTTGTAAATGTCGACTTTCTTCCCAGTGCTCATGAATCTCCTGCTTGAAATCTACTGCCTTTTTTTCTAGATAGGCACGGTAGTCTTTAAGGCTTGAAATCACATCACCAACAGTAAGCTCGTTCATATGACACCTTTATAATTGGATAAACCATGGCACTCACCGACAAGCAAGAAATGTTCTGTCGTGAGTACCTCATCGATTTGAACGCCACACAGGCGGCTATTCGGGCGGGGTACAGCGTCAAGACTGCAAACCGTACCGCATCCGAGAACCTGTCAAAACCTGTCATCCAAAACAGAATCGCCGAACTCAAAACGAAGCGCAACGGAGATGTGGGCATTGATGCTGATTATGTGCTGCGGCGATTGGTTGAGATCGACCAGATGGATGTACTAGACATTCTTAATGACGACGGCAGCCTGAAAGCAATTAGCTTGTGGCCTAAGGCCTGGCGACTTTCGCTAAGCGGTTTGGACATTAGCACGACCATTCAGAACTTCGACGAGGAGACGGCAGAAACCATCCTCAAAAAGGTTAAGTGGCCTGACAAGGTTAAGAACCTCGAACTGCTTGGCAAGCACGTGCGTGTGCAGGCCTTCAAAGAGCAGGTTGAGCAGAAGGTCATTGCTACCCACAACGTCATGCTGGTACCGACCAGCGACAACGTTGATAGCTGGGAGGCGGCAGCGCAGAAACAGCAGAGCGAGGTTCTTGGTGGATGAATTACAAAGCCGTCTGGAAACCTTTACCGGGATCACAATCGCTCTCCCTGAGCTGCCCGTGTAACGAAATCCTCTATGAGGGGACACGCGGGCCGGGTAAAACCGCCGCTCAGTTGGCGCGCTTTCGTCGCCTGGTTGGTCTGGGCTATGGTTCGTTCTGGCGAGGCGTAATTTTCGATACCGAGTATAAAAACCTCACCGACATCATCACTCAGTCAAAGCGTATGTACCGCCTGTTTAACGACGGCGCGCGCTATCTGGCGTCCGCAAGTGAATTGCGCTGGGTATGGCCTACCGGTGAGGAATTACTATTCCGCTTTGGCAAAGAAGAGAGTGACTACTGGGATTACCACGGTCAGGAGTTTCCGTTCATTGGTTTCAACGAACTAACCAAGCAGCAGTCACCAGAATTCTACGAGATGATGTTTTCCTGCCGACGCTCGTCATTCAGGCCGGAAGATTACCCGCTTGCAGATGGCTCACTCGTTAAGCCGATCCCGCTGGAGACGTTCAGCACCACTAATCCCTTTGGCATTGGGCATACCTGGGTGAAGAAACGCTTCATCGAGCCAGCACCGCGCGGCACCATCATTCGTGAAACGCAGCGAGTGTTTAACCCGCAGACCGAGCGAGAAGAGGATGTGACGCTGACGCGCGTGGCGATTCACGGCTCCTTCAAAGAAAACCCATATCTCGATCCGCAGTACATCGCAACGTTGATGGCCATTAAAGACCCGAATCGCCGTAAAGCATGGGTAGAGGGTTCATGGGATGTCACCAGCGGTGGCCGCTTTGACCACCTGTGGAATGCATCGCTGCATGTCATTAAGCCGTTCCGCATCCCGGATAGCTGGACGGTTGATCGTTCCCACGACTGGGGCGAATCCAAGCCGTTCTCTAACCTCTGGTGGGCGCGCGCCGACGGTACCGCCGCAGAGCTCTCTGATGGTCGTCAGTTCTGCCCGCCTGCCGGGTCGCTGATCCTGATTGGTGAGTGGTACGGCTGCCCACCTGATGAGCTGAATAAAGGCCTGAACATGTCATCCACAAACGTCGCCAAGGGCGTGGCGTGGGTGGATAAGCGGTTGGTGGGCGAAGAGCTTGCAGAGCCAGAGGAGATAAAGCTCAATGGGGTGACGCAGGGGCAACTGAATATAATGCCTGGTATCTGCAAGAAGGTTACCCCCGGACCGGCTGACGGGGCGATCTACAACACCGGCGATGACGAATTCTCCATAGCCCAGAAGATGGAATCGCAGGGCGTTAAGTGGGTTCCATCCAACAAGAAGCCGGGATCGCGCGTGAACGGCGCGGCCCTGTTTGCTGACATGCTCGAGGCAGTCATTGAAGGTAAGAAACTGGAGTCAGGCACTCCTGAGAAACCAGCATTCTACGTGTTCGACTACTGTCGAGGCTGGATAAGCCGTGTTCCGGTGCTCGTTCGCGACAGCAAGAACCCTGATGATGTAGACACCCAGCAGGAAGATCACGACTGGGATGGCACGCGTTACGCCGTCCTGCATTCACCGCCGAAGAAAGTCGGCAAAGTCACCAGCCTGAGGCTCTAACCCCATGCCTGATATTTCAACACCCAATCTGGACTATGGGAACATAGTGCAGGCGTGGGATATCAACGACGCCCTGATGGGCGGCACGCTGTACATGCGCCAGCTCGGTGAAGCCTATCTGCCGCGCTGGCCGAAAGAAGACAAAGAGGACTACAAAAAGCGCCTGGATGTGGCCACGCTTCTTCCTGCCTACGAAGAGACCATCAACCAGAACGTTGGGCGCGTGTTTGCCGAGCCAATTCAGTTGGGCGAGAACGTCCCGGATAAGCTCCGCGAGTATGCGAAGAACGTTGACCTGGAAGGCAGTCGTCTCGATGTCTGGGCACAGGCTTTCTTCAGCCTGGCGATGCAGTATGGTCTCTCTCATGCGCTGGTGGACTATCCCCGCGTGGATGCTGAACAGGTTAAGACCAAGGCTGACGAGAAAGCTACTGGCGCGCGGCCATACGTCACGATGCTGAATCCCCGCCAGGTGATCGGCTGGAAGTCGAAGATGGTCGGGGGAAAGGTTCAGATCACTGCTTTGCGCATCAAAGAGGTTGTTGTCGAAGACGGCGATGACTTCGGGCAGACGAAGGTTGAGCAGATACGTTTGCTGACACCCGGACAGGTGCAGATTTACCGCAAGGCGACCGGCGACAATGCCCAGGCGAACTGGGTGCTGCACGAAGAGTGGCAAACGTCGCGGAAGGACATCACGCTTGTCACGCTCTACACCAAGCGCACCGGGTTTATGTGCGGTTCACCACCGCTGCTCAACATGGCACTGTTGAACGTGAAGCACTGGCAGTCACAGTCCGAGCAGGACAATATTCTGCATGTCGCCCGGGTACCAATCCTAACCGTGTTCGGGCTTGAGGAGGGGCAGGAACTGGTGATTGGATCCTCTTCTGCGGCAAGCTTTACCGATCGGCAGAAGCAGGGGCTTGAGTACGTCGAGCACACCGGTTCCTCTATCGGCGCGGGCAAAGAGTCCCTGACCGACCTGGTGGAGCAGATGCGCCAAGCGGGCGCGAAGCTGCTGCGCACTGACAACACCTCGACCAAGTCTGTAGACCAGACCTCAGAAGAGAAGATGCAGGAGCAGTCGCCGCTCTACACCATGGCAACCAGCCTCGAGGATGCGCTCGACAACATCCTGCAAATCATGGCTGAGTACATCGGTGAGAAGGATGGCGGCAGCGTCGATGTCCGCACCGAACTGGATGTCGAGTCGAAAGAGTTTAATCCTCCGGCGGCACTGGCCATCCAGTCGCTGCGCCAGGGTGGGGATATTCGTCGTGTTGACGCCATCAAGTCGCTGCAGAAGCTGAATATCATCGATGCTGATGCGGATCCTGATGTGGTGCTGAGCGAGCTGCTGGCTGAATCAGCCTCACTGACAGAACCGTCACCGGGCGGGGTGTGATATGGCCCGCTCCGTTAACGATCGCCTGCAGGACGAGACCATAGCGCACGGCCTGTATGTGAACCGCTACGGTACTGGTGTTGCCCGTCGAATGGTGGCGCTGCTTAGTAGGCTTGATACCGACCTTGCTGCCAAACTGCTGGTGCTGCTGGACGGCAAGCGAGCCGATACCTACAGCGCCCGCCGCTTGGCTTCGCTGCTGGCCGGCGTACGCGACCTGAACCAACAGGCCTACGAACCGGTTAATGCTGCGCTGGCACGTGAATTGACGCGCTACGTTGAATATGAGACCGGATACCAACTGGACCTGTTCAGCAGCATCATACCGAAGCAGATCCTCAAGCACGTGCCACTTCAGAGCATCGCGCCAGAGCAGGTTTACGCCTCAGCTGTGGCCCAGCCCTTCCAGGGGCGGTTGCTGAAAGAGTGGGGGCAGAAGCTTGAATCGGATCGGCTGGACAAAATCACTAACGCTGTACGCTCCGGCTTCCTCCAGGGCGAAACGGTAGATCAGATCGTACGGCGCATAGCGGGTACGACGCAGCGTAATCGTGAAGACGGGGTGATCAACGCTTCTCGGCGTGACCTAGCTGTGGTGACGCGCACGGCGGTGAACCATATGGCCGCTACGGCGCGACAAGATTTTGCCCAGGCCAACAGCGATATCGTGAAGGCCAAACAGTGGTCTTCCACGCTTGATACTCATACCAGCCAGTGGTGCATCATCCGCGACCGCAAACTCTACTCGCTCGACGGCAAACCGCTGGGGCATGTGGTGCCATATCTGCGCGGCCCCGGCAAAATTCACTTCTGCTGCCGCTCCGGTGAAATCCTCATTACGAAATCGTGGGAGGAATTGCAAATACCGCCTGGCGAACTGACCAATGCCACTCGCGCATCAATGGACGGGCAGGTGCCAGCGCATACCAGCTATGCCGAGTGGCTTGTCCGGCAGTCGTACGCGCGACAGGAGCAGGTGCTGGGCGTTACCCGGGCCATGATGCTGCGTGACGGCAAAATCACGGTGCCGGAGATGTTCAACGATGCCGGGGAGTTCCTGACCCTGAACGAACTGCGCCGCGTGGATGCATCGGCGTTTGAGGAATAGGCATGCATAACGAAGATTTTCATTATGTGGACGATGGACGCGGTAAGCGTCGAGTGTTCGTTTACGGCAATGAGATCAAACGCTGCGTATGGGCTGATGTTAAGCGAGGAATCGCATGCTTCTATCCATATCCATTCCGGGTCCACAAGCGAATGCGGGATGCGGTCTATTCCCGCAAACTGCGTGGTGTGATAACCGTCGAATTTATCTAACAGGCTGCCTCCGGGCGGCCTTTTTTATGCCTGCCGCTGAGCGGATGCGACGCGGTGACCGGGTCGGATGACCTATTACCAATGGCCGGAAGGCTGGAGCAAAACAATGAAACTCAAACTCGATGCTAACGGCAATGTGGTCGTTGAAAACGGTATGCCAGTGTTCGTCCATGACGACGGCAAAGAAATCCCGTTCGACGCGGTCGCAGCGATGAACAAAATCACCTCCCTGAACGGTGAGGCTAAAACTCATCGTGAGGCGAAGGAAGCGGCAGAAGCCGGTCTCGCGAAATTCGCTGGCATTACCGACCCGACCAAGGCGCTCGAAGCCCTGGAAATGACGACCAAAATTGACCAGAAGAAGCTGATCGACGCTGGTGCCGTTGACCAGGTGAAGGCCGAAATTACTAAAGCCTTCCAGCAGCAGCTGGACGAAGCGAATGGCAAGAGCCAGACGCTGGAGACTCAGCTTTATAACGAGATGATCGGCGGCCGCTTCGGTGGCTCGAAGTTCATTTCCGAGAAGATGGCGATCCCGGCTGAGTTCGTGCGTTCCCACTTCGGGCAGAACTTTAAAATCGAAGACGGCAAGGTCGTTGCCTACGACGGCCAGGGTAACAAGGTGTTCTCCCGCACCAAGCCCGGCGAGCTGGCTGGCTTCGACGAAGCGCTGGAATCTCTGGTCGAGTTGCATCCGCAGAAAGACTACATCCTCAAAGCGTCCGGCAATAGCGGCGGTGGCTCTCACCAGTCGCAGCATCAGGCCGGGCAAAAAACCATGAAACGCGGTGCGTTTGATGCCCTTGATGGCGCAGGCAAGCAGGCCGCGCTGAGCGACGGCGTCAGCATCGTCGATTAATCGAAAGGATATTTAGAATATGAGCAACACGCTTACTGGGTTAATTCCTACACTGTACACTGCACTGAACCGCGTATCCCGCGAGCAAGTGGGCTTCATCCCAGCCGTTGCGCGCAACGCGAAAGCCGACGCTGCGGCTAAAGACCAGACTGTTACCGCGCCGGTGGCACCAAAAACCACCACCGTTGATATTACCCCAGCGGCAACTGCACCAAACGACGGCGATCAGAACATCGGTACCGTGGATGTCAAAATCACCAAATCCAAAATGGCCCCGGTCAAATGGAACGGTGAAGAGCAACTGGCTATCGGGCCGTCGGGTAACTACGACGTTATCCTGGCTGACCAGTTCTCTCAGGCCTTTCGTGCGCTCAGCAATGAAATGGATGCTGACCTGGCGGCGTTGTTCTACAAATCATCCCGCGCAGTTGGCGCGCCCAAAGATACCCCATTCAGCATCAAAGATGATCTGTCTGATGCAGCGCTGGCCCGCCAGATTCTGGTTGATAACGGTGCGCCAACTACCGACATGCGCATGGTGCTGGGCGGCGAGGCGATGGCCTCCATTCGTGGTAAACAGTCTGTGCTGTTCAAAGCGAACGAAGCCGGTACCGACCAGTTGCTGCGTGAAGGTGTGATCGGTCGTGTGATGGGCTTCAACCTGCACGAATCCGCCAACATCAAACGTACCGCGAAGAGCACCGCTGCTGGCTACAAGGTCAACGGTGCGAAGAAAGAGGGTGACATCATCGTGGCAATCTCCGCGGGTACCGGCGGCATTGCAGTTGGTACAGCAGTGCAGTTTGCTGGTGACGACAATCAGTACATGGTCGTGGCTGCAACCTCTTCCAGCATTACCATTGGTGCACCGGGCCTGCGTCAGGACCTGGCAGACCAGGCGGCCGTCACTGTGCTGAGTGAGTTCGCGCCAAACATGGCTTTCGATCGCAATGCCTTCCTGCTGGCGTGCCGCACCCCGGCCATGCCAAAAGGCGGCGATACTGCTGACGATGTGATGAACGTGACTGACCCTACGTCCGGCATCACCTTCCAGATCGCACTGTATCGCCAGTATCGCCAGGTCCGTTATGAAGTTGGTGTGGCGTGGGGCGTCGCATCCGTGCAGCCTGAGCATTCCGCCATCATCATGGGCTAACCGTGGGGGCTTCGGCCCCTTTGTTTTTCAGGAGGCCCAATGGCCGGATTAACCAAAGAACAACGCGTACAACGTGATGCTGAAAAGCTTGCCGCGCAGATCGGCGCTGAGCAAACTCCTGCCCAGCAGGAACAGCAGCAGGAACAGCAGCAGGAACAGCAGCAGGAACAGCAGCAGGAACAGCAGCAGGAACAGCAGCAGGAACAGCAGCAGGAACAGCAGCAGGAACAGCAGCAGGAACAGCAGCAGGAACAGCAGCAGGAACAGCAGCAGG
>Ga0308165_1001223_pt1 | contig 37488 bp, 33 predicted proteins | sample PhyWR2_FD_201032 | JGI IMG/M metagenome (GOLD analysis project Ga0308165, IMG submission 201032) | Phyllosphere microbial communities from UC Gill Tract Community Farm, Albany, California, United States - DLSLW.R2 | ecosystem: Host-associated > Plants > Phyllosphere > Unclassified | place: USA...
CGCTGCGTGTTGACGCCACTATTACAGCTGGCGTAACATGCGCGCACGATTACGCTAAGAGGACATTCGCCTTGGACACACCCAGTACATACTGGCTCAATTCCCTGTCATCCAGGAACAACTCCTAAGGCTATCTCCTCTTGCTGATGGCCTTAGTGGTTGTCAGCGATCTGTTTTTTCCCGTCGCGCTGAGTCAGGCTGTTTAATGGTCTGAAACCCTTATTGTTTCTGTGTGCCCACCGAACTGTCCGATATTTTTTGCATTGGGAGTCCCGGTCATGTTGAGCGCATTTCAACTCGAAAAAAACCGACTGATTCGGCTTGAAGCTGAAGAGTCACAGCCCCTCATTGATGCCGTGTGGGTGGATCTGGTCGAGCCGGACGACGATGAACGCTTGCGCGTACAATCAGAACTCGGACAAAGCCTGGCAACCCGTCCTGAACTGGAAGATATCGAAGCATCCGCGCGTTTTTTTGAAGACGAAGACGGCCTGCATATTCACTCCTTTTTCTTTTTTGAAGATGCGGATGACCATGCCGGTAACTCCACGGTGGCATTTACCATTCGCGATGGTCGCCTGTTCACCTTACGTGAGCGCGAACTGCCGGCATTTCGACTCTACCGCATGCGCGCTCGTAGCCAGGCAATGGTCGACGGCAACGCCTACGAACTGCTGCTCGATCTGTTCGAGACCAAAATTGAACAGCTGGCGGATGAAATCGAAAATATCTACAGCGATCTGGAAAAGCTGAGTCGCGTGATCATGGAAGGTCATCAGGGTGATGAATATGACGAAGCGCTGTCGACGCTGGCAGAGCAGGAAGATATCGGCTGGAAAGTGCGTTTGTGTCTGATGGATACCCAGCGCGCGTTGAATTTCCTGGTGCGTAAAGCGCGTTTACCGAGCGGTCAGCTTGAGCAGGCGCGTGAAATTTTGCGCGATATCGAATCCCTGTTGCCCCACAACGAATCCCTGTTCCAGAAGGTGAACTTCCTGATGCAGGCGGCGATGGGCTTTATCAACATCGAGCAGAACCGCATCATCAAGATCTTCTCGGTGGTCTCCGTGGTGTTCCTGCCGCCTACGCTTGTGGCATCCAGCTACGGGATGAACTTTGAGTTTATGCCCGAGCTGAGGTGGAGCTTTGGCTACCCTGGCGCGATAATCTTTATGCTGCTTGCCGGGCTTGCGCCGTATTTGTACTTCAAGCGCCGCAACTGGCTTTAATGCTGACGCCCTCTCCCGAGCAGGAGAGGGCTAAACGCTACAATCCTTTCTTCACTCTGCGCTGGGTGTAGAGCGCATCGGCAACGAATACCGCCAACGCCACCCAGATGAACGCAAACGTCACCATCTTATCGGCCCCCGGTACTTCTCCGTAGAACATTACCGCCAACAGGAACATCAGCGTTGGCCCGATATACTGGAAGAATCCGAGCGTCGACAGGCGCAAGCGGGTCGCCGCGCCAGTAAAGCACAGCAGCGGAATGGTAGTGACCACCCCTGCGGCGATCAGCATCAGGTTCAGCGACCACGGATTACTGCCCATATGGCTGGTGCTGCTGTCGGCAATGCCGAACAGGTAAATCGCTGCCAGCGGGAGCAACCACAGGGTTTCAAACAGCATCCCGGTTTGCGCTTCGACGGCGATTTTTTTCCGAACCAGACCATAAAACGCAAAGCTAAACGCCAAGCCCAAGGCGATGATCGGCAGCGAACCAAACGTCCAGAGCTGTACCAGTACGCCGCACAGGGCTAAGAGTACTGCCACCCACTGCATACGCCGGAAACGCTCGCCGAGGAACAGCATCCCCAACACGATATTGACCAACGGATTGATAAAGTAACCGAGGCTGGCTTCGAGCATGTGATGGTTGTTAACCGCCCAGATAAACAGCAGCCAGTTTCCGCCAATCAGCACCGCTGAAAGGGCGAGCAGAAAAATTTTCTTCGGCGTCTGCAGCAGCTTTTTTACGCCTGACCACTGACGGCTGACGCTCATCAGCGCCACCATAAAGAAAAATGACCAGATTACGCGGTGGGTAAGGATTTCGTCGGCTGGTACGTAGTAAATCAGCTTGAAGTAGGCGGGTGCGATACCCCAAATAAAATAAGCGGCAAGAGCGAGTAAAACGCCCTGCCGCGTCTGTTTAGCATCCATCGGTAAAATCCGTGACAAAAAAGTGAAGTAATTTTACCCGATTTTGCCGCCTCAACCCACCATATAAGTGGCTGTTGCGCTGGCGATGTAAACTTGTTCTTCGTTATGCAATTCGACGCGGGCCACGGCCACTTTATTGCCCGCGCGCAGCAAACTGCTGGTGGCGGTGAAGCGATTGCCACGGCCAGGACGCAAATAGTCCACGCGCAAATCGATGGTGCCCATCCGCGACAGGCGCTGACGCAATTCGTCTTCATTGATGGTGTCGTGGCGCGCCAGCGTACTGCCCACGCATACCAGCCCTGCGGCGACATCCAGCGCGGAGGCGATCACGCCGCCATGCAAAATACTTTGCGCCCAGTTGCCGACCATCATGGGCTGATTATTGAAACTGAGTTGGGCGAATCCCTTCTCGTAACGCTCCAGTTCAAGCCCGAGCGCCCGGTTAAAGGGCATATGGTAAACAAAAATCTCGCCCACAAGTTTCAAAGCGTCTTCAGCGGTAAGCGTGGCTGACATCAGAAATCACATCCTTATTGTTAATGAAATGTTGATTTTATGCTTCTGGCATACGAATTTCCACTTTCAGAAACGAGGGGGAGACGTAAACGAAGAAATCGGTAGAATGAGCTGCTCATAATATTCACAAAATTTTATTTCGCAGGAGAGCACCACCGATGCGGACGTATCTGGGTTGGTTACTGGCGGCGATTGCGCTGCCCTTTACGGCATTTGCGCAGGAAGCCACTATTAAAGAAGTGCATGATAAGCCCGCCGTTCACGGCAGCATTATTGCGAACCTTCTTCAGGAGCATGACAATCCGTTCACGCTTTACCCGTATGACACTAACTATCTGATTTACACCCAAACCAGCGACATCAATAAAGAGGCCATTAGCTCTTACAATTGGTCAGATAACGCGCGCAAAGACGAAGTTAAATTCCAGCTCAGCCTGGCGTTTCCGCTCTGGCGCGGCGTTTTAGGGCCGAGTTCAGTGCTGGGCGCGTCTTACACGCAAAAATCCTGGTGGCAGCTGTCCAACAGCGGTGAGTCTTCTCCGTTCCGCGAAACGAACTATGAACCGCAGCTGTTTCTTGGCTTTGCAACGGATGACGAATTCGCAGGCTGGACCTTACGCGACGTTGAAGTGGGTTATAACCACGATTCGAATGGTCGCGCTGACCCCACCTCCCGCAGCTGGAACCGTCTCTATACGCGTTTGATGGCGCAAAACGGTAACTGGATGGTGGAAGTTAAACCGTGGTACGTGCTGGGAAGCACCGACGATAATCCGGATATCACCAAATACATGGGCTACTATCAACTGAAAGTGGGCTATCAATTGGGTGACGCTGTACTGAGTGTGAAAGGGCAATATAACTGGAACACCGGCTACGGCGGCGCGGAAATGGGCCTGAGCTATCCGGTGACCAAGCATATGCGCATCTACACGCAGGTTTACAGCGGTTACGGTGAATCGCTCATCGATTATAACTTCAACCAGACCCGCGTGGGTGTGGGCGTGATGCTGAACGATCTTTTCTAAGCATCGCGAATGTTTTTGCGTTAAACGTTGAAGTTTCTCTCTCAGGCGCTGAAAATAGCGCCTGTTTTATTTCTGGCAAATGGGGTTAACGTGGCGCAGGCGGAAGTTTTGAATCAGGAATCGCTGGCTAAACAGGTTTTACAAGAAACCTTTGGCTATCAGCAATTCCGCCCTGGCCAGGAAACCATCATTGAAACCGTGCTGGAAGGCCGTGATTGTCTGGTGGTCATGCCGACCGGCGGCGGAAAATCCCTGTGCTATCAGGTGCCCGCGCTGGTGCTCAACGGCCTGACGGTCGTGGTATCACCGCTCATCTCGCTGATGAAAGATCAGGTGGACCAGCTGCTGGCGAACGGTGTTGCCGCAGCCTGTATCAACTCCACGCAAACCCGCGAACAGCAACAGGAAGTGATGGCGGGTTGCCGTACCGGACAAATTCGCCTGCTGTATATCGCGCCGGAACGCCTGATGCTGGATAACTTCCTCGAACATCTCGCGCACTGGAATCCGGTGCTGCTGGCGGTGGATGAAGCGCACTGTATTTCGCAGTGGGGACACGATTTCCGTCCGGAATATGCTGCGCTCGGTCAGCTGCGCCAGCGCTTCCCGGCGCTACCGTTTATGGCGCTTACCGCCACGGCTGACGACACGACCCGCCAGGATATCGTCCGTCTTCTTGGACTTAACGATCCGTTTATCCAGGTCAGCAGCTTCGATCGCCCCAATATCCGCTACATGCTGATGGAAAAATTCAAGCCGCTTGATCAGCTGTTGCGTTACGTGCAGGAGCAGCGCGGCAAATCGGGCATTATTTACTGCAACAGCCGCGCGAAAGTGGAAGACACCGCCGCACGTTTGCAAACCCGTGGATTTAGCGCTGCGGCCTACCATGCCGGATTAGAAAATCACATTCGTGCTGACGTGCAGGAGAAATTCCAGCGCGACGACCTGCAAATTGTTGTTGCCACAGTCGCATTCGGGATGGGCATCAATAAGCCCAACGTGCGCTTTGTGGTGCATTTCGACATCCCGCGCAATATCGAATCCTACTATCAGGAAACGGGTCGTGCCGGGCGTGACGGCCTGCCCGCGGAAGCGATGCTGTTTTACGACCCGGCTGATATGGCCTGGCTGCGTCGCTGTCTTGAAGAGAAACCGCAAGGACAGATGCTGGATATCGAGCGTCACAAGCTCAACGCGATGGGCGCGTTTGCCGAAGCGCAGACCTGCCGCCGTCTGGTGCTCCTCAACTACTTCGGTGAAGGGCGTCAGGAGCCGTGCGGTAACTGCGATGTCTGCCTCGATCCGCCGAAGCAGTACGATGGCTTAATGGATGCGCGTAAGGCGCTGTCGACTATCGGGCGCGTCAATCAGCGCTTCGGGATGGGCTACGTGGTGGAAGTGCTGCGCGGGGCGAACAACCAGCGTATTCGCGAGATGGGCCACGACAAATTACCTGTCTACGGCATCGGCAAAGAGCAGAGCCACGAGCACTGGGTGAGCATTATCCGCCAGCTGATTCACCTGGGTTTCGCAACACAGAATATTGCCCAGCACTCTGCGCTGCAGCTGACCGAAGCCGCACGCCCGGTGCTGCGCGGTGATGTCGAGCTGCAGCTCGCCGTACCGCGCGTTATCGCCCTGAAACCGCGCGTTATGCAGAAATCCTACGGCGGCAATTACGATCGCAAGCTGTTCGCCAAACTGCGCAAGCTGCGTAAAGCCATTGCCGACGAAGAGAACATTCCGCCGTATGTGGTGTTCAACGATGCGACGCTTATCGAAATGGCCGAGCAGATGCCGCTCAGCGCCAGCGAAATGCTCAGCGTCAACGGTGTCGGCACGCGCAAACTCGAGCGCTTTGGTAAAGAGTTTATGGCGCTGATTCGTTCGCATGCTGACGGTGATGATGAGGAGTAGTCAGACCGGCGAAAAAGTGCCAGGATGATTGCTCTGTGAATTATTTCCCCGCGAGTTAACTATGTTAATGCTATTTCTCACCGTGGCGTTGGTGCATATCGTTGCGCTGATGAGCCCTGGCCCAGACTTTTTCTTTGTATCCCAGACCGCCGTCAGCCGCTCCCGCAAAGAGGCGATGATGGGTGTGCTCGGCATTACCATGGGCGTCATGGTATGGGCAGCTGTCGCGCTGCTTGGCCTGAATTTGATCCTCGCGAAAATGGCCTGGCTGCATAACATCATTATGGTCGGCGGCGGGTTGTATCTGTGCTGGATGGGTTATCAGATGCTGCGCGGGGCGCTGAAGAAAGAAGAAAAAGTGGCGGGTGAACCTCATATCGAACTGGCAACGGGTGGCCGCAGCTTTGTGAAAGGTCTGCTGACCAATCTGGCGAACCCAAAAGCGATTATCTATTTTGGCTCCGTGTTCTCCCTGTTTGTCGGTGATGATGTGGGCGCAGGCGCGCGCTGGGGGATTTTCCTGCTGATCGTGGTGGAAACGTTCGCCTGGTTTACGGTGGTGGCAAGCCTGTTTGCGCTCCCGTCAATGCGCCGTGGCTATCAGCGCCTGGCGAAATGGATCGACGGTTTTGCCGGCGCACTGTTCGCCGGCTTTGGCATTCATCTCATCCTCTCTCGCTAAGCATGTCGCGCTGACGCAAGCAGCGCGCCAATCAGCATAAACAGCGATCCAAAGACTTTATTCAGGGCCTTCATCTGTTTAGGCCCTTTAATCCATCCGGCAATTCTCTGCGCCAGCGTCGCGTAGCCAATCATCACGATGATATCGACAATAATGGTCGTCGCGCCAAGCACGATGTACTGCATCACCTGTGGCTGATGCGGGACGATAAACTGCGGGAACAGCGCGGCCAGAAAGACAATGCTTTTCGGGTTGGTCAGATTGACGAACACGGCGCGTTTGAACAGTCGCCCACGGCTTTGCGTGTGCGCCAGTGTGTTCAGGTCAATTGAGCCCGCCGCACGCCACTGCTGGATGCCCAGCCAAATCAGATACGCCGCGCCCGCCCATTTCAGCACTTCAAAGGCCAGAATAGATCGCGAGAAGAGCGTGCCCAAACCGATGCCAACCAGCACGATGTGGATCCCCAGCCCCGTTTGCAAACCGGCGATAGACGCCGCCGCACCGCGATAACCGTGGCTAATGGAGGTGGTCATGGTATTGATCGCGCCAGAACCCGGTGAAAGGCTCAGGATAATGGATGTCAGCAGGTAAGCGAACCACCACTCGAAGGTCATTTGAAACTCCCGAATCGTCTATTTTTATGCCACAATACGCTATTGTCAGCGCATTTTGTGATGCGTCACGAAAAAACGATATTCCATGGCTTACAGGGGTGGAAACCCAATGTTTCAGCAGAAAAAGGACTGGGAAACACGCGAGAACGCATTTGCTGCTTTCTCCATGGGGCCGCTGACCGATTTCTGGCGTCAGCGCGAAGAAGCCGAGATCATGGGCGTGGACAATGTCCCGGTTCGCTTTGTGCGTTTTCGGGATAGCAAAAACGATCGCGTGATCGTCGTGTGCCCCGGTCGTATTGAAAGCTACGTTAAATACGCTGAACTGGCTTACGACTTGTTCCATCTTGGTTTTGATGTCTTCATTATTGACCATCGTGGGCAAGGGCGTTCCGGGCGTTTACTGTCGGACACGCATCGTGGCCACGTTGATCATTTCAGTGATTATGTCGACGATCTCGCCGCGTTCTGGCAGCAGGAAGTGCAGCCAGGCCCGTGGCGTAAACGTTATATTCTTGCGCACTCTATGGGGGGCGCGATCGCCACGCTGTTTTTACAGCGCTATCCCCAGCATCAGTGCGACGCCATTGCGCTCACTGCGCCCATGTTCGGCATCGTCATGCGTTTTCCGGACTGGATGGTGCGCCATATTCTCGACTGGGCTGAGGGCCATCAGCGCATTCGCGAGGGCTACGCTATCGGAACCGGACGCTGGCGCGCGTTGCCCTTTGCGATTAACGTGCTGACACACAGTCGGCAACGTTATCGCCGAAATCTGCGTTTCTATGCCGATGAACCGCGTTTGCGCGTGGGCGGCCCAACGTATCACTGGGTGCGTGAAGGTATTCTCGCGGGTGAGTCTGCGCTGGCAGGCGTGGGTGACGATAATACGCCGACATTATTGATTCAGGCAGAAGAGGAGCGTGTGGTGGATAACCGCATGCATGAACGCTTTTGCCAATTGCGCGCTGCGGCGGGTCACCCTTGCGAAGGGGGAAAACCGCTGGTCATAAACGGTGCGTTCCATGAGATCCTTTTTGAAAAGGACGCCATGCGCTCAGTCGCGCTAAACGCCATTGTTGAATTTTTCGACAGGCATAACTGATTTTCTATTGAGGTTAAATTCTCCTATGTACCAGGTTGTTGCATCTGACTTAGATGGCACGTTACTTTCCCCCGATCACACCTTATCGCCGTACGCGAAAGAGACCTTAAAACTCCTGACCGCGCGTGGCGTGAATTTTGTCTTCGCGACGGGTCGCCACCATGTTGACGTCGGGCAAATCCGCGACGGCCTGGAGATTAAGGCGTACATGATCACCTCCAACGGTGCGCGCGTGCACGACACCGATGGCAATCTTATTTTCACTCACGATCTGGATCGCGATATCGCGGCCGATCTGTTCGGCGTCGTGCATGACAACCCGAAGATCGTCACTAACGTCTATCGCAACGACGACTGGTTTATGAACCGTCACCGCCCGGATGAGATGCGTTTCTTCAAAGAAGCGGTATTTAACTACACGCTGTATGAGCCCGCTTTACTGGAGCCGGAAGGGATCAGCAAAGTGTTCTTCACCTGCGATACCCACGAAGAGCTGCTGCCGTTGGAGCAGGCGATTAACGCGCGCTGGGGCGATCGCGTGAACGTCAGCTTCTCCACGCTGACCTGTCTGGAAGTGATGGCGGGCGGCGTGTCGAAAGGCCACGCCCTGGAAGCGGTTGCCAAACGCATGGGCTTTGAGCTGAAAGATTGCATCGCCTTTGGCGACGGCATGAACGACGCAGAAATGCTCTCCATGGCGGGCAAAGGCTGCATCATGGAAAACGCGCACCAGCGTTTGAAAGATCTGCACCCGGAGCTGGAAGTGATCGGCACCAACGGCGATAACGCCGTGCCGAATTATCTGCGTAAGCTGTTCCTTGAGTAATTGCCCTAACGTCTCAACTGATTAATTAACGCTCAGTTGTCAACTGAAGAGTCCGCTACAATGCCTGTCCTTCTTCCTGAGAGACAAGCATTGTGGCGCTACTCATTATCACCACTATTCTGTGGGCCTTCTCGTTCAGCCTGATCGGTGAATATCTCGCCGGGCATGTCGATAGCTATTTCTCCGTGCTGATGCGCGTGGGGCTGGCGGCGCTGGTGTTCCTGCCCTTTCTGCGTCTGCGCGGACAAACGTTCAAAACCATTCTGCTGTATATGCTGGTGGGCGCGATGCAGCTCGGCGTCATGTATCTGTTCAGCTTCCGCGCGTATGTCTATCTGTCGGTCTCAGAATTCCTGCTGTTCACCGTGCTGACGCCGCTCTATATCACGCTAATTTACGACCTGCTGAGCAAACGGCGTTTACGCTGGGGCTACGTGCTAAGCGCGCTGCTGGCGGTTGCGGGCGCGGCGATTATTCGCTACGACAAAGTGAGCGATCACTTCTGGACCGGCCTGATGTTCGTTCAGCTCGCTAACATCAGCTTTGCGATGGGCATGGTCGGCTACAAACGCCTGATGGAAACCCGTCCGATGCCGCAGCACAATGCCTTTGCATGGTTCTATATGGGGGCGTTTATCGTCGCCGTCGTGGCGTGGTTTATGCTGGGTAATCCGCAGAAATTGCCGACGACCACGGTGCAGTGGAGCGTGCTGATTTGGCTGGGCGTTGTGGCGTCAGGGCTAGGCTACTTTATGTGGAACTACGGCGCTACGCAGGTAGACGCCGGAACGTTGGGCATTATGAACAACGTCCACGTGCCCGCTGGCCTGCTGGTGAACCTGGCCATCTGGCAGGAACAACCGCACTGGCCGAGCTTTATCATTGGGGGAGCGGTGATCCTGGCTTCACTGTGGGTGCATCGCCATTGGGTCGCTCCGCGCTCCGAACAAACGGCAAATGGTCGCAAGCGTGATTCCGCGCTGAACGAATAAACGCTTCCGTGACCGGCTGACGCTGCTCGCCATCGCGCACGGCGGAGTACAGCCGGCTCCACAATCCCTCGCCCAGGGTTTTGGTGACCACCAGACCCTGGCGCTCAAAACTCTCCACCACCCAGTGCGGCAGCGCCGCAATACCCATTCTTGCCGCCACCATCTGAATCAACAGCAGCGTGTTATCGACGCTTTTCAGGTTCGGGCTGATGCCCGCCGGTTGCAGGAAATGCCGCCAGATATCCAGACGACTGCGCTGCACCGGATAAATCAGCAGCGTTTCGGTCGCCAAATCTTCCGGCGTGATACGCGTTTTTACTGCCAGCGGATGATCCGGAGCCAGCACCAGACGCACTTCATAATCAAACATCGGCGAGTAGTGCAGTCCGCTGCGCGGCAGAATATCGGACGTCATCACCAGATCCAGTTCGCCCTGCTGAAGCGACGGCTGCGGGTCAAACGTCATACCCGATTTAAAGTCCATCTCCACCTGCGGCCAGTGCTGGCGGAAATTCTCTAGCGCGGGTGTCAGCCACTGAATACAGCTGTGACACTCAATGGCGATGCGCAATTTCGTTTGCTGCGGTTCATTGCAGGACTGCAGCGCGGTAGCGATCTGCGGCAATACCTGGTTGGCAAGCTGAAGCAAAATTTCACCCTGCGGCGTAAAGCGCAGCGGCTGGCTCTTACGCACGAACAGACGAAAGCCAAGGCGTTGTTCCAGATCGCTGAACTGGTGTGACAGTGCGGATTGCGTCTGGTGCAGCGTGGCCGCCGCCGCCGCGAGCGACCCGCAATTCCGCAACGCTTGTAGCGTTTTCAGGTGTTTTATCTCGATCATGAAAGTCCTTCACTTCGCCATGAGTATTTTGCCCTTGAGGAATATACAGTAACCGCCAATTATGGATGTGTAAACATCTGGACGTCCAAATCCTTCGTCTTTTAAATTTATGGTGCGTTGGCTGCGTTTACTCACCCCGGTCACTTACTCATGTAAGCACCCGGGGATGAGCAAACGTGCCGCCTTCCCTAAATTCAAAATCCATCGGATTTATAAACATTTAGAGGAATGACACATGACTGTAATCAACCACACTCTCGGTTTCCCTCGCGTTGGTTTGCGCCGCGAACTGAAAAAAGCACAAGAAAGTTACTGGGCGGGTCACTCCACACGCGAAGAGCTATTGGCCGTTGGCCGCGAGCTGCGCGCTCGTCACTGGGATCAGCAAAAACAGGCAGGCATTGATCTGCTGCCGGTGGGCGATTTCGCCTGGTACGACCATGTTCTGACCACCAGCCTGCTGCTTGGCAACGTGCCGGCTCGTCATCAGAACAAAGATGGATCGGTGGATATCGACACCCTGTTCCGCCTGGGCCGTGGCCGTGCGCCAACCGGCGAGCCAGCGGCGGCGGCAGAAATGACCAAATGGTTTAACACTAACTACCACTATATGGTTCCTGAGTTCGTGAAAGGTCAGCAGTTCAAACTGACCTGGACACAGCTTCTGGATGAGGTGGACGAAGCGCTGGCGCTGGGCCACAACATTAAGCCGGTTTTGCTCGGGCCGGTGACGTATCTGTGGCTAGGTAAAGTGAAAGGCGAGCAGTTTGACCGCCTGAACCTGTTAAACGACATTTTGCCGGTATACCAACAGGTGCTGGCTGAACTGGCAAAACGCGGCGTTGAGTGGGTACAAATCGATGAGCCCGCCCTGGTACTCGAGTTGCCGCAGGCGTGGCTGGAAGCGTTTAAACCGGCTTACGACGCGCTGGCGGGCCAGACCAAACTGCTGCTGACCACCTATTTTGAAGGCGTCACGCCGAATCTCGACACCATCACCGCGCTGCCAGTGCAGGGCCTGCATGTGGATCTGGTTCACGGCAAAGATGATGTGGCTGAACTTAACAAACGCCTGCCGTCCGACTGGCTGCTGTCTGCGGGCCTGGTGAACGGGCGTAACGTCTGGCGCGCCGATCTGACGGAGAAATACGCGCAGATTAAGGACATCGTCGGCAAACGTGATTTGTGGGTTGCCTCTTCGTGCTCCTTGCTGCACAGCCCAATCGATCTGAGCGTCGAAACGCGACTGGATGCGGAGATCAAAAGCTGGTTCGCCTTCGCACTGCAAAAATGTGAAGAGCTGGCCCTGCTGCGTGATGCGCTGAACAGCGGCGACACCGCGAAGCTGGTCGAGTGGAGTGCGCCGATTCAAGCGCGTCGTCATTCGACTCGGGTGCATAACGCGGCGGTGGAAAAACGTCTGGCGGCCATCACCGCGAAAGACAGCCAGCGTGAAAACGCCTACGCAGTGCGTGCCGAAGCGCAGCGTGCGCGCTTCAACCTGCCCGCGTGGCCGACCACCACGATCGGTTCTTTCCCGCAGACCACTGAAATCCGCAGCCTGCGTCTGGACTTCAAAAAAGGCAATCTCGACGCCAACCACTACCGCACCGGCATTGCGGAACACATCAAGCAGGCGATTGTTGAGCAGGAGCGTTTGGGGCTGGACGTGCTGGTGCATGGCGAAGCCGAGCGTAATGACATGGTGGAATACTTTGGTGAGCACCTGGATGGTTTTGTGTTTACCCAAAACGGCTGGGTGCAGAGCTACGGCTCCCGCTGCGTGAAACCGCCGGTCGTGATTGGTGACGTCAGCCGTCCAGAAGCGATTACCGTTGAGTGGGCAAAGTACGCGCAATCCCTGACGGACAAACCGGTGAAAGGCATGTTGACCGGTCCGGTGACCATTCTTTGCTGGTCATTCCCGCGTGAAGATGTGACCCGTGAAACCATCGCCAGACAGATTGCCCTGGCGCTGCGCGACGAAGTGGCGGATCTCGAAGCTGCAGGCATCGGCATTATCCAGATTGACGAACCGGCACTGCGCGAAGGCTTGCCGCTGCGTCGTAGCGACTGGGATGCTTACCTGCAATGGGGCGTGGAGGTTTTCCGTATCAGCGCCGCCGTGGCAAAGAACGATACGCAGATCCACACCCATATGTGTTACTGCGAATTTAACGACATCATGGCGTCTATTGCGGCGCTGGATGCCGACGTGATCACCATCGAAACCTCGCGTTCAGACATGGAACTGCTGGAGTCGTTCGAAGAGTTCGACTATCCGAACGAAATCGGCCCGGGCGTGTACGACATTCACTCCCCGAATGTGCCAAGCGTGGAATGGATCGAGGCGTTGCTGGCAAAAGCCGCTCAGCGTATTCCGGCGGAGCGCCTGTGGGTGAACCCGGACTGCGGCCTGAAAACCCGCGGCTGGCCGGAAACCCGCGCCGCGCTGGCGAATATGGTGAAAGCGGCGCAGAATCTGCGTCAGAGCTAATTGCCTGAATAGCCCTCTTCTGTGGGGAGAGGGTAAGGTGAGGGGAACAGGCGGCTGAAAAGTCGCTTTGTTCATCTCAAACGCCAGCCCTAAGCATGGCCCTCCATCAACCGGCTAATATGAATGCTCAGCCACGTCAGCTCGTCTTTTGGCAGCGTAAGTTGATATTTTTCCTGCACATAATCGCGAATCACCCATGCCACGGTCATGGCATCCGGGCGATGACGCATTAACTCCTGATAAAAATCGTCGGTCTCGCTGACCACAATTTTCCCGGTTAAAACCCGCTCGGCAAAGTAGCGCAGATGGGTAATAAACCGCATGTAGTTCACCGACTGCGTATCAATGGCTTTGCTCAATTTATACCGCACGATCTCGGCGATACGATTGACCAGCTCAACCTGCTGATGCGCCGAACTGTCATCGGTCTGACCGCTGGCGTTAATCAGATGAAAGGCGATGTTCACCGCTTCATCTTCCGGCAGGTCAACGCCAAACTGCGCGTTCACGTTTGCCCGCGCCTGCATCCCGACGCTGTATTCTTGCGGGTAGTAGCGCTTCACTTCCCAGCTCAGCTTATTGAGGATCACCTGCCCGCTGCGGCTGCGTTCTACCGCAAAGTGCAGATGCTCGGCGAGGGTGAAAAGCAGCACCGAGTTGAGTTTGTCGCCGCAAACGCTGCGCGCCAGCGTCAAAATCTCGTGGCTTATTTCAAAGAATGCCGCAGGAATGGTGTCCGTGAGCGATAAAAAGTGACGGGACTTAAGATCGCTCAGCGGCAGGAAGACTTTCTCCACCTGCGTCAGGTCGATTTGGCTCCCCGCTTTTGCGCCAAAGCCAATCCCTTTGCCAAACAAAATCATCTCCCGCTGATCGTTGTCGACCAGCAGCATGCTGTTATTGAGCGATTTTTTTATCGTAATCACGGTTATTCCTGCGGCCTGGCCGTTTAGCGCATGTCAGCGCCATTGCTGGCGATCACTTTCTGATACCACTCAAAAGAGTCTTTTTTCAGGCGCTTTAAGGTGCCGTTGCCTTCGTCATCCTGATCGACATAGATAAAGCCATAGCGCTTGGACATCTGCGACGTGCCAGCGCTAATAATGTCGATGCATCCCCAGGTGGTGAATCCCATCACATCCACTCCTTCATTGATAGCCGCCAAAGTTTGCTCAAAATGGGCGCGGAAGTAGTCGATACGATAGCTGTCGTGAATCTTGCCATTCTCGACGATATCCTTCGCGCCCAGCCCGTTTTCAACGATAAACAGCGGCTTTTGGTAACGATCGTACAGTTCGAGCAGGGAAATTTTTAGCCCAACCGGGTCGATTTGCCACCCCCATTCCGACGCAGGCAGATACGGGTTTTTCACCCCAAGAATGGTATTGCCTGGGATGCGTTCAACGTCCGGCTGCGTCGATTCGGTCAGTGACATGTAGTAACTGAACGAGACGAAATCGACGGTGTTTTCTTTTAAAATGCGCTGATCGTCGGCCTGCATGTCAATCTGAATGTCGCGGCTCGCCAGATCCCGCAGGATCAGCGGCGGATATTCCCCGAACACCTGCACATCCGCATAGAAATAGTTTTCGAGATTCTTTTTCAGCGTCGCTTCAACGTCTTCCGGGCGGCAGCTGTGCGGATAGGTGGTGAGTTTGGTGAGCATACAGCCCACCTGGCTGCCGGGAATTTTGGCGTGGCAGTCATGCGTCACCAGCGCCGAGGCGACAAACTGATGATGCAGCCCCTGATAAATATCCTGTTGCGCTTTGCCCGGCGCACATTTCTCTTCACGGATACCGGCGGTGGTAAACGGGTGGCGGTGGATGCTGTCGATTTCGTTAAACGTGAGCCAGTAGCGCACCAGATCTTTATAGCGGTCAAAGCAGACATTACTGAATCGCACAAACGCGTCCAGCACGTTGCGGTGTACCCAGCCGTTATATCGCTCGCTGAGCGCCAGCGGCATTTCGTAATGGGACAGCGTCACCAGTGGCTCGATGTTATGGCGACGCAGTTCGCGGAACATCTCTTCGTAAAATTGCAGGCCTGCTTCATTCGGTGCAGCGTCTTCACCGTCCGGGAAAATACGCGACCAGGCGATAGACACACGCAGGACTTTAAAGCCCATTTCGGCGAACAGCGCGATATCGTCTTTATAGTGGTGATAGAAATCGATGCCGCGACGTTTCGGGTAAAGTTTGTCGTTTTTACCTTCAAACGCATCCTGAATATTTTCATCCGTCAGCGCCATATGGCCATCATAATCTTTCAGCGACAGATTGGGTTTCCAGGTGATGGCATCCGCCACCGACGGCCCTTTGCCATCAACGTTCCAGGCGCCTTCGGCCTGATTAGCGGCAATTGCGCCGCCCCATAAAAAACCTTGCGGGAACGGGAGGGATTTATCCATTACACGGACTCCTTTAGCGTCATGATGATGTGAGGATTTGGATTTTTGTCGTCGTGGCTATGTGGCGTGAGCGAGAAACGTTCGCCGTTCGTGACCACCATTATCACCACAGGATCGAGACCTGCTGCGGTGAGGGTATCAAGAGAAAATTCAATCAGCGTTTCGCCGCTTTTCACGTGCTGGCCTTCCTGAACCTTGGGGGAAAACCCTTCGCCTTGCAGCTTGATGGTGTCGATTCCGATGTGGAAAATCAGTTCTACACCCGCGTCGGTGAGAAGACTCAGCGCGTGGCCGCTTTCAAACACGTTAACGATGGTGCCGTCCGCCGGGGCACGCAGCACGCCCTGAGAGGGGACAATCGCGATGCCGTCACCCATGATTTTGCGGGAGAAAACATCGTCATTCACGTTTTCCAGCGGAATGATTTGTCCTTCAATCGGACGCGTGAACGTCAGTTCGTTGGTTTGCTCAGTGACTTTATCGCGCCACAACAGCAGGGCACTGATAAACGCGATGGCGAATGACAGACCGGCACCGGCAAACGCCCAGAGGATGTTGAGCGGGTTATCTGGCGAGACGAACATGGAGATACTGGCAAGGCCTGGACCCACAATCGCAAAGGCTTCAACCGCCATCCAGCCGATAAAAGCGCCGCCCACGATGCTGCCGAGGATCACGCTGTAGAGCGCTTTTTTATTCAGCAGCGTGACGCCGTAAAGCGCGGGTTCGGTAATGCCAAACAGCGCGGAAATGCCCGCTGAAAACGCGGTCGATTTCAGCACCTTGTCTTTGCTTTTAAGCGCAATCGCCAGGCATGCGCCAGATTCAGCGATGTTGTGCGCCAGCGATGCGGGGAGATACAGCAGTTCGCGGCCAAACTGGCTCATGGATGCCACGGCATAGGGCAGCATCGGTTTGTGCATTCCGGCCGCGACCATAAACGGCAGCGCGGCGGCGAGCAATCCTGTTGCCACAAAACCGAGTTTCCCGTAAAGCCACAGAATGACCGTCGCCAGGCCTGCGCCCAGTTCATAGCCCAAAGGCCCTAAAATCAGCAGCGTGACGGGAACCGTGGCCAGCAACGACAGCATCGGTGAAAGGAAAATACGCAGCGCGCCGGGTGAGTAACGATTAAAAAACTTTTCCGTCTGTGCATAAAACAGTACGCACAGAATGGCCGGGAAGACCTGTGAGGCGTAGGCCACGTTGCGTAGATCGAACGACATGAATTCCGCGCCCTCGGCCAGCTGTTTGGTCATCGCCGGTAACACCATAACCGCAACGGCTGAGACGGCGACCAGCACGTTGACCTTGAGCTTTGTCGCGGTCGTGATAGCGACCAGGATCGGCAGGAAATAGAGTGGGGCAGAGCCGATATTATCCAGCACTTTGTAAGTGGAGCTGTCGCGGCTGAGCCAGCCCACGACATCCAGCAACAGCAGCAGTGATTTCAGTACACCGCCGCCAGCAATCGCGGGGACCAAAGGCTGGAAAACACTAATCACAAAATCGACGATTTGCGCCCAACGGTTGGGTTTATTCGCGTGTGGCTGGGTATTGCCCTGCGGCGTGCCGACCAGAGACCGCACCGCTTCGTAAACCTGAACCACTTCATGCCCAATAATCACCTGGCACTGCACGTTGACGCGCACGCCCAGCACACCGTCAATTTTCGCCAGCGCGGTTTCATTCACTTTGCCGTTGTCGTACAGGCTCAGCCGCAAGCGGGTAGAGCAATGCTCGATATGTTCGATATTCTCAGCGCCACCCACATGGGCGATGACGTCCAGTGCTGTCTGCAAATGATTCATGTCTGGCCCCTGTCTCCAGAGCAAAAAAAAAGACCTGAAGCCCATTTCCCCCGGGGAGGAGAAATGGGCTTCAGGTCTTGCCTACGGATCGTAGTTACACGCCTGTGCTTTTTATATCGGTCAAAAGCTGTTTAAAAGTCAATCAACCGTTGTGCTTCGTACGTTAAATTGTGAGCGGCTTAACCCTTTTTCGCGCCATACTGCCGGAACCACGCCAGCATTCGCTGCCAGCCGTCTTTGGCCGATTCTTCGTGATAGCTTGGGCGATAATCGGCGTTAAACGCATGGCCCGCCTCCGGATAAACCACGATTTCTGCTTTGGCATTCGCGGCACGCAGCGCCTGCCGCATCGTCTCGACGCTCTCCAGCGAAATGCCCGTATCTTCGCCACCGTAAAGCCCAAGAACGGGCGCATTGAGATCGACCGCGATATCCACCGGATGCTTAGGTGAATTCAGCGTTTTCTCGCCAACCAGCTTGCCATACCAGGCCACGGCGGCTTTCAGTTGCGGATTGTGTGCGGCATAAAGCCAGGTGATGCGTCCGCCCCAGCAGAAGCCCGTGACCATTAGCCGATGCGCATCGCCGCCGTTACGCGCCGCCCAACTGGCGACATGATCGAGATCGGCCAGCACCTGCGCATCCGGTACTTTGCTAACCAGATTGCTGAACAGCGTGGGGATATCGCTGTATTCATTGGGGTCGCCCTGACGGAAGTACAGCTCCGGCGCGACGGCCAGATATCCCTCCAGCGCCAGGCGACGGCAGACGTCCCGAATATGTTCGTGAACGCCAAAAATCTCCTGAACCACAATGACGATCGGCAAAGGCCCGTCCACGCCCTTTGGACGCGCGTGATAAGCGGGCATGTTTTCACCCTGGGAAGGGATCGAGGTTTCGCCTGCCGTGATGGCGTCTTCAGACGTTGAAACGATGGTTGACGCGAGAGGGGCGGCGGCAGGTGCAAAATTCGTTTTTTGAGTCATGGTATTCTCCGTACCCGTTGGTGCAAATAAATATAGACCTCAAGTTAACAATTCACAGTGCCCGAAACGGGCTATCTTTTGTGCAGTAGTAAACGATATAACTTGTTAGTGTGATAAGTGTCACTATTTTATGGTAATTAACTGCAATCATTTTCATTCGTGGTGAGGTCTGTCACGAAAATGTGCCCGGTGCTTCTGTAAAGTACCGTTTTACTTCTTCTGACAACCCGACCCACAGAGGAGTCACCTATGTCTAAGTCTGATGTTTTTCATCTCGGCCTCACTAAAAACGATTTACAAGGGGCTACGCTGGCTATCGTCCCTGGCGATCCTGAGCGTGTGGAAAAGATCGCCGCGCTGATGGATAAGCCGGTTAAGCTGGCTGCGCATCGCGAATTCACCACCTGGCGTGCAGAGCTGGATGGCAAAGCCGTTATCGTGTGTTCGACCGGTATCGGTGGCCCGTCTACCTCTATCGCCGTTGAAGAGCTGGCACAGTTGGGCATTCGTACTTTCCTGCGTATCGGGACAACTGGCGCTATTCAGCCGCATATCAACGTCGGCGACGTGCTGGTGACCACTGCATCTGTGCGTCTTGACGGTGCAAGCCTGCACTTTGCGCCAATGGAATATCCCGCCGTGGCGGACTTTGAATGTACCACTGCGCTGGTTGAAGCTGCGAAATCCGTGGGCGCAACGACTCACATCGGCGTGACCGCCTCTTCTGACACCTTCTACCCAGGCCAGGAGCGTTATGACACCTTCTCCGGTCGCGTGGTGAACCGCTTTAAAGGTTCGATGGAAGAGTGGCAGTCCATGGGCGTAATGAACTATGAAATGGAATCTGCAACGCTGCTAACCATGTGCGCAAGCCAGGGTCTGCGTGCCGGTATGGTGGCGGGCGTCATTGTTAACCGCACCCAGCAAGAAATTCCAAATGCAGAAACCATGAAGAAAACCGAAAGCCACGCGGTGAAAATCGTGGTTGAAGCGGCTCGCCGCCTGATCTAGTTTCCCCTTTCAGATAAAAGGCCGACGCGTTCGGCCTTTTCTTTTTGCGTAGCGCCTCGCAGGAAACCCCTTTCAAACTGGACGTTTATACAGCACAATTCTATTTTGTGCGGGTAATGGTTTGATGCAGGGGGCGTTGTGGATATCTCAATCCTAATTTATGCAGTCATTGCGCTGGTGGGCGCGGGTGTGGGCTGGCTGATGTCCAGCTACCAGCATGCGCAACATAAAGCCGATCAGCTGGCCGATCGTGAAGAGATGGTGGCTGAGCTCAGTGCTGCAAAACAACAGCTTACGCAGAGCGCACACTGGCGCGAAGAGTGCGAATTGCTCAACAATGAACTGCGTAATCTGCGTGATATCAATACCTCTTTAGAAGCCGACCTGCGCGAAGTCACGACCCGTCTGGAATCCACCCAGCTGCATGCCGAAGACAAAATCCGTCAGATGATCAACAGCGAGCAGCGCCTGAGCGAACAGTTTGAAAATCTGGCTAACCGTATCTTTGAGCAGAGCAACCGCCGCGTTGATGAGCAGAATCGTCAGAGCCTGAACGGTTTGCTGACCCCCCTGCGTGAACAACTGGATGGTTTTCGTCGTCAGGTGCAGGACAGCTTTGGCCAGGAGTCGCGCGAACGCCACACCCTGGCGCATGAAATCCGGAATCTCCAGCAGCTGAATGCGCAGATGGCGCAAGAGGCGGTCAACCTGACGCGTGCGCTCAAGGGCGACAATAAAACGCAGGGTAACTGGGGCGAAGTGGTGCTCACCCGCGTACTGGAAGCCTCTGGTCTGCGCGAGGGGTATGAATACGAAACGCAGGTCAGCATTGAAACCGACACCCGATCGCGGATGCAGCCCGATGTCATCGTGCGCCTGCCGCAGGGCAAAGACGTGGTGATTGACGCCAAAATGACGCTGGTGGCCTATGAGCGCTACTTCAATGCCGAAGATGATTTCACCCGAGAATCCGCACTCCAGGAGCACATCGCCTCGGTACGAAATCACATTCGCCTGTTGGGGCGAAAAGATTATCAACAGTTGCCAGGGCTGCGCTCGCTGGATTATGTACTGATGTTTATTCCGGTCGAACCGGCATTTTTGCTGGCACTCGACAGACAACCAGAACTTATCACCGAAGCGTTGAAAAACAATATTATGCTGGTCAGCCCAACCACGCTGCTGGTGGCGCTGCGTACCATCGCAAACCTGTGGCGGTACGAGCATCAAAGCCGTAACGCGCAGCAAATTGCCGATCGCGCCGGCAAGCTGTACGACAAAATGCGCCTGTTTGTGGACGACATGACATCCGTTGGGCAAAGCCTGGACAGGGCACAAGATAATTACCGCCAGGCGATGAAAAAACTCTCGTCGGGTCGAGGAAATCTGCTTTCACAAGCTGAGGCATTTCGTAGCCTGGGCGTTGAAGTCAAGCGCGAGATTAATCCGGAATTGGCCGAACAGGCCACGGCTCAGGATGAAGAATATCGCCTTCGTGACGGGGTGAATGAGCAAAATACAGACAATCAAGACAATGATTTAGCCGCACAAGCATCGTCCGAAACGCAGGCAAACCGATTCTTTCAGGGTGGTTGAATCGTAGGGCAAACGCGCCCAATCTGTTACACTTCACGAACATTTGACGGATTAGCAGGCACTGAGATGGTTGACGATTCACAAGATACTACACACTTTGGCTTTCAGACTGTCGCCAAAGCGCAGAAAGCTGACATGGTTGCCCACGTATTCCATTCCGTGGCGGCAAAGTACGATGTCATGAATGACCTGATGTCATTCGGAATTCATCGCTTGTGGAAGCGCTTCACTATCGACTGTAGCGGCGTTCGTCGTGGTCAAACCGTGCTGGATCTGGCGGGTGGTACAGGTGATTTAACCGCGAAATTCTCCCGTATGGTTGGCGATACCGGCCGCGTGGTGCTGGCAGATATCAATGACTCCATGCTGAAAATGGGGCGCGAAAAGCTGCGTAACATTGGCGTTGTCGGCAACGTTGAATATGTTCAGGCCAATGCTGAAGCCCTGCCATTCCCGGATAACACGTTTGACTGCATCACTATCTCTTTTGGTCTGCGTAACGTCACCGATAAAGAAAAAGCGCTGCGTTCTATGTATCGCGTGCTTAAGCCAGGTGGCCGTTTGCTGGTGCTTGAATTCTCCAAACCTATTATCGAACCGCTGAGCAAAGCCTACGATGCCTACTCGTTCCACGTTTTACCGCGTATCGGTGAAATGGTGGCAAACGACGGCGAAAGCTACCGCTATCTGGCGGAATCTATCCGTATGCACCCGGATCAGGACACTTTAAAAGCGATGATGCAGGATGCAGGCCTTGAGAACGTTGAGTATTTCAACCTGACAGCCGGTGTTGTTGCGCTGCATCGCGGCTACAAGTTCTGAGTGGAAGCGGCCTATGCCTATTAAACCCTTAGTCACCGCAGGCATCGAAAATGTCCTGAACACGTTTCTCTATCGCTCTCCTGCGCTGAAAACGGCTCGCCAGCGTCTGAACGGTAAAGTCCTTCGCATCGTGTTGAAGGAGTTCTCCACGCCGCTGGTGCTGGTCTTCAGTGAACGTCAGCTTGATGTGCTGGGCGAGTGGGAAGGTGAGGCCGACTGCTCCGTCATCACCCATATGAGCGTGTTACCGAAGCTACGCGACCGTCAGCAACTGACCGCACTGATTCGCAGTGGCGAACTGGAAGTGGAAGGCGATCTGCAGGTTGTGCAGAACTTTGTGGCGCTTGCCGATCTGGCTGAGTTTGATCCGGCTGAACTGCTGGCGCCCTACATTGGCGACATCGCCGCTGAAAGCATTAGCAAGGTCCTTCGTGGCGGCTCGTCATTCTTACGTAAAGGGTTACGGCGTCAGCAACGCTATGTTGCCGAGGTGATTACCGAAGAGTGGCGGATGGCACCAGGCACGCTGGAATTAGCATGGTTTGCGGAAGAAACGTCTGCCGTTGAACGTGCAGTCGACGCGCTAACCAAACGGCTGGAAAAACTGGAGGGCAAATGACGCCTGGTGAAATTCGGCGCCTCTATTTTATCGTTCGCACCTTTTTAAGTTACGGGCTCGACGAACTCATTCCCAAAATGCGAATCACTCTGCCGCTGCGGATTTGGCGGCGTATGCTGTTCTGGATGCCTAATCGTCACAAGGACAAACTGCTGGGCGAACGGTTACGACTGGCATTACAGGAGCTTGGACCGGTATGGATCAAGTTTGGGCAGATGCTGTCCACTCGCCGCGACCTTTTTCCGCCGCAAATTGCCGATCAGCTGGCCTTGCTGCAGGACCGTGTTGCTCCCTTTGACGGTGCGCGGGCTAAGCAGCAGATCGAAGAAGCGATGGGGAATATCCCTGTCGAAACCTGGTTTGATGATTTTGATATTAAGCCTTTGGCGTCCGCTTCCATTGCGCAGGTTCATACCGCGCGCCTGAAAGAGAACGGCAAAGAGATCGTCATTAAAGTGATTCGCCCGGATATTTTGCCGGTTATCAAAGCGGACATGAAGCTGATTTATCGCCTGGCGCGCTGGGTTCCGCGTTTACTGCCAGATGGCCGTCGACTGCGCCCGCTGGAAGTGGTGCGTGAGTATGAAAAAACGCTCATCGATGAACTCAATTTGCTGCGCGAATCTGCCAACGCCATCCAGCTGCGTCGTAACTTTGAAAACAGCCCGATGCTCTACGTGCCAGAGGTTTATTCTGACTATTGCAGCCAGGATATGATGGTGATGGAGCGCATTTATGGCATTCCCGTGTCGGATATCGTGGCGCTGAAGAATCAGGGAACGAACATGAAACTGCTGGCCGAACGCGGCGTGCAGGTCTTCTTCACCCAGGTTTTCCGCGACAGCTTTTTCCATGCCGATATGCACCCGGGGAATATCTTTGTCAGTTACGAGCACCCGGAAGATCCGAAATATATCGGCATTGACTGCGGTATCGTCGGCTCGTTGAACAAAGAAGATAAGCGCTATCTGGCGGAAAACTTTATCGCCTTTTTCAATCGTGATTACCGTAAGGTTGCTGAGCTACACGTCGATTCCGGTTGGGTCCCGCCTGATACCAACGTTGAAGAGTTTGAATTTGCGATTCGCACCGTATGTGAGCCGATTTTTGAGAAGCCGCTTTCCGAAATCTCATTTGGTCACGTCCTGCTGAATCTCTTTAACACGGCTCGACGTTTTAATATGGAAGTGCAGCCGCAATTAGTTTTACTTCAAAAAACATTACTTTACGTCGAAGGCGTAGGCCGGCAGCTCTATCCTCAGTTAGACTTATGGAAAACCGCTAAACCTTTCCTTGAGTCGTGGATCAAGGATCAGGTCGGTCTGCCTGCGCTGGTGCGCTCTTTTAAAGAGAAAGCCCCGTTCTGGATTGAAAAAATGCCGGAGATTCCTGAGCTGATCTATGACAGTTTGCGTCACAGCAAGAATCTCCAGCACAGTATGGATAAAATCACCCGCGAGCTTCAGTCTAACCGCGTGCGACAGGGGCAATCGCGCTATCTCTTTGGTATTGGCGCAACTCTGCTGCTGAGCGGAACGTTGCTACTCATTAATCGACCGGACTGGCAAATGATGCCCGCCTGGTTGATGGCCGGAGGCCTTGTGGTTTGGCTCATTGGGTGGCGAAAGACGCGCTGAATTTGCGTCGCTATCACCGGGTTGCATACGTATAATGTGACCTGATTAATTAATCATCTATCGAGGATGTTGTATGGGTGGTATCAGTATCTGGCAATTGTTGATCATTGCCGTCATCGTCGTTCTGCTGTTTGGTACCAAAAAGCTCGGTTCTATCGGTTCCGATCTTGGCGCGTCCATCAAGGGCTTTAAGAAAGCCATTAGTGATGATGAAGATAAGCAGGATAAATCCAACCAGGATGCGGATTTCACGGCCAAGTCTATCGCTGATAAACAAGACGAAGCCAAAAAGGAAGACGCTAAACGCCACGATAAAGAGCAGGTGTAATTCGTGTTCGACATTGGCTTTGGTGAACTGGTACTGGTATTCGTGATCGGCCTGATCGTTTTAGGTCCGCAGCGTTTACCGGTAGCGGTAAAAACGGTTGCAGGCTGGGTGCGCGCGCTGCGTTCGCTGGCGACGACGGTTCAAAATGAACTGGCGCAGGAACTCAAAATGCAGGAGTTTCAGGACAGCCTGAAAAAGGTTGAAAAAGCGAGCATGAGCAATTTATCGCCGGAGCTAAAAGCGTCGATGGATGAGTTGCGCGAGGCTGCTGAATCCATGAAGCGTTCCTACAGCGCGAACGACCCTGAAAAAGCGAGCGATGAAGCCAACACCATTCGTAATCCGCTGGTGAAGGATAATGAAGCGCAGCACGAAGGCGTTACGCCTGCGGGTGCAGAGCATCAGGCCAGCGCACCTTCGCAAGCGCCTGAAGCGCAAGAACCCTTGCCTACGGCAGAATCCGTTGCGAAAGTGTCACCCGCAGAAGTGAAAGCCGCCGCACCCGCTTCCGAATCATCCCCCTCGTCGAGTGATAAAGCGTAAACATGGCTGTAGATGATACTCAACCACTCATTGCGCATCTGATTGAGCTGCGTAAGCGTTTGTTAAACTGCATCATTGCAGTTTTGCTGATTTTCCTGTGCCTGGTTTATTTCGCGAACGACATCTATCAGATAGTCTCCGCGCCGTTGATTAAGCAGATGCCGCTGGGCGCAACGATGATTGCGACCGATGTGGCCTCGCCGTTTTTCACGCCAATCAAGCTGACTTTCTGGGTTTCGCTGATCGCCTCAGCGCCCGTCATTTTGTATCAGGTGTGGGCTTTCGTGGCACCGGCGTTGTATAAGCATGAACGCAAGCTGGTGATCCCGCTGCTGGTCTCCAGCTCGCTGCTGTTTTATATCGGCATGGCCTTTGCCTACTTTGTGGTCTTTCCGCTGGCTTTTGGCTTCCTGACGCATACCGCGCCGGAAGGCGTACAGGTTTCGACGGACATCGCCAGCTATCTCAGCTTCGTTATGGCGCTGTTTATGGCGTTCGGCGTGGCGTTTGAAGTGCCGGTCGCTATCGTTCTTCTGTGCTGGATGGGCGTGACCACGCCTGATGATCTGCGCAAGAAACGCCCGTATATGCTGGTTGGCGCATTTGTTATCGGTATGCTGCTGACGCCGCCGGATGTTTTCTCGCAAACGCTGCTGGCCGTACCGATGTACTGTCTCTTTGAAGTCGGCGTGTTCTTCTCGCGCTTCTACGTGGGCAAACGACGTCCGCAGGAAGACGAAGAAGACGAGCCAGAAAAAACGACAGAAGAATAAAACCAGCCGCCCGAAAGGGCGGTTGTCATATGGGAGACAGCATGTTTGATATCGGATTGAATCTGACCAGCCCTCAATTTGCCAACGACCGCGATGACGTTGTGGCGCGCGCGTTTACCGCAGGTGTGAAAGGGCTGCTGCTTACGGGGACGAACCTTCACGAAAGCGAGCAAGCGCAAGCACTGGCAAAGGGATACGCGCGATGCTGGTCGACGGCGGGAGTGCATCCGCATGACAGCAGCCAGTGGACGCACGAAAGTGCTGAAACGCTGCATAAGCTGATGAAATTCGAGGAAGTCGTTGCCATCGGCGAATGTGGTCTTGATTTCAATCGCAACTTTTCCACGCCCGTTGAGCAGGAAGCGGCGTTCACCGCTCAGCTCGCCATCGCAGCAGAATTAGAAATGCCGGTGTTTATGCATTGCCGTGATGCCCATGAGCGCTTTCTGACCTTGCTGGAGCCGTGGCTGGATAAACTGCCTGGTGCGGTGTTGCACTGCTTTACCGGCTCACGGCAGGAGGCTGTTGATTGCCTGAATCGGGGGCTCTATCTGGGCATTACCGGCTGGGTGTGTGACGAACGACGCGGTCTGGAATTGCGCGAGCTTTTGCCGGTGATACCTGCCGATCGACTGTTGGTCGAAACGGATGCGCCGTATCTTCTGCCACGCGATATGAAGCCGAAACCGGCGTCGCGACGTAATGAACCGGCTTATCTTGAGCACATTATTGAGCGTATTGCGCACTGGCGCGGAGAAGATCGGCAGTGGCTTGATGCACAGACCGATGAAAACGTGCGTCGCCTGTTCGGCATTACATTTTAAACTTTACGGAAGGCGGTGTTTGCAACGCTCTGGAGCACTTGTTTATTCAGCAAATTGAGCAGCAGCATCGAACGGGCCTCGCCGTCCGGCTCCGAGAATATCGCCTGCAATCCTTCGAATGCGCCTTCGGTGATCACCACATCATCGCCGCTGAAGGGCGTGTCGGGATCGGTTATATCGTCCGGCTGCTTATAGACAGAAAGCTGGTGAATAACCGTTGAAGGAACGGTGGCGGGTTGCGCACCAAAGCGAACGAAGTGGCTGACGCCGCGCGTGGCGTTGATAGTAGTAGTATGAATCACTTCGGGGTCGAACTCGACGAACAGGTAATTCGGAAAAAGGGGTTCGCTGACCGTAGTACGTTTACCGCGCTGGATTTTTTCAAGCGTGATCACGGGGGTCAGACAATTGACGGCCTGACGCTCAAGATGTTCTTGCGCACGCTGGAGCTGCCCACGTTTGCAATACAGTAAATACCACGCTTGCATAATTACCCTTTCCCTTTGTTTGCGGCGCAAGCATATCAAAACCCTGGCGGGATCGCTAAGTTGATTATAATGGCCGAAAGTGGATGATGACGTGGAAGTTCACGCTAATTTAACAAAATTACAGCGTACTGGTGACGAACGCCGTATAATGAAGCGCTTACAGAGAGGCCATGACTAACTTCATGAAATACCACGATCTACGCGACTTCCTGGCGCTGCTGGAAAAGCAGGGCGAACTCAAACGCATCACGCTTCCTGTTGATCCCTATCTGGAAATGACAGAAATTGCTGACCGCACACTGCGTGCCGGTGGCCCTGCGCTGCTGTTTGAAAATCCGAAAGGCTATTCCATGCCGGTGCTCTGCAACCTGTTCGGCACGCCTAAACGCGTGGCGATGGGCATGGGGCAGGAAGACGTGTCGGCGTTGCGTGAAGTCGGCAAATTGCTCGCGTTTTTGAAAGAGCCGGAGCCACCAAAAGGCTTCCGCGATCTGTTCGATAAATTGCCGCAGTTCAAACAAGTGTTGAACATGCCGACCAAACGCCTGCGCGGTGCGCCGTGTCAGCAGAAAATCCTCGAAGGCGATGCGGTCGATCTGACCCGTATCCCGATCATGCAGTGTTGGCCAGAAGATGCCGCGCCGCTGATTACCTGGGGTTTGACCGTCACCCGCGGTCCGCATAAAGAACGCCAAAATCTGGGTATTTATCGTCAGCAGCTAATCGGCAAAAATAAGCTGATTATGCGTTGGCTGTCGCATCGCGGCGGCGCGCTTGATTTCCAGGAGTGGTGTGCGGCACATCCGGGCGAACGTTTCCCGGTTTCTGTCGCATTGGGAGCCGACCCAGCCACTATTCTCGGTGCGGTTACGCCGGTTCCTGACACCCTTTCCGAATATGCTTTTGCTGGCCTGTTGCGCGGTACTAAAACCGAAGTGGTGAAGTGCGTTTCCAATGACCTGGAAGTGCCGGCCAGCGCAGAGATTGTGCTCGAAGGGTATATCGAACAGGGCGAAATGGCGCCGGAAGGGCCTTACGGCGATCACACGGGATACTACAATGAAATCGATAATTTCCCGGTGTTTACCGTTACCCATATTACTCAGCGTGACGATGCTATATATCACTCGACTTACACAGGGCGTCCGCCGGATGAGCCCGCCGTGCTGGGCGTGGCGTTGAACGAAGTGTTTGTGCCGATTCTGCAAAAGCAGTTTCCGGAAATTGTCGATTTCTATTTGCCGCCGGAAGGCTGTTCGTATCGCCTGGCCGTTGTGACCATTAAGAAGCAGTATGCAGGTCACGCCAAACGCGTAATGATGGGCGTATGGTCTTTCCTGCGCCAGTTTATGTACACCAAATTTGTTATTGTCTGTGATGATGACGTTAACGCCCGTGACTGGAATGATGTCATCTGGGCGATCACCACGCGCATGGACCCCGCGCGTGACACGGTGTTAGTTGAAAACACGCCAATTGATTATCTGGATTTTGCCTCGCCGGTTTCCGGTCTTGGTTCAAAAATGGGACTGGATGCCACCAATAAATGGCCCGGCGAAACTTCGCGCGAATGGGGTCGTCCGATTCAAAAAGACCCTGAAGTGACGGCACGAATTGACGCGATATGGGACGAGCTAGCCATATTGAATGACGGTAAGCCTGCATCTGACCGTTAAGCCCTTTAGACTTCCCGACAGAGAGAGCTAATGACAACCTTAAGCTGTAAAGTGACCTCGGTAGATGCAATTACCGACACCGTATATCGCGTCCGTTTGGTTCCAGAGGCGGCATTTTCTTTCCGCGCTGGCCAATATTTGATGGTTGTGATGGATGAGCGTGATAAGCGTCCTTTCTCTATGGCGTCTACGCCAGCGGAGCAGGAGTTTATTGAGTTACACATAGGTGCGTCAGAGCTTAATCTTTATGCCATGGCTGTTATGGATCGCATCCTGAAAGAGCGTGAAATTCAGGTCGACATTCCGCATGGCGAAGCATGGCTGCGTGAAGACGAAGACCGTCCGCTGATTTTGATCGCGGGCGGTACCGGTTTTTCTTACGTGCGTTCCATTCTGCTTACTGCGCTGGCGCAGAATCCTGACCGCGATATCACCATCTACTGGGGCGGTCGTGAAGAAAAACACCTGTACGACCTGTCTGAGCTGGAAGCGTTGAGCGTGACCCACCAAAATCTGCGCATCGAACCGGTTGTTGAGCAGCCGGAAGAGGGATGGCGTGGGCGCAGCGGTACGGTGCTGACGGCGGTGCTGCAGGATCACGGCACGCTGGCCGGGCACGATATCTATATTGCAGGCCGTTTTGAGATGGCAAAAATTGCCCGCGATCTGTTCTGTAACGAACGTGATGCGCGTGAAGATCGTCTGTTTGGCGATGCGTTTGCGTTTATCTGAGAATAAAAAACCCGCCCCTGACAGGCGGGAAGAACGGCCACTAAACCTTCTCTCTTCGCCATTAATGCCATAACTGCGTTGGCTGCGCGCACTCACCCGAACCGCTTACCTGTGTAAGCTCATCGGGATTTGTTTGCTTGCCGCCTTGTTCTGGCCTCAATGGCTTTGAGATAGCGCCAGCGTCATTGACGATGGCGCTTCACATCTGTTTAAATCCTTTCAAATACCGTCGCGATCCCCTGACCCAGCCCGATGCACATCGTCGCCAGACCAAACTGCGCGTCTTTGCGTTCCATCAGGTTAATCAGCGTGGTGCTGATACGCGCACCTGAGCAGCCCAGCGGATGACCTAGCGCAATTGCGCCGCCGTTGAGGTTGATCTTCTCGTCGATCTGCTCCATCAGGCCCAGATCTTTAATGCACGGCAGGATTTGCGCGGCGAAGGCTTCGTTCATCTCAAAAAGATCGATATCGCTGGCGGTCAGCCCGGCTTTCTTCAGCGCCAGTTTTGAGGCCGGAACCGGACCGTAACCCATTATTGAGGGATCGCAGCCGACCACCGCCATGGAGCGGATTCGCGCGCGCGGCGTGAGACCCAATTCACGAGCACGACTTTCACTCATTACCAGCATGGCGGCTGCACCATCGGAAAGAGCCGATGACGTTCCCGCTGTGACCGTGCCGGTTACCGGATCGAATGCCGGACGCAGCGTGGAAAGCGCTTCAACCGTCGTTTCCGGGCGGATCACTTCGTCGTAGTAATACTGTTTCAGCACGCCATCAACATCGTGGCCGCCGGTTGGCAGAATTTCGTTCTTAAATGCGCCGGATTGCGTCGCGGCCCAGGCACGGGCGTGGGAACGTGCGGCGAACTGGTCCTGCATTTCACGGCTGATACCGTGCATGCGGGAGAGCATTTCGGCGGTCAGCCCCATCATGCCAGCGGCTTTGGCGACGTTGCGGCTCATACCGGGATGGAAATCCACCCCGTGGCTCATCGGGACGTGACCCATATGTTCCACGCCGCCGACCATGCAGACCTGCGCATCGCCAGTCATGATCATGCGCGCCGCATCGTGCAAGGCCTGCATAGACGATCCGCACAGGCGGTTGACGGTAACTGCCGGAACGGAGTGCGGGATTTCCGCCAGTAGAGAGGCGTTACGCGCAATGTTAAAACCTTGCTCCAGCGTCTGCTGCACGCAGCCCCAGTAAATATCATCAATCGCACTTGCTCCCAGCGCCGGGTTGCGCGCCAGCAGGCTCCGCATCAGGTGCGCGGAGAGATCTTCGGCGCGTACGTGACGGAATGCGCCACCCTTTGAACGGCCCATCGGGGTGCGAATTGCATCGACAATGACAACCTTTTCCATTGTGACTCCTTAAGCCGTTTTCAGCGCGCCGACCGGACGGGCTGGCTCAACTGGCGGATAATACGGTTCGTTATGGCGGGCTTTGTTACGCAGACCTTCCGGCACGTCATATAGCGGACCGAGCTGCTGATACTGCTGAGCCATATCGAGATATTTGGCGCTGCCGAGCGTATCCAGCCAGCGGAATGCCCCGCCGTGGAACGGAGGGAAACCGAGGCCGTAAACCAGCGCCATATCAGCTTCTGCCGGGCTGGCGATAATGCCTTCTTCCAGACAACGCACCACTTCGTTGACCATCGGGATCATCATGCGCGCAATGATCTCGTCGTCGCTGAAATCGCGCTTCGGCTGGCTAACGTCGGCCAGTAAACCCTCTACCGCGGCATCGTCTTCTTTCTTCGGCTTGCCTTTGCTGTCTTCTTTATAGCGCCAGAAGCCCAGGCCGTTTTTCTGCCCGAAGCGATGAGCATCAAACAGGGCGTCGATAGCATCGCGATAATCTTTCTGCATGCGCTGCGGGAAACCAGCCGCCATCACCGCCTGAGCGTGATGCGCGGTATCAATCCCGACCACATCCAGCAGATAGGCAGGGCCCATCGGCCAGCCGAACTGTTTTTCCATCACTTTATCGACTTTGCGGAAGTCAGCGCCGTCGCGGAGCAACTGGCTAAAGCCTGCGAAGTAAGGGAATAGCACGCGGTTGACGAAAAATCCTGGGCAGTCGTTAACGACGATCGGCGTTTTGCCCATTTTGCTGGCCCACGCCACCACTTTGGCGATGGTTTCGTCGGACGTTTTTTCTCCGCGAATGACTTCAACTAGCGGCATGCGGTGCACCGGGTTAAAGAAGTGCATACCGCAGAAGTTTTCCGGGCGCTTAAGAACGCTCGCCAGTTCGCCAATCGGAATGGTGGAAGTGTTAGACGCCAGAACGGTATCCGGACGAACTTTATCTTCTGTTTCTGCCAGCACCGCTTTTTTGATTTTCGGGTTTTCCACCACCGCTTCGACGACTACATCAACACGGTCAAAGCCGCTGTAATCCAGCGTTGGATGGATAGTCGAAATGACGCCCGAAAGTTTCAGGCCATCAATTTTCCCGCGTTCCAGCTGTTTATTCAGTAGCTTAGCGGCTTCTGTCATGCCCAGCGTCAGGGATTTGTCGTTGATGTCCTTCATGATGACCGGCACGCCTTTCCAGGCGGACTGATAAGCGATCCCGCCGCCCATGATGCCTGCGCCCAGAACGGCAGCCTGTTTTGGCATCTCAACATTTTTTGTCAGCTGTTTTGCTTTGCCTTTCACGAACTGATCGTTCAGGAAAATGCCAACCAGGGCGCGGGCTTCATTGGTGTGTGCCAGCGGGACGAAACTTTGGTTTTCGAGTTTGAGCGCCTCTTCACGACCAAAGCGCGCAGCGGCTTCAATGGTTTTTACAGCGGTAATCGGCGCCGGGTAGTGCTTGCCCGCCGTCTGCATCACCATGCCTTTGGCAATGGTAAAGCTCATGGTGGCTTCAATTTTGCTGAGCTTCAGCGGCTCAAGCTTCGGCTGACGTTTGGCTTTCCAGTCGAGATCGCCATTGATCGCCTGACGTAAAATGCCGATCGCGCCATCGCGGAGTTTTTCGGCTTTCACGATGCCGTCGATCAGACCGATTTTGAGCGCCTGATCCGCGCCGACATCTTTACCGGCGGCAATGATTTCCAGTGCGCTATCGGCACCCAGCATGCGCGGCATACGAACGGAGCCGCCAAAGCCCGGCATGATACCCAGTTTGGTTTCCGGCAGGCCGATGCGTAGATCTGGCGTTGCCAGACGGTAGTCGGTCGCTAGCACGCATTCACAACCCCCGCCGAGCGCATAGCCGTTAACGGCCGAAATCGTCGGGACCGGTAAATCTTCCAGTCGATTAAACACGCTATTGGCAAAATGGAGCCACTGGCTGAGCTGTTCTTCCGGGACCTGGAATAAAGAGAGGAACTCAGTGATATCCGCGCCAACGATAAAGGCGGCTTTTTCGGAACGCAGCAGTAGACCTTTGAGGTCAGATTGTTTTTCGAGCACATCCAACGCGTGGCCAAGGCTGGCTACGGTCGCGGTATCGAGCTTGTTGACTGAACCGGGGGCATCAAACACCAGTTCGGCGATGCCATCTTCCAGCCAGTCCACGTATAGGGTGTCACCTTTGTAGAGCATGTCAGTCTCCTGAATCCAGCAAGGGGATCTGGTCATACCAGATGAGACCGAGTGTGGGATTTATGTTAATAAAATGCAAATTTATCATTAAGGAATTGCTGCGGGGATCACGCTCGGCGGAGATCACGCAGGATAAGTGAGGTGTGCTAAGATGCGAAGACTAGAGCTCAAACATGAAAGGAATAATGATGGACTCACTGGCAGCACTTTATAAAAATCATATTGTTACGTTGCAAGAGCGTACCCGCGACGTATTGGCTCGCTATAAACTCGATGCGCTGCTTATCCACTCCGGTGAGCTGTTGAATGTCTTCCTCGATGACCATGCTTATCCTTTCAAGGTAAATCCACAGTTCAAAGCCTGGGTTCCTGTGACACAGGTTCCCAACTGCTGGTTGCTGGTTGATGGCGTGAACAAACCGAAACTGTGGTTCTACTTGCCGGTCGATTACTGGCACAACGTTGAGCCGCTGCCGACGACGTTCTGGACGGAAGAAGTGGATGTGATTGCGCTGCCGAAAGCGGATGCTATTGGCAGCCAGTTACCCGCTACACGCGGCAACATCGCTTACATCGGACCGGTTCCTGAGCGCGCTTTGGCTCTGGATATTCCGGCAGACAAAATCAACCCGAAAGGCGTGATCGATTATCTGCATTACTACCGCGCTTATAAGACCGACTATGAACTGTCCTGCATGCGTGAAGCACAGAAAACCGCAGTGAATGGTCATCAGGCTGCGCATGAAGCCTTCCTGTCCGGCATGAGCGAGTTTGATATTAACCAGGCTTACCTGACGGCGACGGGTCATCGTGATACCGATGTGCCTTACGGGAATATCGTGGCGCTGAACGAGCACGCCTCCGTTCTGCACTACACCAAACTGGATCACCGCGCGCCTTCTGAAATTCGCAGCTTCCTGCTGGATGCGGGTGCTGAGTACAACGGTTACGCGGCGGATCTGACGCGTACCTGGGCCGCCAACAGCGATACCGATTTTGCGCATCTGATTAAAGACGTGAACGACGAACAGCTGGCGCTTATCAGCACCATGAAAGCGGGCACGAGCTATGTTGACTATCATATTCAGTTCCATCAGCGCATCGCTAAGCTGCTGCGTAAGCATCAGATTGTGACGGATATGAGCGAAGAGGCGATGGTCGAAAACGATCTCACCGGGCCATTTATGCCACATGGGATTGGCCATCCGCTGGGTCTGCAGGTACATGATGTGGCCGGTTTTATGCAGGATGATACGGGTACGCACCTGGCGGCGCCGTCTAAATATCCGTACCTGCGTTGCACCCGCGTGCTGGAACCGCGCATGGTGTTGACCATCGAGCCGGGCATCTACTTTATTGATTCTCTGTTGAATCCGTGGCGTGAAGGCCAGTTCAGCAAGCACTTCAACTGGCAGAAAATTGATGCGCTGAAACCGTTTGGTGGTATTCGTATTGAAGATAACGTGGTGGTTCACGAGAACAATATCGAGAACATGACGCGAGATCAGAAGCTGGCGTGATGGACAGTTGGCTGATACCGGCCGAGCCGGTCACCTTCTCTGAAGAGATTAAAAAAAGCCGTTTTATCACGCTGTTGGCTCACACCGACGGCGTGGAGGCGGCGAAAGCGTTTGTTGAGTCGGTTCGTGCAGACCATCCCGACGCCCGCCACCATTGCGTGGCGTGGGTCGCCGGCGCACCGAACGATTCGCAACAGCTGGGATTCTCTGATGATGGTGAACCTGCAGGGACGGCCGGTAAACCGATGCTCTCTCAGCTGATGGGGAGTGGCGTCGGTGAAATTACCGCGGTCGTCGTTCGTTATTATGGCGGCATATTATTAGGTACCGGCGGGCTGGTTAAGGCCTACGGTGGCGGCGTTCAGCAAGCGCTTAATCAGCTTAATACCCTCCGCAAAACGCCATTAACCGAATATACTTTGTTGTGTGATTACGCCCAGTTGTCCGGCATTGAGACGTTACTTAAGCAATTTAACGGTGTGATTGTGCAAAGTGATTACCAGGCGACGGTTCAATTACGCGTGGCACTTCCTCTGGCGGAACACTCGGCTTTTTCAGCAAAACTGGCTGATTTTAGTCGTGGTACGTTGCAATTGCTGCCGATTGAAGAATAATCCCCACCTTACTTTCTGAATACCAAAGGAAACGGCAGAGATGCATTTTCGTGCCATAACCCGAATCGTTGGACTGCTGGTTATCCTCTTCTCCGGGACGATGATTCTCCCTGGACTGGTGGCGCTTATCTATCGGGACGGCGCGGGGCGTGCGTTCACACAAACCTTCTTTGCTGCGCTGGTGATTGGTTCCATGCTGTGGTGGCCAAACCGTCGTGAAAAGGGCGAACTGAAATCCCGCGAAGGCTTTCTGATCGTGGTTCTGTTCTGGACCGTGCTGGGAAGCGTGGGGGCGCTGCCGTTTATCTTCGCGGAGCAGCCTAACCTGACGGTCACCGATGCCTTCTTTGAATCCTTTTCCGGGTTGACGACCACGGGTGCGACGACGCTGGTGGGGTTAGATTCGTTACCGCATGCGATTCTGTTTTATCGTCAGATGCTGCAGTGGTTTGGCGGTATGGGGATCATCGTGTTAGCCGTTGCGATTCTGCCTATTCTGGGTGTCGGGGGGATGCAGCTCTATCGCGCGGAAATGCCCGGGCCGCTTAAAGATAATAAGATGCGCCCGCGTATTGCGGAGACAGCCAAAACCCTCTGGTTCATCTATGTGTTGCTGACCGTTGCCTGCGCACTGGCCCTCTGGTTTGCCGGGATGCCTGCGTTTGATGCGATAGGGCACAGCTTCTCGACGATTGCGATTGGCGGATTCTCGACGCACGACGCCAGCGTGGGGTATTTCGACAGTCCGACCATCAACACCATTATTGCTGTCTTCTTACTGATCTCCGGCTGTAACTACGGTCTTCACTTCTCTTTATTGAGTGGACGTAGTTTGAAGGTGTACTGGCGCGACCCGGAGTTCAGGATGTTTATTGGAGTGCAGTTAACGCTGGTGGTGATTTGTACATCGGTTTTGTGGCTCCACGATGTTTACAGCTCGGCAGTCACTACCCTTAACCAGGCGTTCTTCCAGGTTGTGTCGATGGCGACCACCGCGGGGTTTACGACGGACAGTATTTCCCGCTGGCCGCTGTTCCTGCCGGTCTTACTTTTATGCTCTGCCTTTATAGGCGGGTGTGCGGGATCGACGGGCGGGGGATTGAAGGTGATTCGTATTCTTCTGCTGTTTAAGCAGGGGAACCGTGAGCTGAAACGACTGGTGCATCCGAACGCGGTCTACAGTATTAAGCTCGGTAACCGCGCGTTACCGGAACGTATCCTCGAAGCGGTGTGGGGCTTCTTCTCGGCTTATGCGCTGGTCTTTATTGTCAGCATGCTGGCCATTATTGCGACCGGCGTTGATGATTTTTCGGCGTTTGCGTCTGTCGTGGCAACGCTTAATAACCTCGGGCCAGGGCTTGGCGTCGTAGCGGACAACTTTGCCAGCATGAATCCGGTGGCGAAATGGATCTTGATTGCCAATATGCTTTTTGGGCGTCTTGAGGTCTTTACGCTGCTGGTGCTGTTCACCCCAACATTCTGGCGCGATTAAGGAAGTATCTGGTGAAGACATTAATACTATTCTCCACACGTGACGGACAGACGCGCGAGATTGCCTCTTATCTGGCGTCTGAATTAAAAGAGCAGGGTATATATGCCGATGTGGTCAATCTGAATCGTACGGAAGAGATTGTTTGGCAAGACTACGACCGTGTGGTGATTGGTGCGTCGATTCGGTACGGACACTTTCATCCCGCGGTTGATCGCTTCGTGAAGAAGCATGCGGCCACGTTGAATGCGATGCCGAGCGCTTTCTATTCTGTGAACCTCGTAGCGCGTAAAGCAGAGAAGCGTACACCACAGACTAATAGCTATACGCGTAAGTTCCTGCTGAGCTCTCCCTGGCAGCCAAAGTTGTGCGCCGTGTTTGCTGGCGCGCTGCGTTATCCCCGTTATCGCTGGCTTGACCGCTTTATGATTCGTTTAATTATGAAGATGACGGGCGGGGAAACCGATACAACTAAAGAAGTGGTCTATACCGACTGGCAGCAAGTTGCCAGTTTTGCGCGGGAAATCGCACAATTAACGGCCAATGCGCGGATTTAATAAACGTAAAGTTTGAAAAATAAGCGAACGAAAACTTTTTTGAAATTTATACTTGCGACCTCAGAATAACTCCCTATAATGCGCCTCCACTGACACGGAACAACGGAACACAAGCCGCCGGGTCAGCGGGGTTCAGCGATGAACGCCGGCAGAGAAAAGTGAAAATAAACGCTTGACTCTGAATGAGGAAAACGTATTATACGGGACCTCGCAACGGTGAGCGAAAGCCGCGTTGCACTGCTCTTTAACAATTTATCAGACAATCTGTGTGGGCACTCAAAGTGACA
>Ga0308165_1001224_pt1 | contig 37487 bp, 18 predicted proteins | sample PhyWR2_FD_201032 | JGI IMG/M metagenome (GOLD analysis project Ga0308165, IMG submission 201032) | Phyllosphere microbial communities from UC Gill Tract Community Farm, Albany, California, United States - DLSLW.R2 | ecosystem: Host-associated > Plants > Phyllosphere > Unclassified | place: USA...
GACATCTCTTTTAAGAACTTATTCGGCTCTAACCTCACGGTTGCCTTTTTATATATCTTCGGGTTTTGGTTTCAGCCGGTCTTTCTCGTCCAGCCTTCAGTTTTCGTCCGTTTCAATCTTTTTTGTTCGCCTTCTGCGACATCCGCCGCTTCAGCTTTTTTTACCCTTCCTTTCGGTTGGGAGTGCAAAGGTAGGAATCTTTTTTTAACTTCCAAATAAAATAATTTTTATTTTTTCGTTTTGTTTTTTCCTCGCTTCACTATTTCAATATGCTGATTTTAATCAGCTTCCCGTTCCTTCCGAAGCGGGCTGCAAAGGTAACAATCTTTTCTCTATCTGCAAGCTTTATTTTAAAATAAATCCTGCCCTCCTTTCTCTATTGTACGCTTTTCAGTTTATTGCCCTCTCCTCCGAGCGGGTTGCAAAGGTAGAAAAAATTAATACGCCAACAAATGGATTGGAAAGAATAATTCAGATTTACAGTTAACTCGATGGTTTACAGCAGGAAATAATCAGGATTGGAACAAAACCGTTTAAGCAGGTTAGGGGTTTAGGGGGTATTTTGGGGCCTCGTGCACTGTTTTCTCACCATTAAGCAGTTAAGGAAATTAAGGGTGCTTTGTTTTTTAGGCGCCATGACGGAGTGTTTTGCACTGCCCGTGCAAACTAAACCTGATTGCAGTGAAAAGCCGCCGCTCCTTCTGCGGCGCTTGTAACGCAAAGCGGGACTACCACACACTACAATGCGCAGGAACCTGCTTTACTGATATATATGGTATCCTTATAAACCATGCAATAGCATTTTGCTATCTGGTTTACGCCAGCCCATCCATATAAAATACGTTAAACTTATGTCCATCTGGATCGCAGAAAACAAAGCCATAATAGGCTTCACCAAATTCTTCCGGTTTAGTAACAAGCTTCCCTCCTGCCTTTTCAATTTCTTCGGCCCATTCGTTTACTTCGGCTTTGCTGCCGGCAGAAAGGGTAAATACCACCTCATTTCCGTGTTTCAGGTCGACGATATCGCCATGAATATTGGGCTTAAGGGCAGCATTTAAAAAGAAATGAATGACGAAATTGCTTTCGCCAACCAAAAAGCTGGTCAAATCTTTTGATGCGCCATTGGGTTTAAAGCCTATTTCGGTATAAAAGCGGGTTGTTTGTGCCAAATCGTTTACGGCCAAATTGGCCCATATCTTTCTTGTTTTCATAATGCGATGTATTTATTTAATCAAAAATAGGTAATAACCAACTTGTTGATGGGGTGCATTTCAGCTATAATTAAGCGCCATTTGTGCCAAATTGAATGATGGATAAGCTACATCCGGCAATGGGATAAATCAAAAAAGCGGAAATCTATTCCGATTGAATAAATTTCCGCTTTGCGGGATGAGGCAGTAACTACTTCATCCATTTATTTTTTAGCTTAAAATTCGGCTATCAGTTTCTGGCCTTTCTTTAGCTCAACCTGGTAAACACCATTTGTTTTATTGATGTTTTTGACATTCCACTTTGGAGTTCTGCCTCCGAAGTTATCTTTAATATGAAGCTTTCCGGCTTTACCGGCAATAATGCTAAAGGTGGTAGTCTGACCGTTTTGGCGTATGGCAGAGACCTTATGCCCACCTTCTGCCCTTAGGTTCGAGAATGAAGCATCTTTCCATTTCTGAGGTACTGCCGGAAAAATCCGGATGATACCGGTATTAACCTCGCCCGGTGTTGCGCTCCAGCTTTGCAGCAACATTTCGTGTACGGCCTGCGAAGCCAAAAAGTTACCCTCCAATGTAAAGGGACGATAAGTAAAACCTGAATAACCGCTTTTGGTCTGATCGCCGTTTGCATGGAAGCCATTCCGCAGCACAAAGGCTTTCACAAAAATATCGAGGTTTTTAACCGCGGCTTCTGCATCGCCAACCCTTGCCCTCAGGCAGCTCATCCACGAGAAACTGTACCCCACCCAGTTGCGCGTGCCCATCTTATCCCAACTGGTTATGGTTGACTGGATCATCTGTTCATCCTTTTTACCATTTTCAGTGCTGATTAGATTAAAGGGGTAAATGCCAATGATATTGGACAAATGCCGGTGGCTCGTACTGAGCTCATTGGCGGCATCTAAAAGCAGCGTGCCGTCGGCTTTGGTATGAAAATCGCCCAAAGCTAAGGCCGCAGCGGCCCATTTCTCACTTTCGGCAGTTTTACCACAGGCCGTAGCCATTTCTTTTAGCGAAAGGAAGAGCATTTTTAAACTCATCAAATCGTAATTGCTGTTTGGGGTTAACCAGGCTTTTGGGCTATTGTCGAAAATTTCGGGAGAGGAAGAAAGCGGCAGTTTTAGCAAACCGTTTTGATCTTTTTTTAATAAACCGAGCATACATTGGCCAACTTCGGCACTCCATGGGTAAGCTTTTTCTTTGAGAAACTGATCATCAGCGGTGTATAACCAATGCAAATAAAACAGGTGTGCGCTCCAGGCGCTCATGGATGGCGACATGCTGTATTGCCCCCATCCGCCTAAAGGTTGCCCTGAATAAGACATTACCCCTGGACAAGCCAACCCTCCGGTACCATAAAAATCTTTAGCAAAAGTTCTGAAGAAATCGCGCCTGCTCCAAAGAAAATTAAGGTATGAGGCGCCTTCATCATACCGCCCCGATTGCTGATAGGCCATATAGGTCATCTGCGTATTCAGGTCATTATGGTAATCGCCTTTCCAGGGTGGTAAAGCGCCGTTATCTGCTGTCCAAACACCTTGCAAGGGCATTGGTGGTGCATTTAAACGGGAAGCGGCCCCGTAAAAGTACTGAACGAGGTTATATTGTTTTTGAATGGCGGTATCCGGAACAGCAACACTAGATTGATCCCAAAAGGTTGTCCACCACTTTATGTGTGGCTTGCGCATAACCTGATATCCTTTATTCAACGCACTAGCACAACGTTCGCGCGCCAGCGATAAAAGATCTTTTGCATCTTGCGTAGAGGTTATGGTTAGTGCCAGCAAAGTTTCGGCTCCTTGCTTTTGCGATGCGATATAAACACAATAGCGCAGGCCATCTGCCGCCTCCTGAACATACCATTGTGCATGCGCATCCTTGCCTTTTACGGCATCGGGATAACCAAGCTTGTTTACGGAACCGCCACTACTGGGACCACCCTGCCCTGTTTTGCTCCTATTGTACACCTCCATCGGGCTCAACAGATCGATATTTAGTGGAGCAGTTCCTTTGACTGAAAGCATTGCCACAGGATGCTGTGCACTAAAAAAAGCATTTATGGCAGCGCCTGAATTAAAGCGGACAACGCCTTCTGCGGTTGCCTCGAGTAATTCGAATTCTTTTACTATCTCCTGATCGGGAAATTTAAGTTCGATCCTGCCACCAGGCAGTTTGGTGGGGCTTACGCCGCGATACGCACCATCCCACCAGGTTTTAACGGCATCGAAATTCTTTTGGGCAACCATCTCTGCGCCTTTCTGGTAATTGTATTTTTTCCACCATTCGGCTTCACCGTGGGTACGTTCATCCCATAAATCGCCCCTGTCTAATGATAATTTGATGGTATTATTTTCTCCCCACAACAAACCACCCATTAAACCATTGCCTAAAGGGAGCGCTTCATCCCAGGTAGTTATGGGCGCTTTAAGTAGCAGATTATAATCAGCAGCAGGTGGAATTGTTTTTTGGGCAATTACCGGCAAACCAATTAAAAGGCCAAAAAGGAGTAAATTTGTTTTCAGGAGTTTCATCGCATCTTATTTTAATTCGAATATAATTCGTTTTCTATAGGGTACCGAATTAATTTCCTAACGAATGGTCTTTTAGAAAAGCATCGCCTTTCCAGGCTTTCTGAGCTGTCCAGGGGGCTGCTGGTGCTGTCCAAAATGCATTATCGGCAGGCAAACCTAAGGGTAAAAACCCCAGGGTTGCCATATAAAGGCTACCGGTACAAGTATACGGATCGGCAATTTCGGGCTGGTGACCGTTAAATCCTAAAACCAACCAGCCTTGTGCATCAAAATTTTGATTTCCGGCGTACATATTTTCGAATACTTTGGTTAAGGCACAACGCACCTGAGCAGGAGCTAATTCGTTTGGCAACTTTTGATCGAGGGCAATTTGTGCCAGCGTTTGAAAAGCGGCTGTGCGGTAAGTTACACTTCTTCCCAATGGTGGGTATTCGCCTGTTGATGAAATCATCCTTTCGGTAATCTGTGCATAACGTACAGCGCGGCTGGTTACTTTGGTTAATTGTGCTTCGGCCATCTTTTTTTTGCTCACCATTACTTTCAAAATATCCAGCATCATGGGATGGATAACATAAGAATTATAATAATCGGTATTGAAGCTGGCACCATCCGAATACCATCCATCGCCCACATACCATTCGTTAAGTTTGTTAATGGCTGTCATGGTGCGGTAGGGCTCGTAATCTTCGCCAACACTTAATAACCAGGCTTCTTCTATTGCGGTAAATAAGAGCCAATTGTTGTAAGCGCCTGTGCGGTTTCTTAGCGATTTAATTTCGGAGATATATCTTTTTTGTGTGGTTTCGTTTAACGATTTCCAGATATTAGGGGCACGCAAAAAGCCCTGCACTACATAAGCTGCATCTACAATGGGTTGCGCATCTGTTCGGAAGTTGATATAATCGGCACTAGCCGGATCGACAGCATTATTTAGGGCTTGTATGGTTTCGGCCTTAAACTTTGCTCGTAATACTCCTTCCTGGGTATCATCATCGGGCAGGCTTAACCAGGGCGCTATGCCGGCAAAGGTACGCCCCAGTGCTTCGGTATAGCCCACCTCCTTTACATTGTTATAATAATGAGGGGCTATTTCGGTAGCCATGTTCTTTTTAAGTGTATTGTTGGCCAGGTTATGGATAACCGGATAGGCTATTTTATAGAGTGTTTTTACCCAAAAAGCCCGGTCTTGCGCTCCTGTTGCTACTGAATTTGCCTTTTTTGCTGATTGCGCCTGGCTAATGGTGCTGGTAGTTAAAAATACAATGCTGATTAAAAAAGCATGTTTAAGATTGTTCATATCTGAGTTTTGATTATTTGGTACTGATTTCGAAAAAATTGCTGGTTCCGGCGGCAAGGTTAGTCGTAATAGATACTTCGGTTACTTTCTCCCCATCATAATTAACATTTAAGGGTACAATTTCTCCGCTGGCCGCATTACGGGCGATTAATTGTTTAGGATCTTTTGCTTTGATTTTTTTAGTGATGTGCGACCAGGCAATTTTTATGGTTTGCGCCTGATTAGTGGCTGCATTGTTATGCGCCACAGCAATTACATGATTGTTATTGTGCGCTAAGGATAAGCGAAACATTTCGCTCCCTGCCAAAAGAAATGCCCCAACACCGTAAACATCGGTATCATCATAACCAACTTTATCGGGCGCGGCACCCTGTGCCTGTACAAAGCCCAATTTTCCATCGGGATGTACGGATGAAGTTAGCGCACTCCAGGCTTTTGAAATAACAGGCTCATACTTTTTGTAAGCAATCAACCCGTTATTTACACCCCAGGTCATTGCATAACAGATAAACCCGGTACCGCTTGTTTCTTTTGAAGGGTAACTTTCGGGATCGAGCAAACTTGCATGCCAGCTTCCATCGGCCTGTTGTAACGCAGCCAGTTTTTCGGTCATATTTACAAATAGTTTGACCAGTTTTTTACGCTCGGGATGATTTTTAGGGGTTACCGATAGTAAACGGACCAAACCACCCATTACCCAGCCATTGCCCCTGCTCCAGAACACTTTGGTTCCGTTTTTCTCTTTTTTGTTAAAGTAGCGGCTATCCCTGAAAAAAAGGCGCTCGTCTTTATCATATAAATAGGCTGTAGATTTTAACCAAAGTGCGATAGATTTATCCAGGTATTTAGCATCGCCGGTAGCTTGCGTTAAATACCCCAGGGCTGGCGGCCCCATAAACATGGCATCGCACCAGGCCCATTCGCGGGTGAAAATATTATTTTTCCATTCTAAACTTTCTAAATGCGGCAAAGCAACAATGGTATCGGCAAGGGCTTTAAACTTCCGGATATATTCGGGTCTTTTATAAATGGTATACAATTGCGAGTAAAGCTGCCCCACGCAATAATCATCGGCAAAAAAGCGGTATCTGCCTGTATTCCATTTGTTATCGGCACCTACCTGTATGAGTTTGTTGTAATAAGTCTCATCATTAGCCAGCTGGGCCCAGGCCATCATACCTGCATACATGGCGCCGCTCGTCCAGTCATCTTTCGGATTTTTCCATCCCACGGTCTCTAAATTTTTCCATTGCCAATCGGCCACTTTTTTCATTTGATGGCAAATAGTGTCTCCGGTTAATCCCGGAGACTGGCTATGTGCTGTTCTTGTACCGAATAACACGGCAATTAGAAAAAATAAAAACGTTCGCTTACTCATATAATCTTTCTTATTTAATTTTTATAAATCCCAACCTCTGCAATGCATGATTTATCGGGCTCAACGGTGTCATAATTTGATTTGACAATAATTTTAAAATACCTGAATGTTTTGAGGGCATCAAAAGGCAGTTTGGAGAGTGTTTTAACATTCGGCACCACATATTCTCCGGTCGATACCCAGCTTACGTTATCGGCACTGATTAGCACCTCAACATTTTTAACCATCCTGTATACATCCTGACGCTGGTTAATGGTAAGTCCATCTGCCTGCAGCTGTTTACCCATATCAATAATCAGGTTATGGGGCAATTTTGCAGCCGGTTGAGAAAATCTGGCAAACCAAAAGGTACTGAGGTTATCGTCAATTACTTTCGAAGCTTCGTAAGTAGGCTCCTGCGAGCTTACACTTAATACACTCCAACCGGTTTTATCGATAGGTGGTAAGATATTAATATCGGGAATGCCGTTTAGGATATTAAAATTATAGGTTGTATTGGTAATGTTTCCGTTTTGGTGTATCAGTTTAACTTTCAACTCGGCAGGATTGTTCTTATACGTACTGTTCAGCTCGCTTAATGGCAGTTCTACATAAAAGCTATCGGTACCAATAACATTAGAACGCCAGGTAACAGCGTTATAATCTTTGTTTACCCCTACCCCTTCATTATTAACATTGGGATCTACATAATAGGTAACATTACTCACCGGAACTGAACTATCGAACTTTCCGGAGGCAATAATTGCATCTTTTGCTGCTGAATAATAAGCATACATTTTTTTGATGCCCGCAGTTACCGGCCCATAGTAGGTAATTGATGATTGTTTTTGAAAAATCTGATTGGTATTTAATATTGCACAATCGGCTTCTGTTAAAAAAGTTGGCGTTTTTCCGAGCGTAGTATTACCACTTCCCATTAATGCTGTGCCTAGAGTAGCCACTGCACTCTCTCTTGCATGGTTATGCGGAAGGTTAAGACCATGCCCTAACTCGTGCATCAGCCCCCCATAATATTTGGTAAAATTATAGGTAGTGGTTCCCAGATATTTAATGTCGAACTCTGCATAATCTTTGGCCAGACAGTTTTTACCTACACCAAAAAACGGATTATCTATACCGTTATCGGGACAAATAATAAGTGTATGCGCGCCTGTTGAGGCTGTAGGATTGGCAGCAAAATAGGCGTTAACCTCATCAATAATATTACCGTAGGTACTGGAAGTATAACTGTTTTTAGTGAGTTTACCCTGAATGGTAATGATTTTGACACGTGTTTGCGTACTATTCTTTAATAAACCAAAGGTTTTATTGCCATATCCATTGCGTTGCATCTCATCGCCATAAAATTTTTGTCCGGCCAGTAAAATTTCGCTCAGGCGCCGTTCATAATCTGGCAAAGCCGGATTATCGGTAGGCACAAAGTATACCACATTTAAATTATTGGTGTACTCGCTTGTGTAGTCTGCATTTTCAACTACTGGCTGGCTTGTTGATGTATCTACCTTTTCGGGCTCAGCAATTGGGGCATTGTTTTTCTTACATGCAGCAAAAAAAAGCGGCAAACATAATAACAAAAGTCTTTTTTTCATTTTGAATCTGTTTTACATGATATGGATAGGTGTATTTTATATTGGCTTAAGGTTTTAACTGGTTTACCATCCCGGATTTTGATTTTGACGACCGATACCGGTATTGGCATCTACTTCATTTTGTGGAATGGGGTATAAATACATTTTAGGCTGAAATACCTTATTTTCTACTACGAAAGGTGTGTAGGTAGTAGTGGTTCCTTGCCTGGTCACTTTTATGCCACGTAAAGGTGCTCCGAGTGTGTTCTCACCAACTTTCCAACGGCGTACGTCCCATGGACGGTGTCCTTCAAAAGCCAGCTCAATCCTTCTTTCGTTACGGATCCGATCGCGCATTTGTGCCTGCGATAAACCTGCTGGCAAAACCGGCATGCCTACCCTTGTTCTGATGGCATTGATTGCTGTATATACTGATGCATCGGCACCAACTGCCTCGTTTTGTGCTTCGGCATAATCCAATAACATTTCGGGTAAACGGAAAAATATCCAGAAGTGGCGCGAAGTTTGGCTATTGGTTAAATTAAGTGCCGGATCGAGGAATTTTTTAAGGTAATATCCGGTAGCGGTACCATTGGTTTTATCCGGGCCGTCGGCTCCTCCCCTTGTAATATCGAGCACGCGACCGTTATAAGTTAAACCATCACGTAAAATGGTGGCATCTAATCTCGGGTCGCGGTTTAAATATGGTTGCGAAGGATCATAACCAGAACCTGCCTCAGTAATGGGCTTTCCGGTTGTTTTCATTTCAAAAGCGTCAACCAGGTTCTGTGAAGGCCCAACACCACCACTTCCTCTATCAAAGCCAACGGGATAGTTGCGTACTTCGAGGTAGTTTTGATTGGTTTCGTTCTGCACCCAGATCATTTCTTTATTTGCATAAGGATTACCTCTAAAATTGGCTTCGTAGTTGGCCATATTGTTGCTGATAGCAGTAAGCACAAAGGGCGTAGCACCATTGGTAAAAGGTAAAGCTGCCGCTGCTGCTGCCTGCCATTTGGTTAAATCGTTTGAAGGATTATTTAACGGACTGGCCGCATAAAGCAATACCCTTGCCTTTAGGGCTTGCGCCGACCATTTGGTAGCCCTGCCAAAGTAGTTTTGCACATTACTTGCGGTATAATCGGCCGGAAGGCGGTTAAAAGCAGAATCGCAGTCTTTTAAAATAAGCTTTACACCATCTTCATAGCTTGCCCGGGCAATATTTGCATCTGCACCCGAGTTAACGGTTTGGGTTAATAAAGGAACGCCACCATATCGTTTAATTAACTCGGCATAAAAGAAAGCCCTCAAATAAAATACTTCACCCAGGAGGCGTTGCTTCTGTACATCGGCCGTAATGTTATTGATAATGATGGGTGCACCATGATCAACCGTTATGATCTGTCCGGCCTGCTCAAAAAATTTATTGCATTTGCGGATCCCCATGTAATAAATGTTCCATAAATTATCGGGGTTATTATCGGCATTCCAGGCACCGGTACCAAACCTTTGTACTTCTGCCGAGAGGTTACTTAGTTTGGCATCGTCGGTAGCGGTTTCTATAAAGGTACTACTGGTAGTGGTACTAAAACCGCTTTGCAGCGTTGCGCCATAAATATCGTTTACAAACTCGGTGGCATAAGTGATTTCTTTAAAAATCAGGCTTTCGGGCACCTGAATTGACGGTGGGCTATCTAGTAGGCTTTTTTTACAGGAAACCAGCATTACTGCAGCACAAATCAGAATAAGAATACTTTTTTTCATTGTAATATAATTTGTTTTTAACGGTAATGAAGCCATCATGGAGTTATCTATGGGATTAGCCCCATAACGGTTTCATCGTATTATATTGGTGTTAATTAAATCAGGATTAAAAGGTGAACTGTGCGCCTGTGTTAATAATGCGCATCCGCGGATAATTCCCTATTCCTGCGGCCGACATTTCAGGGTCCATCCATTTCACTGGTAGTTTGTCAACGATAAACAGGTTCGACCCGTTAACAAAAAAACGTACCTTTTCAATTACCACTTTTCCTTTGTTGCGGATTGGTGTAGAAAAACCTATTTCTAAATTTTTTAGCTTGAAGTAATCGCTTTTATAGATCCAGAAATCGGAAGTCTGATAGTTCAGTCCGTTGTTTACCACAGACAGTCGCGGGAAATTTGCAGTACCAGCAGTTTCTGGCGTCCAGCGGTTTAACACAAAAGTGCTGGGTTTAGCGCTGTTCTGAAAGCCTTGCGTACTTACATTGCGTACATCTACAACACCTCCGGCAGCTCCCTGAAACAGGAACGATAAATCGAGGTTACCATATCTGAACCCACCACGAATGCCATAAAAATATTTAGGCAAGCTGCTGCCAAGATAAGTCTGATCGTATACATCGATCAAATTATCTCCGTTCAGGTCTTTGTATTTCATGTCGCCGGGTTTTACCGTACCGAACATGGGTAAGGCAATGGTTTTATTTGCTGCAGGCAATGACAATTCGCTATTGATTCTTGTAGCCTCTTCAGCAGTGTAAAATCCCTGACTCACCATCCCAAAAGCACTTCCAGTAGGCATTCCGGTACGTTTCAGGTAATCGTAAGGGCGATAAACTTCATTGTTGAATACCAGTTTATTTTCTGTAAACGACCCAAGAAGGGCAATGGAAAATCCGATTTTGTTTTTCTCGTAACGATAAGACAATTCGCCGTCTATCCCTTTATTATCTACAATACCCTGATTGTAAGGTGCTGTAGCAATTCCCATTGTTCCGGAAATAATTGGGGTGGTTAAAATATCGGTTCTTTTTTCTTTAAATACATCAAGTGATAGTTTAAAGCGTTCTTTTAAAAAGTAAAGATCAAAACCCACGTTGGCTTGCCTTAAAGTTTCCCAGGTTACATCCGGATTGGCAAGGCGGGCTTGTGTTCTTCCACCTAAAGAGGCGGAGTTATTGCCAAATACATAGTTTGAGCCACCAGTATAATAGTTTTGGAAAAGGAAACGCTGGGTGCCAACACCAGTAATATCGGCATTGCCCGTATAACCAAAAGAGCCCCTGATTTTTAGGTAATTGATAAAATCCTGATTTTTCATAAAGGCTTCTTCAGAGACGATCCATCCTGCCGAGAAAGTTGGGAAAAATCCAAAGCGCTTACCTGCAGGTAAATTTTCAGAGCCACTGTATGAGCCGTTAAACTCTGCAATGTAGCGCTGATTAAATACATAACTCAGGCGTGAAGCAAAACCCTGCGAAGCATAAGGAAAATCGAAACCATTTCCATTTTGGTAGCTCTGGTTATAGTTTAGAAAACCTTCTAAACGGTGTTCTCCAAATTCGCGCTGGTAGGCTAAGTTTGCATAAAATGTGGTTTGCCTATCCTGGCTGTTTGCTCTTGGAGTAACGGTGAGTAAACTTTCGGTGCCAAAACTTTTAAAGGTACCATCGGCTTGTTGCTGATAAACGGCATAAGTTTTATCGCGTCCACCGTTGGTGTAAAAATAATTGTCGAAAGCAAAAGCTCCATTAAGAGAAAGGCCTGGTGTAATCATGTCCAGATCGTGCTTCAGTTTAATGGTTCCAAGAAAATTACGCCTGAATTCGGTAGCATATCCGGTACTGGTGAGTAAGGCGTAGGGGTTATTCTGAAATTGGGAAGTCCCGCCAATTTTACCATCGGGATATCTTACCGGATATTCGTTACCGGGAGCGGTAGAAATGGCATTAAAAATTGTAGCAGTACCCGTACCAGGGTAGTTTCTATCTTCTAAACGGCCGGAAAGATCGAGTGAAACCAATAATTTTTCTGTTGCCTGAAAATCAAGGTTGGTTCTAAAATTATAGCGTTTAAAATCAATGTTATTGCTAAATCCAAACTGATCTTTGTTCACATCTCCATTTTTAAAAATGCCGCCCTGGTTTAAATAGCCCATCATCACGTAGTACCGAAAATCATTGGTTCCACCTCTGAACATGAGGTTATACCGCGATTGGCTGGTAGTTTTTTTGAGCATTTCGGTATTCCAGTTTACATCGGGGTAGAGCATTTGGTCTCTGCCTGCGTTATTGTAAGCGTCGATTTGCGTTTGCGAATATTTTGCCGGAAGCCCATCGTTAACTGCACCTTCGTTGTAAAGCTGCATGTATTGTTGCGCACCCAAAAAATCGGGCGAAGCACCAGCATATTGGATACCTGTTTGGGCTACAAATGAAACTTCGTGGGTATTGGCCACACCTCTTTTAGTAGTTGCCATGATGGAACGGCCAGATCCCCTGATGCCAAAAGCTCCGTTTGCGGCATTATCTTTTAAAATGGTAACTGTTTCCAACTCCAGCGGGTCTATTTGCTGAATGTCCCTCTCAATCCCATCAACATAAGTCATTGGTGAAAGCGAATTGTAAGAGTTAAAGCCTCTGATGTTAAAAACAGATCCGTCATAACCGGGCTCACTGCTATTTTGCCGGGTAATTAATCCCGCCAGGTTACCACCCAATAGGTTAGAGGAGTTTGGCTCAGGGTTTTTAGCCAGCAGGGCACCATGAACCGCCGATACCGCAGCAGTGCTGTATTTTGTGCTTTGCGACATCCATGGTAGCTCAATGGTGTTTTCCCAGGGCTTTGGAGCTGCTAACACCACCGCTATTTTCCCGTTTTTAGGATTTACAGCAATACGCTTAGCCAGGTAATATTCGGCGCTTACCGCAATACTGTCGGTATTATTCAACACCACTTCTGCTTCGCCTCTGGCATTGGTGATGTTCTTTTTCCCTGAAGAGAGAACCTTAATCTTAGCACCCGCTACCGGGTTTTTCTGTTGATTAACAATGGTAACCTGAATTTTTTGTTGTGCCTGAGCATGTATCATGCAGCCACCGCTTAAAAATAGGACCGTAATAATTTTCAAACAACGCATGTATAATATATTAAGTCTGATAAATTCTAATTAATAGGTACTGACGCTTAAAACCACCCCGGGTTTTGCTTCAGGTTTGGTGATTTAAAGATTTCGGTTTCGGGTATTGGATAGAGGTAAAACCTTTTCATAAAACTCCGTTTCTCGAATACGCTACGGGTATAAGTAAAAGTTCCGTTGGTGTTTTTGTTGATTTTAAACCCATAAAAATTACCTGCATCCAATGTCTCTGCCATTAACCAGCGGCGCTCGTCAAACAGGTTTGTTTCTTCGAAAGCAAATTCAAGAATACGCTCCTTTTTTAACCGTGCAGCAAAATCGGCTTTGTTTAAACCTGCTGGAAAAACAGGCATACCTGCCCGGGCACGCACCAGATTAACGTAAGTGTAAGCATTGGCGTTAGGACCACCTTCATATTCGTTTTGCGCCTCGGCGTAATTGAGATAAAGCTCGGCCAAACGGTAAAATATAAATCGTGCGGCTCCCTGGTTTTGTGCAGTAGCCCCTACATATTTCTTCTGCAGCATTCCGGTAATGGTTCTGTCTCCGTTATAATCCTGTCCGCCATTAATAAAAGGCTCAAAAGTTCTTCCGGCCCAGGCCACCCCGTTGGTTAAAATGGTTTGTAGTAAGCGGGGATCGCGATTTTTATAAGGGTCCTGCTCATTGTATCCGGATGTAGCATCGGTAATGGGCTTGCCATTAACCATATCATACATATCGACCAAATTCAGCGTTGGATTAGATTGAGAAGGGCCGGCCACCTGGTTTGCATGCGAAAAGATTACTTCTTTGTTATTGGCGTTACCTTTTACGTTCAGAAACATATCGCCATAATTGCTGTAAAGCTGATACTTAAGGGCTTCGGTAGTGTTGGCATCTATAAATGCCTTGGCAGCATCCATCGCAACTTTCCAGCGCTGTACATCGTAAGTTGGGTATTTAAATAAAGAGTCGGGACAATTTGCATCACTAAGATGTGGCTGATTGGCGTTAAACAAAGGGCTTGCTGCATACAACAACAATCTCGATTTCATTGCCATAGCAGCCGATTTACAGGCACGACCAAAGTCGGTATTGGCGTTCGACCAAATCCAAGGCAGGTTGGCTATTGCATAATCTAAATCTTTAACAATAAATTTAACTGTAGCATCAAAACTCGAACGTTTTAACTCCTGGCCAAATTCGGGTTTAATGTCTTCGGCATCATAAATCCATACCGAATCGATAATGGGCACCCCTCCGTAACGTTTTAGCAATTCGAAATAGGCAAATGCGCGCAAAAAGCGATTTTCGGCCTTAAAAAAAGCAGCATTGGCCGGGGTAAAGGTCATGTACTTTTCGTTCTTATTAAAGATATTGCACTTACGGATCATGGTGTAGTAGGTACCATATGCATTATCTACGTTACCGGCACCCCCGTTATAGGCATTTACATTATATACCTGAAAAGGTGACCATTGTATGCCTTGTTCAGATTCGAAACAACCATCGGCCAACTGCCCGTTATTTCTGTTGAGCTGGTTGGAAGGCATGCTGGCATAAATATTAGCCAGGTATTGCCGGCTTTGCAGTTCGTTGCTAAAAACAGTCGAATCGGTGGTGGTTACATTATTTGGAGGTGGTGCCAAAAATTCTTTCTGACAGCCGTTAGCTCCCAGTCCTAAAAGGAATACAATGAAGATTTGATGTATTTTGAGTTTCATAACTTTCTGATTAAAAATTAACGGATAGACCGGCGTTGTAAACCACCGATTGGGGATAATACCATCCACGGCTATTTCTATTTTCAGGATCGAGGTATTTAATGCCCTGGCTATAGGTAAACAGGTTTTGGCCATTTAAATAAAAGCGCAGGCTACTCAAGCGTAGTTTTTTAAGTAAGCCTGGGGCGAAAGTGTAGCCTATCTCGGCGTTTTTAAGCCTGATGAAAGCAGCATTCCTAATCCAGAAATCAGAATCTACATAGTTATTATCTGTACCCTGCGGATCGCTTGACAAGCGTGGATAAGTAGCTGTGGCCGCGGTTGCAGGTGTCCAGCGATTTAAATGATACTTCAGTACTTTACCCCCGTTAAAAAATTCCCAGGCTACCTCGTTTGAAACGAACATCGAAGTATTTGATGATCCGGCAAATAGTACGCTTACGTCAAAGCCTTTCCAGTTAAAGCCGGTGCTAAATCCGTAAGTAATTTCGGGGAAAGTTGGTTTGCCAACGGGAACCATATCATAGGAATTGATGATCCCATCGCCGTTAATGTCTTTGTATTTAAAATCGCCCGGTTGTAAACGACCACTAAAATAGGCTTGGGTAGTTCTGTTATCTACCTCGGCCTGGCTGTTATAAAAACCATCCGTAAGGTAGCCCCAGCTCTGTCCAACACTTCTTCCTGTGCGCGCCATCCATTCATACCGTGGTGTTGGTTCATCCTGTGCCAGAATTTTATTGCGGGCAAAAGCAAAATTGCCCCGCACCCAAACATTTACACTACCAATTTGATGTGCGGTATTCATTTCAATTTCAATCCCTTTATTTTGTACCTGGCCAATATTTTGAACCGGTAAAGTAATGCCCGATACCACAGGGGTACTTGCAGGAGTAGTTAAAATGTCGACACGTTTTTTATAAAAAACATCGGCCACGATACCCAGTTTTTTATCCCAAAGGTTCAATTCTAAACCCAGGTTTGAACTGGTTTCTCTTTCCCAGGTTACACCATTGGTTGGTATGGCACCTTCTACCAGACCACCTACAGCACTACCTTGCGAAAGCCCGAAGCTGTAGCCTGTACCAGAGGCATAGGCATTGTTATAGTATAAAAACCTTCTACCGGTAACAGCATCGTTTCCTACCTGACCAATTGATCCCCTTAACTTCAAATAAGTAATAGCAGGCAGGTTATTTTTAATAAAATCTTCTTTAGAGATTAACCAGCCGGCAGAGAAAGATGGGAAAAAGCCAAAGCGCTGGCCATCCTGAAAGTTTTCTGAACCATTATAACCGGCATTTACTTCGGCAAAATACTTGTTGTCGTAACCATAGGTAATACGGCCAACAGCTCCCATTCTTGAAAATGGCCAGTCGGTTAACTGGTTGGTGGTGGCAGTATTGTTGGTTTTTCTTTGCTGATTGTAGAGCAATAAAGCGGTGATATCGTGCTTGTCAATTTTTCTTTGCCAGAATAAAGACCCTTCCAGGTAAAAGTTACGGTTACTGCCATCGGCATAAAAACTGTTGGTGCTTACCAAGGGATTGTAAGTACCAGTACGCTGTGTATATATGTACTGGCCATTGGCATCAATTCCATCAACTGAATACCTTCTATAGGCACTGGCGATATCGCCGCTATTTCCTCTGAAAGTGTTATAAAATTGCGTGTAATAACTGTTAAAAGCCATGTTAACCTTGGCGCTTAAACCTTTTAAAATAAAATCCAGTTTCTGATCGGCAATTACACTGATTTCAACTGTACTGTTATATTCTTTAGTTACCCCCCGTTCCATTAAATCGGCCAGGATATTGCGCTGAACTTTTGCCGGGCGGTTACTGGCGCCATAGGTACCATCAGGGTTTAACAGGTTCATTTCATTGGGAGCTGTACGCGATAAACCGCTAAACATATCGCCAGCACCGCCATAACCGGTAACGCTACCACCACTGGTGGCAAAAGGGCTGTTTTTTACGCCACCTATTGCCGCCATATTAACAGAAATTAAAGTTGTTTTTGTGGCATTAATGTCTACGTTCGATCTAAAATTAAAACGTTGATAACTGGAGTTGGCATTAAAGAAATCGCCCTGTGTATGTTTGTATATCCCCTGCTGATCGGCAAAACTACCCGAAACAAAATAACGGGCAATGTTATTACCTCCTCTTACATTCAGGTTGATGTTGGATTGCGGGGTAAACTCTTTCAAAAATTCCTTATAATAATCTACATCAGGATATAAATAAGGATCGCTGTGGTTTTTATAGCCATCCAGCTGTTGCTGTGTATAAGGTACTACCGCGTTCGGGTTATCATTCAGCACCGCTTCATTTCTGAGCGTAGCATAATCGTACGAGCCAACAAAGTTGGGCAAGCGGGCCGGGCTTTGCAGGCCATAATTTGTAGATAGAGAAATGGTTGTTTTGCCTGCAACACCACGCCTTGTGGTTACCAGCACCACACCGTTAGCTCCCCTCACACCGAAAACTGCGGTGGCCGAAGCATCTTTCAGAATGGATACCGATTCGACCTCGTTAAAATCAATCTGCGAAAACGGACGCTCAACTCCATCAACCAATACCAGTGGTGTTGCACTGGCTGAACTCAATGTAGTTATACCCCTGATTAAAAGACTGGCATCATCACGTCCGGGTTCGCCTCCACGCTGCTGGGTAATTAAGCCCGGTAAACGTCCGGCAAGGGCATTACTTAGGTTGGTTACCGGGTTCTGTTTCAAATCTTTTGTAGAGATAGAAGAAAGTGCACCCACATTGGTTGCTTTTGTTTTCTGCCCATAACCCACCACCACTACCCCATCGAGGTCGTTTTGCTGAGGTTCCATACGGATTTTAAAAACCTCCTGATTGTTTACCGTACGCTCAGTGGTATTATAACCAACAGAGATAAACTGAAGCACATCGCCTTTGTTGGCATTAATGGTAAAACTACCATCGGTGCCGGTTTGCACCCCACCCTGTTTTCCTTTTACCCTAACCGAAACACCAGGTAAAGGCTGACCAGTTTCGTCAACAACTTTTCCGGAAATGGTTATAAATGCTTTGGCAAAAACTTTATCCAATGGTTGATTGGGAATATAATTAAATGGAGAAGCATTAGTTGCATTGTTGGCGAGTAGCCCTACTGCCCCAATGAAAAATATCAGGTAATTTTTTTTCATGTGCGTCTAATAATTTGGTTAGTACAGTTCAAAGATTTTCTTTTCATATCGTTTGGTTTAGGTTTCAGAAATTGGGCGAATAAACATCAGTTATGGATACTGAATGTTGATTCGGAAAACTGATTGATTTGGTTAGCTACTTAATTGTTTGGTTTGTAGCTGGTAAAATTCATTAATCGGCTGATTATGAAATGGGGAAAATCTTAAAGGAATGGTAGGAAAACCTTAAATATTAAGGTTTTTTGGTGCTTTTTAGGTTTTTTTCTGTGTACAAAGCCTAAGCGCTTTAGTTTGCTGTAACAACCCCTGCTATAAAAAACAGATCGGGATAGTTGTAACTGTATAACGGGCCCGTGCTTAAAAATTAAGGCAAAAAAAAAGAGAGTACTTTTGAGGTACTCTCTTTTTACTAATCTTTAAAAAACTTAAGCCTATAACTTAATTACTTTCACCACCTTTCTTTCGGTGCCCTGGCGTACTTCTACCAGATACACACCGGCAGGAAGTTCAGATCCAAAAGTTAACTGATCGGTAGCGGCTATTTTAGCTTCTTTAACCAGTTGCTGGGCAATATTGTAGACCCTATATTGTAATGCTTCGTTACTAGGGCTTTCTACCTGCACTTTAAATCCGGTTGTACTTGGATTTGGCCAGGCCGTAATTTTTAATCCCAGCAGCGAACCAATGGTATTGCTGATCTCGTTACCCAGCGAAAGCTCATCCGTACCCGTAGCACTGGCTTCCTTATTCAGTAATAATTCTGGCTTATTGCTGTTAGCCTCGCGCGAATTAAAGGTTACCAGGTTGCCAAATCCTTTTGCCCCCTGATTAACCAACCTGATGGAAACGATTTTTTTACCCAATGCCAGCTGGCTATTGATATAGGCGGTTACATCTAGTTCGTACCAGGCACGGGCTGTGTTGTTAACGGTATAGCTACCCAGTGGTGTACCACTTTCCGTTGGTTTGTTGTTCCAGGTAATGGTGCTTTCGCCCCATGTTGTATTTGATAAGCCAAACACCGAAACCGTCCTGGATGGATTGGCATCTATACGGGAAGCATATACCCTGATTTTTGCACTGTTTACTGCCGAACCAGCAAATGAACTGTAATCGAAACGCAGGTAAGATTCTCTTAAAAACGACCAGTTATCGCTGCTCACATCAAGGTTTTTAGAATTCCCGCTATTGGCATTGGCGAAAACACCATCACGTACAAATGCATCGGCTACCGGGTTAAGGGCTAAAGCCTGTGCTACGTTTACCTTCACATTAACACCTGACGAGGTAGCAACCCTGCCCAAATTATCAGTTGCTTTTGCGGTAAGCGTGTACATCCCTGGCGAAACATTATTCCACACTAATGCATACGGAGCTGTTGTAGACTGGCCTAATAATACTGTGCCCTGATAAAATTCTACTTTGGCAATTGTACCGGTAGCATTGGCATTAATGGTAATATTCGAATTTGCCGTAAATGAAGCGTTGTTTAACGGTGCTGTAATGGCTACTGTTGGTGCCGCGCTAACCGTAACATTTACAACTGCAGATGAGGCTGTTGCACCATTATCATCGGTTACCTTTGCGGTAAGGGCATAGGTTCCAACAGGAGGATTGTTCCACATGAAACTATATGGAGCAGTAGTTGACTGACCTAAAAGTGTACTGCCCTGATAAAATTCTACTTTGGCAATTGCTCCATCTGTATCGTTGGCATCGGCCTTTATCGCAAAATTTGTACCTGCAGTAATCGTTGCCAGATTTGTCGGCGAAGTGATGCTTACTGTTGGTATGGCATTGATCTTAATCCTCACCGTATCCGCTACAGCTGTGCCGCCGTTATTATCAGTTGCCTTTGCAGTGATGTTATAAAATCTAGGAGCAGGATTATTCCAGGTAAAGCTATAGGGCGCAGTAGTAGACTGACCTAAAAGCGTGCTACCTTCATAAAACTCTACTTTGCTAATTGTTCCATCGCTATCAGTAGCATTTGCATTAATAGTAACATTTGTTCCTGCTGTAAATGTTGCAGCATAAGTTGGCGAACTGATGGCCACGGTAGGCAAGGTATTTATAGTAACCATAACCACATCTGAAACGGTTGTTCCACCATTATTATCGGTTGCTTTTGCCGTAAGATTGTAATTTCCGGCAGCAGGATTATTCCAGGTGAAACTATAAGGTGCAGTGGTTGACTCACCCAATAAGGTACTACCCTGATAAAATGCTACTTTGCTGATTGTTCCGTCGGTATCGGCAGCATTGGCATTGATAGTAACATTGGTTCCGGCAGTAAATATTGTATTATTTGCCGGCGAGCTGATGGCTACAGTTGGCAAAGTATTGATGGTAACCTTAATGGTATCCGATACAATTGCTCCTCCGTTATTATCGGTTGCCTTTGCAGTAAGATTATAATTTCCCGCAGCAGGATTATTCCAGGTGAAACTATAAGGTGCAGTGGTTGACTCACCCAATAACATACTGCCTTGAAAAAATGCTACTTTGCTAATTGTTCCGTCCGTATCGGCTGCATTGGCATCGATAGTAACATTTGTTCCGGCAGTAAATACTGCGTTGTTTGCCGGCGAGCTGATGGCTACTGTCGGCAAAGTATTGATGATAACCTTAATGGTATCCGATACAATTGTTCCTCCGTTATTATCGGTTGCCTTTGCAGTAAGATTATAATTTCCGGCAGCAGGGTTATTCCAGGTGAAACTATAAGGTGCAGTGGTTGACTCGCCCAATAAGGTACTGCCCTGATAAAATTCTACTTTGCTGATTGTTCCGTCGGTATCAGCGGCATTGGCATCGATAGTAACATTTGTTCCTGCCGTAAATACCGTATTGTTTGCAGGTGTGCTAATCGTTACCGTTGGCAAAGTATTAATGATAACTTTAACGGTGTCAGACACTGTTGTTCCATTATTATTATCAGTTGCTTTAGCAGTAAGGTTATAATTTCCGGCAGCAGGGTTATTCCAGGTAAAGCTATAAGGTGCAGTGGTTGATTGACCTAAAAGTGTGCTACCCTGATAAAATTCTACTTTAGCAATGGTTCCGTCTGCATCAGCCGCATTGGCGTTAATGGCTACATTGGTACCCACTGTAACTACTGCATTGTTAACCGGCGCAGTAATCGATACGGTTGGTAACAGGTTTGCCACATCAACAGCCGGGTAAACCAATTTTTTTGAACCATCATATCCAATGGCATAAACACTGGTAGAACCGGCACCATACTGAACGGTTGTGGTTGCGTTTGCCGTAGTTGCCTCGCCGGCACCATAAATAGCCACATCGGTTAATACCTTTTGGTTATAGGTTTCGAAGGCTACTGCATTGGCCCATTTCGTATTATCGATTTTTAATGTGCTGGTATTAACCGTTACACCAACCGTTGCAACAGCTGTTGTTGCCAATGGCGTACGGTTTTTAAATGTATTTATGGTATTTGCCGAAATGTAATTTAAAACCGGCGATACTGGTTTAGGATATCCTTTAGCCTGTACAGCGGCAATTAATGCATCAATCTGCGCTTGTGTAATGGTTAGTCGTTTTATAGAATAATCGTCTATATCCTGATCAATAGGCAACAGGTAACCGCTTTTAACAAAGAAATCGGTCAGGTCTTCATGCACGGCATCGCAGGTAGCACTTACAAAATTAAGCAATAACTGACCTTCGTTTAGCCCTGCTTGACTGGTTGTACGCATTTTTTCCAGCACATCTCCATACCAAAACGCTACATCTTGTTGTCCGGCCGGAGCTGGTGTGCCCGATAAACGCTGTGGCATGGTAGGCAGGTTTTTACTTGCACCAGCAAGCTGATAATACAGCTCCAATTGCCATAAAGGCACCAACCTCACAAATACATCGCCCTGGGCTTCCATGTGCTTTTTCTGAATTAAGCAGTTGTCAAACAACGAACCATAACGACCGCCATATAAACTGGCAGCTCCTGCTTTAGGTACATCGTTACCCTTTTCCAACCTTGTGGTATTGGCATAATTGGTACTATATAGATATTGTATCCAGGCCGAATTCACATTATTGGTAACCTCGGTCATACCGATCCATTTAGCACCTGGTCTAACCTGGTTATTGTGGCCAAACTCGTGCGCAATTCCCCATGGATCTTTAAAAACACCTGTAGGACTTGCCAGATTGGAACCACTTCCGCCAATGCCAATCGGATAATTTACGCCGTCGCCGCTCGCATTAGGATTTCCATCACCAGTTATCGACCTAAAAAACATGTGGTTTTTAGGCACCCTGTTGTATTTGGTAAGACCATTTAAGGTGTACTCATTGTGCACAATAGTATCATAGGCCACAACAAGCGCTTTACCGCCCGATGGCGAATTACTGATCAGTATATTTTTGTTGAGATTTAAATTAACATAGGTTCCTTTAATATCCAGTTTCGAATACACGCCGTTAAGCAGCATCTGCGTCCACTGATCGTTGGTATCGGTTAAAGGATTGTAATACCCGTTTACCTGGCCTGTGGTGATGTTAATCTGTATAGGCTGGAGATTCGGGTTATCGCTAAAATAGCCGATATAAGCCAATCCATCATGTAATACATTCACAATGTTTACCCCTTTTTTCAATGGATAACTATCTGTAGTAGCACTATAATCCAATCCAAAATCTTTAACTATTAATTGTGGATTTACACCGTAAGTGTCACCAACAAAAACAATGGCTTTGGTATTTGCCTTGAAAGCAATCCCGGTTGGGTTTTCAACCCTGTTTAAGCCGTTTGTTTTCAATATACCTTCTACCGTACCCGGATTTGGATAAAAATCGTAGGTCTGCACACGGTATTTTTTGTTGTAGCTATTGTTGAAAATACACTGTGCCAAAGATTTAAAAAATGGCGAAGCAATTGCATCGATATCAGTTTGGCTTATTCCGGGGTTTAACGTGGTATGCAAATCGTCGGCAAAAATGTTGGTATACAAATTGCCTGCGCTGTTTTTCTGATAGAATTGCATTTCGGCACAACTAGCGAAATTATTCTTACCTGTAAGCACTTTAACCACAATTTGGGTAACATTGGTTAATGGTGTTGGAAAACTGATCTGATAGGCCGCCGAACTAAAGCCCGTATCAAAATTCATCAATTTCGTTAAGGTAGTTTGTGTAGTGGTTTTATACCAGATTTCGCCAGTACCAAAAATACCATTTGAGCCGCCATCCTGCCGGGGTACATAACTGATATAATCGACAGTTGGATTGGTGGTAAAATTATAGGTTAAACTCATCGGGAATCCGCCACTGGCATAGTTGGAATGATATAACGTAGTCGTGTTGTTATCGTAAGTACGAGAAATATCCTCACCACCGTTGGCGGCAGGGCTTACGCTTGCGCTCGAAATAGCCAGTTTAACATCAGTGTAGGCTGTGAAATCTTCTGCTATCGGATTGTCGCAATCTATGGGCTGAACATATGGTCCCGTTTCTGCAGAGCTAAAATTGATTTCAGCACAGCTCGAAAAATTACCACCTGCTGCCCTGATTACAAAACGGACAATGTAAGGCTTTACAATTGGGCTGGCCGTCATGTCGATCGTTTTTACCGCATTGGTTTGCGCCCAGCTGATGTTACTCAGCTTGCTTACAAAAACCGAAGGCGCATCGGCCGTAGCATAATAAACATCCACCGTGGTCCAAATCCCGTTTGGTCCTGATTGCCTTGGAGTATAATCTACTTTATTAATGCTTTTTACGCCAACAAAATAAAAATCTACCGTATCTGGCATTGCATTTAACGACCAGTTAGAGTGGTAAATGGTGGTCAGGTTGCCATCATAAGCTTTCGTAATTTCGCTGCCACTCTGCGATGGCCGTTTTGAAGCGGCGGCTGTAATGGTGACCGGATTTTGGGCATTTGCAATTGCACAGAGCAATAACATGGCGAGAAAAGAGAGTAATCGTTTTTGCATTTGGTTAGGGTTTAAATTAAATAATAAGGAATTTATGCTCGCTTTTCGGCTATTGCCATTAAATAGACTAAAGCTTCGAAGCAGTTGGTTTAATTCTAATTTCCCTTTCGGGGAAGAAAATTTACGGCAAGGCCAAACCTCAGGGTATTGGCCAGCGGATTACTTCTTTCGGAGGTTACCAGGTAAGACAGATCGAGACTGTAGATCTGATATTTAAAACCAGCACCAAGCGTAAAATAACTACCATCGCCTTTTTGCGCATCCTGATAGTTATAGCCTGCACGAAATACAGCCATATTTCTAAATAGCAATTCGAGCCCGGTTGAAAAGCCTACTTCTCTCAGCTCTTCATTAAAACCGCCGGGTGCATCGTTAAAAGATCCGAAAATTCCGGCCGGAACAGATCTGTTGGGGTCCTTTCCACTGATAATCTTCCCATCGGCCGAATAAATGGGCTGGGTAGGGATAAGCAACTTATTCACATCAAAGGCAAGGGTGAGTTTGCTTTCATTTCCGATAAAGGCCACAGCAGAGCCAAGTTTAAGTTCGGTAGGCAAGAAATATTGCTGCCCGGTATTGCTATAGCTCATTTTTGTGCCAATATTGGATACATTTACGCCCACCGACCAATTTGCCGGCCCGCCAAACATCATCGCCTCTGTTCTGTAAATTCCAGATATATCGGCAGCCAAAGCCCTTCCAGGTCCTGTCTGCAAGCCTGAACTGGTTACTCCGGTAAACAGACTGCTATTGATGAAACGGATACTTCCACCCAGTGCAAATTCTTTCCCAAAACTCCTGGCATAGGTAATATCGGCTGCAAACTCGCTTGGGCGTGCAGTTCCTAGTTCCTGCGAATTATCATCAGTGAGGTTAACCGAGCCCATAGAAAAGTACCGTAAAGATGCGCCGATGGTGTTGCGTCCATCCAGGTTACGATAGCCGCTCAGATAAGAAAGGTTCATGTCTGGCGCCAGATTCCGCATCCAGGGTGTGTAAGTTAGCCCTACCCCTGTTGATCCCTCCGGAAGATAAGCCATTGATGCCGCATTAATGGCCGCCGAATGGGCATCGGCCTCTACTGCAACCCCTGCATTCCCCATGCCACCAATACGGGCACCCGGCGTAATCCGTAAAAAGGGAGCCGCAGCAATCAGGCTATTGCTTCTGTTTCCATTCATAGCTCCTGTCTGTTGGGCAGCTACATTTGTAACAACTAAAGCAATTAAGACTAAAAGGAAAAATATTCTATTCATCGTTTAAGGATTATGCGGTAAAATCTTTAGTTCTTTATCTTCAAAAAACCACTATTATTGCTAAGGTCGCAAATCCCCGATCTTACCCCATTCCAATCTGATTTTACACGCACCATTCCTTTTTGCCAAAAGGTGTATTACAAATTAATCTGCCACTTTTGGGCAATACCGTACCACCCTGTTATTTCAACAGGAGCATTGCTTTCAAGATATTACTCTCGCAAAACTGTTAATAGCTTACATGGTTATCACAACCAGTTAATCTGTTTGGTTAGCTTGTATTTTTTTTATTAGGATATTTGGTATAGATCTTAGTTAGAGACCTTTACTCAAAACTAAATACATTTGATTTAAGTAAATGGAAAAAGACAGCACAAACGTTTGTCTTACGGTAAACGGCCAGTAACAGCACATTTAAATACGATTAATACTATAGATTATATGACAAAATCCTGTTTAAAACTTTGAAGAATGATGTAATGCGAGCGGGTGAAACTGAAAAATAAATAAATTATTTTCAACATTTTCAAAATGTGGGGTTTAGGGTAGCACTATTCTGATTTTTCGCGAAAGGAATTACAAATGTAAATTTACTATTACAAAATAATAAATTGACAGAATTAAATAATCATCAAAAAGTGCTTGAGATTTAGCAGGCCTGGGGTCACCGGTAAAAATGATTTGATCGAACGCAAACGTTTGTGCTTTATTTAATTAAGATAAAATTACCCGACATTGAAATTTTAATGGCTACTTGTAAGCATGGATACCTTAAAATTTAAGCCTTTACCCCATTTTGTCAGGTTTTCGCAAACGTCTGAAATTAAATATCAATAGCTTTGCAATAATGACTAACCAAACCCTGTTTAAACAAAAATATTCAATTGGTATTGCTGGCTGGATAAGCCTGCTGTGTTTAATACTATGCAGCTGGTTACAGGTAAAGGCCCAGTTAAATGTTGGCTCACATTTCAGTACCGAAGATGGACTGGTACAAAACAATGTGCTTTCTATTGCCCAAGATAGCAAGGGTTTTATGTGGTTTGGTACCGAAAATGGCTTAAGCAGGTTTGATGGGGCAAGGTGGCGCAGCTTTAAGCAAATAATTGCACCGGTAAATAAACCTTCTGCGCCTACTTTAATCAGGGCTTTACTTTGGGATCAGCAAAACAGGCTCCGGATGGGCACCAACTTTGGTGTAATTACTTTCGATCCGCTAACCGAAAAATTCAGGCATATCTTACTTCCTTATCCAAGCCAGCCAGAAGTTAAACAGTTAATGGCCGATGGTTCCGGTAATATTTGGGCAGCTACCACATCGGGTATTGCGCTCGTCACCAAAGAAAATAAGATTATTACATCTGCCGCAACTTTTAGTGATGGAACAAAATTAAGTACTTATGCCATTTGTCGCGGTACTGATGGTAAAATTTGGTGCGGTACTGGCAAAGGCCTTTTCGAAGGAAAAATTAAGGCAGGTCGCATCGTGCTTAGCCGAATTGAGGCCGAATTACCTCCCTTCCTGCAAAAGGAGAAAATTACCGCCATTAAAATAGACGATGCCGGAAGATTCTGGTTTGGATCGTATGCAACCGGACTGTTTTTATGTGAGTACCAGGGAGGAAAATTTACCGCAACAACAAAACAACCGCTATTGCCTGATGGCGATGCACACAAAATCAGAACAATCACCCGTCTGCTAAACCACCGCATTGGTGTAGCTACTGCTAATGGCCTGTTTTTTTACGATACAGCTAATCTCAATGCGCTTGAGTTGAACAGCAGTCTGGCGAACGAACAAGCTTTGCACAATACATCTGTTCATAGTCTGTATCAACAAAGCTCCGGAACCATTTGGGTGGGTATTTATTACAGTGGTCTCGATGTTATAAAACCATCACTTACGCCCTTCAATCACTTAAGTATTGGTACTATTCCTTTTAACCTGAACCACCGTGTGGTGAGCAGCATGTATAGCCCCAATCGGGCTGAGCTTTGGATTGGTACTGAAGGCGGCGGAATAAATCGCTTTAATTTTAATACCAAACGGTTCTCCTATCTTAAAAATCAACCGGATAATGCTGGTTCTGTCAGTTCAAATTTCATCAAAACTTTGTTTAAAGATCGGGACGGAAATTTATGGATAGGCACTTTTACCGGCACGCTTGATGTAATAAACGCTCGTACGAACATTATTGAGCACCGTTTAACCGGTAGCGAGCGCGCTACCGAGATCAATTCGGTCATAGAAGATGAGCTAAACCGCCTGTGGCTAACTTCGAGTAAGGGTTTACTCGTTTACAAACGGAGCGGAACCAGCTTAAAAGCAGATAGGTTGATGGAACAACCTGCACTCAGGTCTTTTTTCGCCGGTACGGCATTTCGCGATGCTGAAAAAAGATTATGGTTTGCCTCCGACGCTAAAGTGATAAAAGTGGAGGGGAATAAAATCAGGATATATTACCTAAAATCAACCGTAAATACCATTGCCGAAAACAAAGGCCAAATTTACCTGGGTTTAGAAAGCCATGGTCTTGCCTGTTATGATGAAAAAAGAGATCGGTTCGTAAGGAGTAGCATTAACGATCAACTTAACAACCGTTCGGTTTTAAGCATGGCTTTCGATAAGCGCAACCACATTTGGCTCACCAGTGATAGCGGACTGCTTAAAGTTAACCAAGAAAATAAAAGTGTAACGCAATACACCAAAGCAGATGGATTAATTTGTACAAATTTTAATATCAATGCGGCGTATGCACTGGATAATAATTTATTTTTTGGGACACTGGATGGCCTGATTTATTTTGATCCCAATCAGATTAAGGAAAACACAACAAAATCGGGCACAGTACTTACTGGCATGCGCATTTTCGATATACCCGTAAAGATCGACAGTTCGATACTCAACAAGTCTATCACCTATACCAAAAAGATTGAATTAAACCACGATCAAAATTCACTAACCTTCGAATTTGCCCTTCTTGATTTTATTAAACCTAAAAAAAATGCTTTCAGGTATAAATTGCAAGGACTAAGCAAAGCGTGGACCACTACCAATTCGGCAACAGCTACTTTTAATAACCTCAGCCCAGGTACTTACACCTTAACCGTTAGCGGGAATAACGGAAGTGCTAGCTGGTCTAAACCTACTACCTTAACCATTAAAATACTCCCTCCATTTTGGGCAACCTGGTGGGCTTACACACTTTACACGCTTATTTTAACTGCCATCATTTTCTTTATCAGCCGTTATTTCGTGCTCCAAACACTGCTAAAAAGAGAGGATGAACTTCACCAATACAAAATCAATTTTTTTACCAATGTATCGCATGAAATCAGGACACATTTAAGCCTCATCTCGCCACCGGTAGAACAATTGGCCGGCGATGAAAACTTAGGTGCCAGGCAAAAAGACAAGATAATGGGTGTGGCAGGTAATACCCGGCGTTTGCTTACACTTGTTAACGAATTGCTTGATTTTAGAAAAACAGAAGATAATCATCTGCTCCTTTCAGAAAATGTTCAGGATTTACTGCCCATACTGAAAGATTGCCTGCAAATGTTCTCGGAAACGGCAGTGCGAAAACACATCAACACCACATTTGAAAAAAGCCAGCAGCAGTCGGTGCTTTTATTTTGCGATGCCTATCAGTTAAAGAAAGTAATTATCAACCTGCTGGCAAATGCTTACAAGTTTACCCCACAAAACGGCCATATTGAGCTTAAAGTAAGTGAAAGCGATAGTGATGTTACCATAACCATCGAAGATAATGGAAGAGGGATTGCAGACGCCCATTTAACTAAATTATTTGAAAACTATTATCAGGTTGCCGATCATGGCTTTCAGAATACCGGTTATGGCATCGGCCTGGCGCTCTCTAAGGCCATAGTCGAACTTCACCAGGGCAGTATTACCGTAAGCAGTAAACTGGAAACCATGAATACGCCCGGGCAAACCACATTTACGATTTGCTTACCTAAAAGACAGCAAGAAACTTATCAGGTGCAGGCTGACAACCACGAAATACAGGTTTTAAGCCCACTGGAGGTTGAGCAAGCCCCTGTTGACAGGTTATTGCCGGTTGCCAGCGAAAATCCAAAACCAATTATACTGCTGGCCGAAGATAATGTTGAGCTGGCAGCGCTGTTAGAAGATATTTTAAATCCTTTTTATCAGGTAATGATTAGCCCCAATGGCAAACAAGCCTGGGAGCAGGCAAAACGCCACATGCCCGATCTCATCATCAGCGATGTAACCATGCCCGAAATGTCGGGATTTGAGTTTTGCGAACTGATTAAATCCAATATCGAAACCAATCATATTCCTTTTATACTGCTCACTGCAAAAACCCAAACTAGTGATGTCATTACAGGTTTATCACACGGCGCCGATGTTTACCTTACCAAACCTTTTACCCCACAGGCTTTATTACTGCAGGTAAATAACCTCATTATCGCCATCCAGAATGTACGCACGCACGTTAGTCAGATATTGAACAAAAATTCGGCACCTATCGATATATTTAACCAGTTAATTCAAAGCACCATCGGCGCAGAGAATCAAAAATTTCTAAGCCAACTGGTCGAAAACATCGTTTCGGCTATAGAAAATCCCGAGTTTGGTGTGAATGAGCTAGCTAAAGCGATGAATATGAGCACCCCAATCCTTTACAAGAAAGTAAAATCGGTTTCGGGTTTATCGGTTAACGATTTCATTAAAAGCGTGCGTTTAAAAAAGGCAGCAGAACTGCTGGAAACCAAACACTATACCGTTTCGCAGGTTTCGTATATGGTAGGCTTTTTAGATAGCAAATACTTTAGCAAAGAGTTTAAGAAATTTTTCGGCAAGCTGCCATCTGCCTGGCAGGATAATTAGCAAGGGCTAAAAACAAAAATGCCTCAACTTTTTCAAGTTAAGGCATTTGTTGCGGAATGGACGGGATTCGAACCCCATTCATTAAACCGTTAATATACTGCAAGTTACGATTTTAATATTTTTGAGTGCCATGATATTGCCACGAACTACTACTAAAACATTCAAAAGTATCGTTACCTATTTTCTTATTGATAAACTTAAAGAACTCCTCATTTTGGATATGCAAATATAAGATATCTGAAATAAAAAAATAGCATAATTAAATTCTATTAAAGAAAAAACTTCATATGTTTGAGAAAAAACGGTACATCTAACTCGCGGTAAGAGTTTTTATATTATGATGTTTTCCCCTCCATAAAAAATAATCAACTACAATCAAAATAGCTTTTCCCCCTTATCCATAGCGATTGACATGATTTGCCAAATCCAAATCGACATCGATTGAGAAATTACCAGTGAAACCATTTTGAAAGTATAAGCCTAAAAATGGTCACGACAGATATCAACTTATAGTCATTTTAGCTCTACACCAGTAAATAATTACTCTTATAAATAAGGTCTTGCCATTTCGTCAGCGGCAGCAAGGTTTTCTGCACGTTTGCTTATGTCTGCTTCTTGCAAAGCTTGTTTTAATTTCTCTTTGCTTAAATCTCGGCAGTAAGCAGGCTCGCCAGGCTGTTGTCGCCATGATTCGGAAAGTAAGCCTCCATCAATGACATCAAAACCAATCTCGTCAATCAGCTTCATCACGATCTGCTTTTTTTCAGTATCATCGCCAGCAACAGATAATGCAATCCGGTTAGCATGCCCGAAAGGGACTGCCTTTGATGCTAAACTTTGAGCAACAATGTTATTAAAAGCTTTAATGATAGGATGGCTAATTACTTTTGCTGTCCATTCGCTATCTGTGGCTCCATTGTTAATCTCAGTAATCTGACCGTCACGTGAAGGATAATAATTTCCGGCATCAACTATAATGGCTTCGGAAGCAGATAATATACCAATCGGTAAATTCACTATTGCTTTTGCAGGAATCGCAATGATGACAAGATCTTTTGCACCTGCCGCCGCTTCTACCGTTACGGCATCGGCTCCTGTTTTTGAAGCGATTTCGCTTAAAGTTTCAGGGCCCCTAGAATTTGCGATCGAAACGTTGTAGCCTAGTTTTGTTAAATGTCCGGCTAGGGTACTTCCTATGTTACCGGAGCCAATAATTCCTATTTCCATAATGAATATATATTTTTTGTTATGTTAATTGATCTGTAATTATTTTATTAAATAATTTTAAAGATTCATCTTTAATTAATGTAAATCATGAACTTAATTCTTTAATATGTATTAATATCGCGTTATTTTATGCTAATTTACAGCAAGTTTTTTTAACTATTAACCTCTCCAATTATTCAAATTCCATTCTGATGTATACTATTAATTAAAACCGTGCGTCAATGCCATATTGATCCGGAGCCCCGAGATGCGCACGTAAAGTTTTGCCTTGATAATCCTGATGAAAAAGTCCTCTCTGCTGTAAAATGGGAACTACTTGATCAACAAAGGCATCAATTCCATCAGAATTAATATCTGGTGATATCCAGAAACCATCTGCTGCACCAGCTTCAAACCATTCCTGCATATGATCTGCAGCTTCAATACCGGGACCAACAATTACGGGATGATAATCGATCACTCCGTGGGCAAGGATATCACGTACTGACTGGGGGTTCCGTTAAAAGTGGCCACTGGTTTTCATCCATCGTGGCCATCTTTTTCGGCCTATATTGTTCACTAGATTTCGCTTGAAAGTGGCCACTCGGCTCATTTTAAGCGGTTTTAAGCTTCAGAAAAACAAGAGCGGATTCAATGATCGTTTCGCCTAGAGAAACCGAATTGGAGATGTTCTAATGGCCTTAAAATCAAAAAATATATTTCTTATTCTGATGTGTTTTTAAACATGAGCTGATTTGCTGTAAATCTTGTTCTGGAAGGCCGTTTTTCTTGCAAAACCATCTTCTGTGGAGGATTGACAGAACAAATGCAGGAAAGATAGATTGGAAAATGAAGGGAAGGAATCTGGGAGGATTTAATATATTTGGCTCAGTCTTTACGATTCCATCAAGACCGGATGGTAAAAAGCGGGGTGTACAGTTTGGAATGAAAACTGGTGCACACTTTTAGCGAAATCCCCAGTATAAACGATAAAGGGATAAAACTTAAGGATGAAAATGGAAACTGCGCACTTTAATCATCATATATTTAGCTGCTAAAACCTATTGTCTTATGAAACATATATTCATCACTATACTTATCTTTTGCTTTGGCATTCACCCATCGGTGAATGCCCAAAACAAAAGCCTATCCAACACTTTTTTAAAGGAACATTTTAGGCACCTTGAACCAATCACTTATACAAACGCAATTTCAACCGGACTGGAGAAAGAATTTCGCTCCATTTTCAATAATGATACCTTAAGGAATAACCAGAGTGAAGCAATGTTGATACTGACGAAGGTAGATAAAGAGCATATTTATAACGAGCTTAGGAAGCTAAATCAAAGATTCGTTGACAAGGGGTTGTTAAGAAAATCCTGTTTTCTGCCTAAAGAAAAACTGGATTTGATACTTAAAGACCCCTTTAGTGGTTGGGCCGATTTTTATAAGAAATATGGCAAAGGTTATTATTCTTTTTCAAAACCGATTTTTATCCGGGATAATTCAATTTGCATATTTTTTTTCAACTTTGACTGTGGTGTGTTATGTGCAAAGGGCGAACTTTCTGTATATAAGAAGTCGGGTAATAAATGGGTAAAATGGTTCATATTGAATGAATTTGTCAGTTAATTAAACCTCTATTTTACTACAACTATTTTATGACTTTGTTTAAATCTGTTGTACTGCATTTGGTAGACGTAAACACCGCTTGGAAGCTGATTTGAGTCGAATTCTATAGAATGCAGACCCGACTCAAAATGCTGTTCAGTTAATGTTTTTATTTTCTGACCGATAGAATTGTATATTGTCATTGTAACAAGACCAGCATTAGGGATTGAGAACTTAATATTTCCTTTGGTCAATACTGGATTAGGGTAGATTAGATGTAATTTTGGAACTTCCTCTTCCGATGTTTCTAAGGCCTCTTCAAGATGTTTACGCTGAGCAATCGTGGCCAGTTGTTCAAGAGCTTGTTGCGATTGTTCCACGAGTAACGCAAAAGAAAACGATGTTGAAGCCTTAGGTTTAAGGGTTATTGGGCCATAGGAAGATACCAAGCTTACGTCTGTTTTTCTGGTAGTTTGATCGCCAAGACCTTTGGCCTTTATCCCACTGGAAATAATTTCGAATTTTTCTGCCCTAGACAAAACTCCATCCTCTAGAGGGTTGCCAAATGTACCGCTTGCCAGCGGATAGTAATTTGCAGGATAGTTTGTATTAAGTAGTTTTATCCCTGCAAAAGTGGCCGGATCATTTTTGGCATATGTCATCCCCAGCCTTTCTGCTGGAATGTAAGTTGTAATATCATTTGAATTCTGATCCATATCCCAATCAGACAACAATCCGATATAGAATTTATTTAATGGGAAACTGTTATTATTACGGACCATATAAGTCACAATCAAATATTTATCATCTGGGCTATACCTGTACGCCGTATGTACCTGCTTAATACTCACATTTAACGGGTTGGTATTGCCAGAATCATTAAATTCAGATACTGTTTGAAATAAAGAATCCGTTTTTAGAGTTTCCTGAACTCTCTTCACAGGAACAAAGTCTTCATCAGCAGTAGTATTGTCAATTCGGGAATTGTTCGAAATCTCTTGAGGCGAAATTCCCATAATTAATGAGCCCTCGTACAACAAATTTTCATTATTGTATATAAATCCGCTGCCTAGATCTGCATTTGCGTTTCTATAACCAATACGGCCATTACTGGTTGCAGTAGTGCTTATCTGATTAAATTTGTAATTAATATAATCCTGGTTGAACGCGTAGGAGAAAAACTCCGAAAAATCATAGTCATCCGAATTATCGTAATTGACCTTAAATTCAACAACACTATTGAAAGGTATGCCTGGTTCCAAATAGGCTTTAAATGGGCCAATCCTTTTTTCCTCAAGTGTTCCAATTGAGCCAATTGTTATTTTCTTATCTTTCATCTTCACATATGGGCTGTTGCCAAAACTCCGTGCATAACTTAAATCAGCAGCAAATTCGTTTGGATTGAACACACCCAGATCCTGTTGGTTATTGTCAATAAATTTGACGTCTCCAATAGAAAAGTACCTTAGTGCAGCGGCAATTGTATTTCGTTCGTCGATCCTGTAATAGCCACTCAGATAAGAAAGACTCATTCCTTGTGTCAGGTTTTTAAGCCATGGGGTATAGGTAACAGAGAATCCATAACTGCCATCTTTCAGGTATGCCATTGATGCCATGTTTAACGAAGGCGAATTTGCATCCGCTTCGACAGCTACTCCGGCATTACCCATAGCGCCAGATCTCGCCTGTGGTGTTATCAACAAAAATGGCACAGAGGTGAGTACATTACTCCGCCTGCTGCCATCTGTCTGCACACCATCCGACTGGGCATAAACCATCCCGTGGTTAAAGAAAATAACTGATAAAAATACAAATAAGGCTGTCTGTAAAATTCCCATAGTCATATTTTTGATGCTTTAATTTGTTGCTATTCACGCATCATTTTTCGAAATACGCGATGATAATTTTATCAGTATATACCCCAGATATCAGCAAAATGCCGACTTCTATTTGCTACCATACATTGTCTCATATTTTCCTGCAAAAGTTTCGTTAAGGATTTTTTCGCATTCTTTTTCCGTTATATTCTGTACTTCACCTGTATTTCCAATTTTTACTATAGCGTATTCGATTTTATTATGATTATGTAATGAATCATCGCGCACATCATAACTTGCATTTATCATCCTGGTCACCAAAATATATCCTTTTTCATAAAGAGATTTAATGAGTTCTGGATGATCTGTCTGAACTGAATAAACCTTTATAAAGGTAGTTTTGTCGAGTCCCTCTACGACAAGATAACCTTCAGTTTTCCCCACTTCCGTCCCTGAGTGGCCAACCAGCGAAATCAGCCTGATTGATGGGAAACCATTTTGCAAAATGCTTCCATGATAAAAGAGTTTCGCGAATCGCTGTTTTTCTTTTATGAATTTTTCTGCCTCCGAGGAATCGTCACATAAACTGTATAGTTCCTCTTTGAAAGCTTGAAAGTCAGCATTCGAATAGCCCTTCAGAACATGCGTTTTTGCATTGGACGGTACACATCCACCTTTAAGTTCCTGCTTGTAAACAATACTGCTATTAAAGCTCAATTTCTCATGCTTTTCACTGCAACCTATTAGCAGGAGCAGAATCAAAAAGTTAAGGCCTGTAATTAATCGTTTTAAATCCATATCTCAAATATTGATTAGGGTAACTTATGTTAACTCTGTTCCAGTAGTTAGACTCAAATTTTAAGAGCAAAGGGCCCCACTTGCGCAACTGATCATTATGCCACTGATTTATGATATTATGCTGGTGGCTTACTGATACCCTTAAATTATGCGCGTAAAAAAACGCATGCATATATTCATGGTGCAGGATTGAGAACATCATCTAAAAATAAGAACAATAATACTCAATTCATTTCAATTAAATTATTCCACGAATTATTAACATTGACTCAAAGTCATCGCGCTTAATTTATTTTTTATTTGTAAATAATTGAATTTCGTTAATCAGGAGGTCTGGCTTATTTCATCCAAACATGCGAGCTTTGCAACCTGAAATTCATAACAATGCCGTTCCTATTAGTTCAAATTGACTAATCCACAAGCAACTGTAGTTCAATCCGGGTTATCCACGGACAACGCCAATCTTTACCACATTTCATTTTTTACTAATATTTTTAGTGTTATGTTAATATCTACATATTTTATACAAGGAGTGAGAGCCTTACGTTAATCATAAATTGAGAGCGTTAATTTAGATAAAAAGGATGTAACAGCGAGTGTTGCATCCTTTTTTTGTTTAAAGGTTTCTAATGATAGATTTGAAAAAACCACCTTGGAACACATTCCTTATTAGCCAAAAGCTCTAGATTACTCTACTTTGCTCAAAATTTTCTGCATATCAGAACCAATCTTATGATCCAGCACCTTAGCATAGATCTGTGTTGTTTTGATGCTGGTATGCCCCATCATCTTCGACACGCTTTCTATAGGTACGCCATTGTTAAGGGTTATCGTAGTGGCAAAGGTATGCCTAGCAATATGAAATGTTAAGGACTTGCTGATATCGCATAGGTCTGCTATCTCTTTTAAATACGCATTCATTTTCTGATTGCTCATCATTGGAAGCAAAGTATCTTTCACAATACACTGGGGATGGCTTTCATAAGCTTTAATTATGGATAGAGCGACTGGCAGAACAGGGATCCGTGAAAGTGAATCGGTTTTCTTTCTGCTTGTATATATCCATAAATTACCATCAGTGCCTTTAACCAGCTCAGATCGTTTTAATTTACATACATCTACATAAGCAAGACCTGTGTAACAACTGAAAACAAACATATCGCGAACTGTACCAACCCTCTCTACACTAAACTTCTTTTCCTTTATACGGCTTAACTCTTCTTTGGTGAGCACCTCACGGTGTACAGCATTCTGTTTTGGTTTGTAATTGAGATATGGGTCAATAGCCAGCCAGCCGTTACCTAAACATATGCGGACAATTTTGCCGAGATTTTTGATGTATTTGATTGCAGAGTTATTGCCACAGTTACGAACGCTTCTAAGGTAGTATTCAAAATCTACTAAGAAAGCAAAGTTGATCTTTGCAACAGGGATATCTGAAATATTATAATTTAACTCCATAAAGTCTTTAACATGCATTAGGCAGGTTTCATAGCGCTGAAGGGTACTCTTTTCAAATTCTTTGCCGATGAGGCTTCTCATCTTTGCGTTGTGATCTTCAAATATGGCAACGAGAGTTCTTGATTGCAGAGCTTTTCCGATAAAGCGATTTTTAATTGTTTCTGCCGTAACGGTTTCGTTTTCTACCGTCATTAATTGATGAAGCTCCTGAGCCTTTGATTGCAACTTATCCAGATACGCATTTAAAACCCTGGTATCTTCTTTGGTTCCAGCGGCCCGCCCAGCCTGTGCGTTCCAGCGATTGGGATCGCAAGACTTTCCGGTTGAGGTTTCTGCCCTTCTACCATCGACCGTAAATCTTAAATAGATGGTTACTGGACCGTTTTTGTACGTGGAGCGCTTTTTTAGATAAAAAAGCAGATTCATGTTTGTTCTCATGACAAATGATTAAAGTGAAACAAAATTGTTAATTCTGTCACTTACAGTCAAGATGTTTAATGATTGAACTAGCTCATAAACAAATGTTTAAGCTATAATTGGTGAGCATTCATATCGTTTAATGTGCTCACCGAATTGCTCACCTTTTTCTTGCGAAAAAATGGATCAATACCAAAAGTTGTGGAGGACGGTAAAAACAAATAGCTTTGCATTTTACTATTTCACTTTATATGACTTCCCCTGCAGCCTCTTTACTTAAATTGTTCTTACCAGATTTTATACTAGCAAA
>Ga0308165_1001227_pt1 | contig 37394 bp, 39 predicted proteins | sample PhyWR2_FD_201032 | JGI IMG/M metagenome (GOLD analysis project Ga0308165, IMG submission 201032) | Phyllosphere microbial communities from UC Gill Tract Community Farm, Albany, California, United States - DLSLW.R2 | ecosystem: Host-associated > Plants > Phyllosphere > Unclassified | place: USA...
CCTTGAGGAGCAGGCTGCGCAGGCCATGCGCGAACGCGGCATAAAATGGCCGGAATGGAAGGAGCGGGACGATGCCTGAGGAAACGATGTCCAAGGACAATCCTGTGATCGACACCGAAGCCAAGGCACCCGCCCGCCAGATGAACATGATCGAGGCGATCAACGACGCCCTCGACCTGATGATGGCGCGTGATCCCGACATCGTCATTATGGGCGAGGACGTGGGCTATTTCGGCGGCGTCTTCCGCGCAACTGCGGGCCTGCAGAAGAAGTTCGGCCGCAACCGCGTGTTCGATGCGCCGATCAACGAATGCGGCATCATCGGTGCGGCGGTGGGCATGGCTGCCTATGGTCTGCGCCCGGTGCCCGAAATCCAGTTCGCGGACTATATCTACCCCGGCCTCGACCAGCTCGTCTCCGAGGCGGCGCGCATGCGCTACCGTTCGGCGGGCGAGTTCACTTCTCCGATCACGATCCGCTCGCCGTTTGGCGGCGGCATCTTCGGCGGGCAGACCCATAGCCAGAGCCCGGAGGCGATGTTCACTCACGTCGCCGGCCTGAAAACGATCATTCCGGCCACGCCCTACGACGCCAAGGGCCTGCTGATCGCCGCGATCGAGGACAATGACCCGGTCATGTTCTTCGAACCCAAGCGCATCTACAACGGCCCCTTCGGCGGCGACTACGACAAGCCTTCACGCACCTGGAAGGGCCATCCCGGCGGCGAAGTGCCCGAGGGATATTACAAGATCCCGCTAGGCAAGGCGCGCATCGTACGCGAGGGCGAGGCGCTGACCGTGCTTGCCTACGGCACGATGGTGCACGTCGCCGAAGCGGTATTGGCCGACAAGGGCATCGACGCCGAGATCATCGACCTGCGCAGCCTAGTTCCGCTGGACATAGAGACTGTGGAAAAGTCTGTGCAGAAGACCGGCAAATGTCTGGTCATACACGAGGCGACCCGCACGTCCGGCTTCGGCGCCGAACTCGTGACGCTCGTGCAGGAGCGCTGCTTCTACCATCTCGAAGCGCCGGTGGAGCGCGTGACCGGGTTCGACACGCCTTATCCGCACAGCCTCGAGTGGGCCTATTTTCCCGGTCCCGTTCGCATTGGCGAAGCGGTCGACCGTCTGATGAAGGACTGATCCGATGGGACGTTACGTTTTCACGCTTCCCGATATCGGGGAAGGCATTGCCGAGGCCGAAATCGTCGCCTGGCACGTCAAGGTCGGCGATACCGTCGAGGAAGACGGCCGCCTTGCCGACATGATGACCGATAAGGCCACCGTTGAAATGGAAAGCCCGGTTTCGGGCGTCGTGGTCGAAGTGGCGGGTGCGGAAGGCGATGTGATCGCCATCGGCTCGGCGCTGGTAGTGATCGAGGTCGAGGGTCTGGAGGAGGAGGGCGGTCATGCCCCGGCTCCGAAGGCCGCCGTGGTCGAGGAACGGATCGAGGCGGAGACGCCCGCTGCGGCTGGTGCTTCGACAAGCCCAGCACGAGCGGAGGTTGCGGTAGAACCCGCTCCCGCTCCCGCCCCAAAAACTACTTCCGCTCAGGCTGAGCCTGTCGAAGCCCACACGCCCACTCCGGCGGCAAAGGTTCTCGCCAGCCCGGCCGTCCGCCAGCGCGCGAAGGACCTCGGCATAGACCTGGCCGAAGTCCGCCCGGCCGAAGATGGCCGCTTGCGCCATGCCGATCTCGACGCATTCCTGTCCTACAATGCCAGTGGTGGCTTCCAGCCCGCTGGCCTCAAGGGCAAGGACGAGCAGGTCCGCGTCATCGGCCTGCGCCGCCGCATCGCCGAGAACATGGCGGCGTCAAAGCGCAACATTCCCCACTTCGCCTATGTCGAGGAGTTCGACGTCACGGCGCTGGAGGAAACCCGCGCCCAGCTCAATGCCGGACGCGGAGATCGTCCCAAGCTGACGATGCTGCCGTTCCTGATCTCGGCGATCTGCAAGTTGCTGCCCAAATACCCGATGCTCAACGCCCACTATGACGACGAGGCGGGCGTGGTGACGCGCTATGGCTCGGTGCATCTGGGTATCGCCGCGCAGACCCCCGGCGGCCTCATGGTCCCGGTGATCCGCGATGCGCAGAGCCGCAACCTGTGGCAGCTTGCCGCAGAGATCACCCGTCTGGCACAGGCCGCGCGCGACGGGTCGGCCAAGTCGTCCGAGCTTTCGGGCTCGACGATCACCGTCACCTCGCTCGGTCCCATGGGCGGCGTGGCGACGACGCCGGTCATCAACCGTCCGGAAGTCGCCATCATCGGTCCCAACCGCATCGTCGAGCGGCCGATGTTCGTGAAGGACGCCAGCGGCGTGGAGCGCATCGAGAAGCGCAAGATCATGAATATCTCGATGAGTTGTGATCACCGTGTGGTGGACGGCTGGGACGCCGCCAGCTTCGCGCAGGACCTCAAGAAGCTGATCGAGGCGCCTGCGCTCATCCTCGCAGGGTAATGGCGGCAGGACATGGACCGGGACGCGTGCGGATGCTGCGTGGCCCCCGGTTCATGTCCTGCTTAAACACGTGCCGATGCGCAACTGACCGCGATGCTGCATGATGCCTGCAGCCGAATCGCGGGGAGCAAGCCATGAGCCGAGATGCGCGCGTCGACGATTACATCGCCAGGTCGGCGGATTTTGCCCGGCCGATCCTCGAACATCTACGCGAACTTGTGCACCGGGCGCTGCCGGGCGCCGAGGAGGCGATCAAGTGGAATATGCCTCACTTCCTGATTAGCGGCAAAAACGTGGCAGGCATGGCCGCGTTCAAGGCGCATTGCACGTTCGTGATCCACGGCGATGGACGTCAAGGCGATGCGATGGGGCAGTTCGGCCGGATCACAGCACTTTCGGACTTGCCCGCCGAGTCGGACCTCGCACAGAAGCTGCAGACAGCGCAAGGCCGGGTCGAGACTTCGGGGTCGGCCCGAAAACCGGAAGCGCCTCGCAAGCCCAATCCCGCAATAGCCATGCCGGATGATTTTGCTGCGGCGCTTGCTGCGGTTCCGGCGGCGCGTGCGGCTTTCGACAGCTTCACTCCGGCGCAGCAGCGCGACTATCTCGAATGGATCACCGAGGCCAAGACAGCGGCTACTCGACATAGACGCATTGGGCAGTCGGCGGAATGGCTCGCAGACGGCAAGAAGCGCAACTGGAAGTACGAGAAGTGCTGATCCTCACCGCACGATCGCTGCAGGGGCAAGCAGGCGGCGTACTCGCTCAATCGGGGGTTACCATGCCAGAAAGGCGGTCGTCCGGCACCCGTTTGCAGGGGCGGTGAAAAAAGTCCAAAAAGGCTCTGGCTAGGCGGTTGACAGCCCCCGGTGGCTGGCCTAGTGGCGGCGCTCCCAAGCGGACGCAACCGCCGCAAAGTACGCGGGTGTAGCTCAGTTGGTTAGAGTGCCGGCCTGTCACGCCGGAGGTCGCGGGTTCGAGCCCCGTCACTCGCGCCACTTGGGATCTTTCCTTTCGGGGAAAGATATGTTCCATGCCTCTGACAAGGCAGGGAATTTCCGGGAAGCCGGAAGTATATGTAAGGCCGAGTTCTTCTTGGTCTTTTTCATCGCTGCGCGGGTGTAGCTCAGTTGGTTAGAGTGCCGGCCTGTCACGCCGGAGGTCGCGGGTTCGAGCCCCGTCACTCGCGCCACTTCTCTTAAAGAGAAGTGGTAACCGCACAGGATGAAAACGAGGCCGGGCTTAGTCCCGGCCTTTTTTGTTTCAGAAGAATCATGGCAAGTTCGGCGCCGCCCGGGCGATGCCGCAGTTACTTCGCTGCGGAGTCCACCGGCACGGTCCAGCGGCCGGTTTCCATCCACATCAGGTATCGCCGCAAGGGCATGATCCACACGATCCCAAGCACCACGTAGACGGGTGTCTGGGCCAGCGCATTCCACTCACCGATCAGCGGCGGTACAAGGCTGGCTATGGCTATCCCATAGACCATCAACGCCAGCACCAGCGCAAGGACGCCGATCGGTATCCGCCAGGTCGGTGTTTCGCGCATCAGGTTCGCTCCAGCGGCTGCACTTCGTAGATTCGCGTGGGCGTGACCACGGCGGCGAGGGTGTGGTCGTGACTTTCGACTGGGAGTTCGTCGGCGATCTGGCAGTCCCACGCAAGGCCGATGGCCGTTACCTGCGGATGCGCCGCAAGCCAGCGGTCGTAATGGCCGCCGCCTTGGCCCAGCCGGTGCCCGCCGGTGGTGAACGCCAGCAGCGGCACCACGACGAGGTCGGGTATCACCGCTTCGCTCTCCTTGCCCGGTTGCAGTGCGCGCCAGGGGCCGGCCTCGAGCTGGCTGTCGTCCCAGGTGTTAGCCCAGATGCGAAACTCCATCGGGCTTCCGCGCGAAGCGAACCAGGGCAGGGCGACCTTCCGGCCGTTCTCGGTCAGCCAGCGCGCCCAGCCGAGCGCGGAAGCTTCGGAGCCGGCGGGGTGATAGACACCCACGGTCGCGTCTTCGGGGATCATCTCTACCAGAGGAGCGGGCGGCCTGCTCAGCATGAGTGCACGCAGACCTGCTGGCAACGCATCAACATGTTCGGCACGGGCCTGCCGAAAGGTTCGCCTGAGGGCGGCCTTCCTGTCAGCGAACTGGATCGGGTCGGAAGAAATGGGGGGTGACGGGTCCACCATGGGTCGTTTCCTAGAAATCCTCTGACGCGTTTGACGTCAGGTGGGAACCATGTGCGTCGGACCAGGATCCGGGCAGGGACAGCCCCCAAAGGATTTGCTTATAGCCTCAGGGATGTTCGAACGGCACGTGCCGGGCAGATCCCGTCACGTACCTATCTAGGCGCTTGCGGCGTCACTCTCAAGGAGAGATGCAAGATTTTCGACATGCGAAGCGATCCTGCCAAGCCTTTCGGTGAAATCGGGCGAGATTTCGGCCGTTTTGGGGCGTTTTCGCAGTTCGTCGAGTTCGTCGGCCATCATCAGGGCGGCGAAAAGCAGCATGCGCGTCTCGGTCTGGCCTTCGGCGCCGGAGGCCGCTGCCTTGTCGTCGATCAGGCGGCCCAGGCGGGTGACGTGCATTTCCTCGCCGTCCGCGCAGGCAAGTGTGAAGCTGCGGCCGCCGATCGATAGGGTGACGTTACCCATGTCTACCGGGCACCTTTACTTGCGAGCAGGTCGTCAAGCCCGGCCAGCGACTGGGCGACGCAGGCCTTCAGCTCGTTGTGACGGCGGCGCAGGTCTGCGTCCTCACCGGCCTTGATGTGGTGTGCGGCGCCCTCGATACGCGCCAGTGCTTGCTCGATCCGGTCGAGCGCCAGCAGGGCAGGAGCCTCGTTCATCCAGTCTCGCTGGTCGCATAGTGGCTGGCTGGCAAGCACTTGTGCGGTGTTGTTCACAATCTTGTCACTTGCATAGGCTCGATTGGTGCCTGACATGCGACAGGGCGACCATGGCCTGCGATTATTACACAGGCGAATGTGCAATTGGCCCGGGCCCTTGCGAATTGGGGCGGTAAACTTGACGCGCCGCCGCCTCTCCCTAAAGGGGATCGCAAGTTACGAATCGTCCCATAAACTTCGCCTACCCGGAGCATATCCATGACCCTTTCTCCCGACCGTCTCGCGCCGATGGCCAACGCCATCAGGGCACTGTCGATGGATGCGGTCCAGGCTGCCAACAGCGGCCACCCGGGCATGCCGATGGGCATGGCCGACGTCGCCACTGTGCTGTTCGCCAAGTTCCTGAAGTTCGATCCCAGCGCTCCCAAGTGGGCCGACCGCGACCGCTTCGTGCTGTCGGCGGGCCACGGCTCGATGCTGATCTACTCGCTGCTGCACCTTACCGGCTATGCCAGCCCGTCGCTGGAAGACATCCGCAACTTCCGCCAGATGGGTTCGGTTTGCGCGGGTCACCCTGAGAACTTCCTGATCGAAGGCGTCGAATGCACCACCGGCCCGCTGGGTCAGGGCGTGGCGATGGCCGTCGGCATGGCGATGGCAGAGCGTCAGCTCAACGCCACCTTCGGCGACGATCTGGTCGATCACAACACCTGGGTGATCGCCGGCGACGGCTGCCTCATGGAAGGCATCAACCACGAGGCGATCGGCCTTGCCGGGACGCTGAAGCTGGGCCGCCTCAAGGTCCTGTGGGACAACAACAAGATCACCATCGACGGCGACACCTCGCTGTCGACCACCGAAGACATCGCGGCCCGCTACCGCGCTTCGGGCTGGGACGTGTTCGACTGCGATGGCCACGATTTCGCCGATATCGAGCGCGCGCTCGCCGAAGCCGCCGCCTCCGACAAGCCGAGCCTTGTTTCCTGCCGCACGCTGATCGGCAAGGGCGCGCCTAACAAGCAGGGCGGCCACGACGTCCACGGCTCGCCCCTGGGCGCCGCCGAGATCGAGGCTGCCCGCGAATACCTTGGCTGGAATTCCGCTCCGTTTGATATTCCCGCCGAGATCGCAGGTGACTGGCACCTGATCGGCAAGCGCGGCACCGCTACCCGCGCCGAGTGGGAAGCGCGTCTCGCAGTGAACGACAAGGCCGCCGAGTTCACGCGCCGCATGGCCGGCGAGCTTCCTGCAATGGACGGCATCCGCGCGGCACTGGCCGAATGGGTTGCCGGCGACTCGAACGTCGCCACCCGCAAGGCTTCGGAAAACTGGCTCAACGTGCTGGCTCCGGCGATCCCGGAAATGGTCGGCGGTTCGGCCGATCTCACCGGTTCGAACAACACCAAGGCCAAGTGCCAGGACCCGTTCACACCGACCGACTATGCAGGCCGCTACGTCTATTACGGCATCCGCGAATTCGGCATGGCCGCCGCGATGAACGGCATGGCGCTGCACGGCGGCGTGATCCCTTATGGCGGCACGTTCCTGATCTTCTCTGACTATTGCCGCAATGCGATTCGTCTCTCGGCGCTGCAGCAGACCCGCGCGATCTATGTGCTGACGCATGACAGCATCGGCCTTGGCGAAGACGGCCCGACCCACCAGCCGGTCGAGCATGTCATGTCGATGCGCCTGATCCCCAACCTCTATGTGTTCCGCCCGGCCGATGCGGTCGAGACGGCGGAGTGCTGGACGATCGCGTTGGAATCCAAGGAAACGCCTTCAGTTCTCGCGCTGACCCGCCAGAACCTGCCGCAGCTTCGCACTTCGGGCGAGATGCTGTCGGCGCGCGGCGCATACACGCTGCGCAGCGCCGAAGGGGACCGCAAGGTCATCCTGATCGCCACCGGTTCGGAAGTAGAACTCGCCGTCAAGGTGCGCGACGAGTTGCAGGCCCAGGGCATCGGCGCCGATGTCGTCTCGATGCCGTGCATGGAACTGTTCGCGGCCCAGGACGAAGCCTATCAGCGCGAAGTTCTGCCCAACGATCCCGCATTGCTGCGCGTCTCGATCGAGGCCGGCATCACGCAGGGCTGGGAACGCTACACTGCCTTCAGCCGCAATGGCGGCCTGAACATTGGCCTGGACCGCTTCGGCGCATCCGCCCCCGCCAAGGTTCTGTTCGAGCGTTTCGGCTTCACCGCCGAAGCCATCGTGCCCAAGATTCTGGAAAAGCTCAGCACCTAAGAGGAGATTAGGATTATGGCGATCAAGGTTGCGATCAACGGTTTCGGACGTATCGGGCGCAATGTCGCCCGCGCCATTCTCGAGCGTACCGACCATGACCTCGAACTGGTGTCGATCAACGATCTCGCCAGCGCCAAGGCCAACGCTCTTCTGTTCAAGCGCGACAGCGTCCACGGTGCGTTTGCGGGCACCGTCGAAGTTGACGGCGACGACCTGGTCGTCAACGGCAAGCGCATCAAGGTGACCGCCGAGCGCGATCCCGCGAACCTGCCGCATGCCGCCAACGGCATCGACATCGCGCTGGAATGCACCGGCTTCTTCGCCGACAAGGCATCTGCCTCGAAGCACATCGAAGCAGGCGCCAAGCGCGTGCTGATCTCGGCTCCGGCTAAGGGCGCAGACCTTACCGTCGTCTACGGCGTGAACCACGACAAGCTGACCGGCGACCACCTCGTCGTCTCGAATGCATCGTGCACCACCAACTGCCTGGCGCCGTTCGCCAAGGTCCTGCACGAAGCCATCGGCATCGAGCGCGGCCTGATGACGACGATCCACTCGTACACCAACGACCAGAAGATCCTCGACCAGATCCACTCCGACCCGCGCCGTTCGCGCGCGGCCGCGATGAACATGATCCCGACCAGCACCGGCGCCGCCGTTGCCGTCGGCCTCGTGCTCCCGGACCTGGCCGGCAAGCTCGATGGTTCGTCGATCCGCGTGCCGACCCCGAACGTCTCGGTCGTCGACCTTACGTTCGTGCCGAGCCGCGACACCACGCTCGAGGAAGTGAACTCGCTTCTGAAGGCCGCTGCCGAAGGCGAACTGAAGGGCGTTCTCGGCTACACCGACGAACCGCTGGTTTCGATCGACTTCAACCATGACGCGCACTCGTCGACCATCGACAGCCTTGAGACTTCGGTTCTCGAAGGCAAGCTGGTGCGCGTGCTTTCGTGGTACGACAACGAGTGGGGCTTCTCCAACCGCATGGTCGACACGGCCGGCGTGATGGGCGGCCTGCTCTGATAAAACCGGCGGCGACTGTCCCTGCAAAGGGTCTGTACGCCGCCGTTGTACCTGCCGCCGCGGGAGTCCTTACAAGGACTTTCGCGGCGCGGTGCGTCCGGAGCCCGCGATCCGCGGTGCGCAGGATATGCTATGCAAAGATCGCCCTGGGCGACGAGATAAGGATCGAGAGATGAGCGCTTTCAAGACCTTGGACACCCTTGGGGACGATCTTGGTGACGTAAATGGCAAGGTCGCGCTGGTGCGCGTCGACCTCAACCTGCCGATGCAGGACGGCGCCGTCACCGACGACACCCGCATCCGCGCCGCGCTGCCCACGATCCTGGAACTGTCGAGCAAGGGCGCTAAGGTTCTCCTGCTCGCCCACTTCGGTCGCCCCAAGGGTGAGCGTTCGTCGACCATGTCGCTGTCGATGGTGGTCGGCGCGGTCGAGAAGGTGCTTGGCAAGGAAGTCATGTTCGTGCCCGAGATCGCCGGGCCGGTGGTCGCTCAGTCGGTCGGTATCCTGCGGGCAGGCGACATCGCGATCCTCGAAAACACCCGCTTCTGGAAGGGTGAGGAAAAGAACGACCCTGAACTGGCGCAGGCGATCGCCGCCAACGCCGACTTCTACGTCAACGACGCGTTCTCCGCCGCCCACCGCGCCCATGCCACGACCGAGGGCCTTGCCCGCGTGCTGCCCGCATATGCCGGCCGCTCGATGCAGGCGGAACTCGAAGCGCTCGACAAGGCGCTGGGCAACCCCGAGAAGCCGGTTGCGGCCGTTGTCGGCGGCGCCAAGGTTTCCTCCAAGCTCGAAGTGCTCAAGCACCTCGTCACCATGGTCGATCACCTCATCATCGGCGGCGGCATGGCGAACACCTTCCTCGCCGCCAAGGGCGTGGACGTGGGCAAGTCGCTTTGCGAGCATGACCTGACCGATACCGCCAACGAAATTCTCGCCGCCGCCGATGCCTCGGGCTGCACCGTGCACCTTCCCTACGATGTGGTCGTCTCGAAGGAATTCGCGGCGAACCCGCCGTCCCTGCGCACCTGCAACGTGCATGAAGTTGAAGCCGACGAGATGATCCTCGACGCCGGTCCGGCTGCTGCCGAAACGCTGGGCGACGTGCTCAAGAACTGCCGTACCCTGGTGTGGAACGGTCCGCTCGGCGCGTTCGAGATGGCGCCTTTCGATGCCGCCACCGTGGCGCTCGCAAAGACGGCCGCAGCGCTGACGGCTGAGGGTTCGCTGGTTTCGGTTGCAGGCGGCGGCGATACCGTCGCAGCGCTCAACCATGCGGGTGCGGCTCAGGACTTCACTTATATTTCGACCGCTGGCGGCGCCTTCCTCGAATGGATGGAAGGCAAGGAACTGCCCGGCGTGGCAGCGCTTTCAGCCTGATGGGCTTGCCTCGTCATTCCCGTTGAAGCGGAGATGACGAGTTTTTTTGGTTCGAGACCTGTGCAGATCGCACGAAGAGAAGGCGAGAAAGACCTCAGGATGTGCCCCGCATGACCAAGTCTGACCATGCGGGCACTGCGCCCTGGGAAGGGCGCCACATCACGCTTGACGGTATGCGCGGCATCGCTGCGCTTGCCGTGGCGCTGTTCCACTACAACATTTCGCAGGCCCCGCATGGCTATGTCGCGGTGGACTTCTTCTTCGCGTTGTCCGGCTTCGTGTTATGCAAGACCTACCTGCCGCGCTGGCAGGCGGGGCTGACGACCTGGGCTTTCATGAAGCAGCGGGTGATCCGGCTCTATCCGCTGTTCTTCGTCGGCATCGTCGTCACTACGCTTTCGGCGATTTCGAACCATTTCACCGGGCAGGGCAATTTCTACAGCTATAGGATGATGGCGCAGGCGTTGCCGTTCAACCTGCTGATGCTGCCGTCGCCGGTGACGAACACGCTGTTTCCGCTCAACGTGCCGGCTTGGTCATTGTTCTTCGAACTTGTGGCGAACCTGGGCCTTGTGGTGCTGCTGTTCCGGCTACCCCGGATCGGCCTGCTGGCGCTGACAATGGCCGCGGCGTGGTGGTTTTCGCTCGCCGTGCTGGAGAACGATGGCGGTAATCTTGGCGCGGTGTGGCACCAGCTTGGTATCTCGATGGTGCGCACGACCATGTCGTTCACTGCCGGCGTCCTGCTGGCGCGCTTCCCGATCCCGGCGATCCGCCCCGCCGGGTGGATGGGCCTCGCCTGCCTCGCTGCGATCGCGGCGATGCTGATGCTCGACATCGGCGCGGTTCCTGATGCGTATTACGACCTTGCGTGCAGCATCGTCGTCTCGCCGCTGCTGGTCTGGCTTGGCGCGCGCTGCGAGCCCCCGCGCGTTCTTGCGCCGATCGCCTGGTTTTTGGGTGAAGTGTCCTATGCGGTCTACGCGGTGCACTGGGCGCTGATGGAGCCGCTGCGCTACTTCAAGGACGATCTCGGCTACGACCCGGTGCTGATGGGGGCGGTCTACCTTGCGTGCTGCGTCGCGCTGGGCTGGGCTGCCGTGCGCTGGGTCGATGCGCCGATGCGCCGGAAGATCGGCGCCATGCTGCGCGAAAGGACGAGCCGCGCTCCGTCGCTGAAGGGGAGCGCCGCGACGAACTAAGCCCCCATAAACCCGTGCCGCAGTTGCGAAATAAGGGGTCGCAGCGTAGGCTGAAATTCAAGTGCTGAACAACTCAGGAGGAGAAACCATGCAGTATTCAGACATGACCGCCAAGATGGCAGACGGCGACGGATTTATCGCCGCGCTTGACCAGAGTGGTGGTTCCACCCCCAAGGCCCTCGCGGGTTACGGGATTCAGGAAGGCGCCTGGTCGAACGAGGAGGAGATGTTCGGCCTGATCCACGAAATGCGCGCGCGGATCATTTCATCGCCCGTCTTCACCGGTGAAAAGGTCATCGGTGCCATCCTGTTCGAGCGGACCATGGACGGTCTCGTCGACGGCGTTCCGACCCCCGAGGCGCTGCTCGCCAAGGGCATCGTGCCTTTCATCAAGATCGACAAGGGTCTTGAGGACGAAGCCGACGGCTGCCAGCTCATGAAGCCGAACCCCACCCTCGACGGACTGCTTGCGCGTTCGAAGAAGCTCGGCGTGTTCGGCACCAAGGAGCGTTCGGTCATCAATTCAGCCAATCAGGCCGGTATCGCCGCCGTGGTCAAGCAGCAGTTCGAGATCGGACTGCAGGTACTCAGCCACGAGATGATGCCGATCATCGAGCCGGAAGTGAACATCAAGAGCGAGACGCGTGCCGAGTGCGACACGATCCTGCGCGATGAAATCCTGAAGAACCTGGACGCACTGCCCGAGGGCAAGACGGTCATGCTCAAGCTTTCGCTGCCAGTGGTGCCGGGTACGTTCGATGCACTGGTCGAGCATCCCAAGGTGCTGCGCGTCGTCGCGCTGTCGGGCGGTTTTGCGCGCCCTGAGGCCTGCGTGGAACTGGCGAAGAACAAGGGTATCATCGCCAGCTTCAGCCGCGCGCTGCTGTCTGACCTGCGCTCGCAGATGAGCGATGCCGAGTTCAACGCCTCGCTCGGCGAAGCCATCGACGCGATCTACGCCGGTTCGACCCAGAAGGCGCAAGCGGCAGCCGCCGCCTGACGTTCCTGTCGGTCTAAAAAGGGAAAGGGCGGTGCCGGGGGGCGCCGCCTTTTTCTTTGGGCGTCAGTAGCCGCCCATGAAGCGGAAACCGAAGCGGTAGTCGGAGGGTTTGATCGCGCCGTTGTTGGCCGCGCCGGCGACTTTGTCCGGCCTGACTTGGACAAGTTCGAGCGTGCCGTCGGCTACGGTGATCGGCTTGCCCGAGGTTATCTCTACCTCGCCGCCGCGCCCACTGTCGATCCGCAGACGCAGGCGAAGCTGGCCGCCCCAGACGCAGCGCGCGTTCATCGGGCAGCGGCTGTCTTCCAGCACGGCGAGCGGCGTTACCCGCGGGCCGTCCACGCCCACCGTCTGGCCCAGCGCGGCAAAGATCAATGGAGCGCCGGGTTCGCTAGCGGGCAATTCGGACGGGTAGGGCTGTGCCGGCGCCTGTGTCTGCGGCGGAGGCGTCTGCGCCATAGGAACCGGCTCGGGGTAATTGCTCGGCGCGGGCTGGGGGTAGCTTGCCGGAGCCGCCTGCGGACCGGCAGCGGCCATCCGTGAGGGATCGGGCGGCGGTATCACCGTGCAACCCGCCAATGCCAGCGCAGCAGTGAAGGCGGCCAGGGGCAGCATAGCCGATGACCGAGCGGGCAACATGCGCCTGCTGGACTTGCGGAGGCGAAAGTTCGGAGCGCGGGATTTCATGGCGGCCAAGCAACACGTTCGCGCCTGAATGGTTCCCGAACGAGCAAGGTCCTCGAACCTCGATGCTGCCAGAACGCTTGGCGCGGCGGCTGTGCAAGGCTAGAGCGCGCAGATGACCGATGAAACTCCTCGCGAACCCACGCAGCTTTATCTGATCTCCCCGCTCGATGTCGGCGGGGTATTTGCCGATCGGCTTGCCCGCGCGCTCGATGCCGGGCCCGTTGCGGCGTTCCAGTTTCGCGTCAAGGACGTGGACCAGCACGAAGCTGCGCGCCTTGGCGATCCGCTGCGCCGCATCTGCGCCGACCGCGACGTGGCCTTCATCGTCAACGATTCGGTCGCGCTGGCCAAGCGTCTTGGCGCCGATGGAGTGCATCTCGGGCAGGACGACGATTCGATCGAGCAGGCGCGCGGCGAACTGGGCCGCGACGCACAGATTGGCGTGACCTGCCACGACAGTCGCCACTTCGCCATGGAAGCGGGCGATGCCGGGGCCGACTATGTCGCATTCGGAGCATTCTATCCGACCACCACAAAGGAAACCAAACACACCGCCGGGCTGGACCTGCTGGAATGGTGGCAGGGCATCTTCGAGATTCCCTGTGTTGCCATTGGCGGGATCAATCCTGAAAACTGCGTGCCGCTGGTGCGGGCGGGCGCGGATTTCCTCGCTGTGTCAGGCGCGGTGTGGAACGGCGACGAGGAAGCCGCCGTGCGCGCCTTCAACGCAGCGATCGCCGGCGAGTTCTGAAGTCGGCGGGCTCGGTGACGGCTCCGTCCCCAATGGAATAACCGGTCGCCTTTGCCCGGCGCAGCCGTTCCCCGCGCGCTTCCAGCCCCTAGGCTGTAACGCGCGCGGGCATCGGCACGTCGCAAAGCGGGCGGCCCTGTTTATCCGGCGTCAGAAGTCGATCCGGGCGATGACGTCCTCACCGAATTTCTGCGCCTGATCGAGGTATTCAGCGCGCGTCTCGGTGTAGATTGTCGCACCGGAACCGTCGACGCCCAGGGACTTGAGGTTGGCGAAGTGGTCCAGCGCTTCCTGGGCGTTCCAGCCTGTCTTCACCGAATAGGTGGAGGAGGCGATGACCCTGGGCGGCACTTCGCGGCCCACTTTCACGCAGTGTTCGGCCATGTAGGCGATGGCGGCCAGGATGTCCTCGTCCCCTTCGAGGTTGGCGGTGCGGGCGGTGTCGGAGACGGCCTTGGGGACGAAGAAGGGGTGCCAGGCGTCGCCCAGTTCCACCGCCCGGCGCAAGGCGCGCTTCGAGTTTCCGCCCACCAGCAGCGGCGGGTGCGGCATCTGCGCCGGGGTCGGCAGCGCGCGGTTGCCCAGCGCGGCGTAGCCGTTGCCCTCGAACGTGAAGTCCTCGCCGGTCCAGGCCAGTTTCATGGCCTTCATGTATTCGTCCATGATGTCGTTGCGGCTATCGAAATCCACGCCCAGCGCCTTGTATTCCGCCTTCATGTAGCCCGCCCCGAGGCCCAGGATCACGCGCCCGCCGCTGAAGTGGTCGAGGCTGGAGACCGCGCGGGCGGTAAGAAACGGGTTGCGATAGGGCAGAACGAGGATGTTGGTTTGAAGCCGCAAGGTGGTCGTTGCCGCGCCCAGCATCGAGAGCATCACGAAGGGGTCCTGCGCATAGTGCCCGCCATTGGCGAGCCAGCGCGAGGACGGCACCGGATGGTCGGTTACGGTGCCTGCGTAGAAGCCCGCCGCTTCGACCGCCTTCGCGATCTGGTGCAGCGCTTCCATGGTGCCCCATTCGGCGGGCTTGTCGATATGGTCGAAAGGCAGGCTGGTGCTGAGGGTGAAGGTCATCGCTCTCTTTCGTTATTGCGTGATTTCCGGCGGCAGCACCCACTTGTCGGCGCCGTCGCGCACCCAGCCGCCCGAGGCCCAAGAGCCGCCGTCGACGGGAATGATCGTGCCGGTCACGTAGCTTGCCATGGGCGAGGCGAGGAACACCGCGACGCGGCCGCATTCCTCGTCGATCCCGGCGCGGCCTGCGGGGATGCGTTTGCGGATGGCTTCGACTTGCGCGGGGCTGGGTTGGCGCCATGCGGCTTCGTCAACCGGCCCGGCGAACTGGCCGCGCGTGCCGGGCGTCACCGTGTAGTCGGGCGCGATGGCGTTCACGCGGATGCCGTGTTCGGCAAATTCGAGGGCGAGGGTGCGGGTCAGGTTGTTGATACCCGCCTTGCACGCGGCATAGACGGCATATCCCGGCGCGGCGCGGCTGGCTTCTATGCTGGTGACGTTGACGATCGCTCCCCCGCGTCCACCTGCGATCATCACCGGCACGGCGGCCTGCGTCGCGGCGAGGTTGCTGACTAGGTTGAGGTCGATGTGCCGCCGCCAGTTCTTCTCGGCAAGGTCGAGGAACCCGCGCCGGGTGACGCCGCCGGCATTGTTCACCAGAATGTCGAGCCGTCCGAATGTATCGGCCGTGCGGGCAATGGCGGCCTGCAACGCCTCTACGTCCATGACGTTGCCGGGTATGCACAAGGCGCGGCGGCCCCGTTCCTCCACCATCCGGGCGACTTGTTCGCAGCGTTCCGGCACCGCCTCGATGATGGCGATGTCCGCGCCCATATCGGCCATGCACAGCGCGGTTGCACGGCCGATGCCTCCGCCGCCGCCGGTTACGAAAGCCACTTGGCCGGTCAGGTCGATGTCGCTTGCCTGCACGATCCTTCTCCGCCGTGCGGCGCCGTTCTCGGCACCCGCTAGCCTCAGGTCATAAGGCTGAACAAGTGCGCAGCATCAGCGAGATCACATGGCTCGTCTATGTCTTTCGCGATGCCGTCAGCGATGATCGTCACCGCGTTGAGGCCCACCATTTGCGCGGCTTTCCGGTGTAGCGCGGCGCTGTTGGTGCCGTAGTGGAAGCGAAAGTCCGCCGCCTGGGGCAAGGGCAGCGAAAGCGCGTTTGTTCCGTGCCCGTGCCGGTCGGGGGCGATGCCGATGGTGCCAGGCGGGAGGTCTGCCAGCTGTGCGATTTCCTTTGCCGTGAGGCAGGGCAGGTCTGCGGCGATCACCACCAGCCGTGAGGGCGCACCGGGTTTTCGCGCTATCACCGCGAGCGCGTGGCCCAGCGCGGCGTTGAGCCCGCCGCCCGGCTCCGCGATCCGTTCGAGGTTTTCGCCGACACCCGTACGCTGCGGCCCGACGATTATAGTGCGGTCGACCGTCTCCCCCGCCACCTGCGCCACATGTCCGAGCATCGCCTCGATCAGCCTGTCGCGTTCGTCCGCGCACAGCTCATCAGCGAGGCGGGTCTTGCCTTGCCCCCGCGCCTTGATCGGGATCAGCGCCCAGATGCTGGCGGACAAGGCGTTCACGGGATCGCGGGTGCCTCGGTGAGGTTGGTGAAGCGGATGCCGGCACCGTCCGCCTTGTAGGTCTTGTTCATGTAGATGAGGATCGAGGTCAGCGCTTCTGCCGCCGCCGAATTGGCGAGCGCACCGCCAGAAAGCCCGCGAAGACCCATGCCGGGACACAGATCCACCACTGTCTTGCGCGCCTCGACATCGTCGGAGAACACCAGCACGTCGCAGTCGATCGCATGGTCGGCATCGAGATGGTGCGCAGAGACATTGTGGAACGCCGTGACCAGCCGTACGTCCGGGCCGAGGTGCTGCCGCGCCTGCAATGCGGCGCTGCCCTCGGACGGAAGCTGCACGCGCATGACCTTGGGCGGCACCAGCGGCACGGTGGTATCGACCACCACTGCCTGCCCCACGCGGTCCCTGATCTGGCCCAGCGTTTCACCTTGCGAAGCGTGGGGCACGGCAACGATCACCACGTCCTTGCCTTCGGCCGCATCGGCGTTGGCGGCGAAGCCTGCCGCGCCCAGTTCCTGCGCCGTGCCTTGCGCTTTCTCGGCTGAGCGCGAGCCGATGGTAACCTCGTGTCCGGCTGCAACCAGCCTTCGTGCCAGCCCTTTGCCAAGCGCGCCCGTGCCGCCGATCACTGCGATTGCTGCCATGTCGATTATCTCCCCCGCGGATTTTTCCCGCCGTGCGATTGTCGTTGCCAGCGGCGGACGTAAGGTGCCGTTCGGGAGAACACGATGAACACCGCAATTCCTGAACTTACCGTGCGGCCGCTGGCCGGATTGCCTATGTTCGCCGCCGGACAGTCGATTGCGCAAGCGATTTGCAGCGTTTTGGCGGCATTGGGGGACGGCTTACGCGGCGGCGATATTTGCGTGATCGCGCAGAAGATCGTCTCCAAGAGCGAAGGGCGCACCGTGGACCTCGCCGCGCTGATGCCGGGCGCAGCGGCGCGGGACCTGGCCGCGCGCACCGGGCGCGAGGCGTCGATGGCGCAGGCGATCCTGGACGAGAGCGCCGAGATCATGCGCCCGCATGCCGCCGCGATCATCGCGCGGCACAGGACAGGGCACGTCCTCGCCAACGCCGGGATCGACGCCAGCAATGTCGAGGGCGGGGAGGCCGGGACGGTGCTGCTCTGGCCGATCGATCCCGATGCCTCGGCGCGGGCGATCCGCCGCGAATTGCAGGAAGCCAGCGGTGTGCAGGTAGCCGTCGTCATCGCGGATTCCATGGGCCGGGCATGGCGGATCGGTACGGTGGGTACGGCGATCGGCTGCGCGGGGCTTACCGTGTTGGAAGACCGGCGGGGCAGGGCGGTGGACCTCTATGGACGCACCTTGCAGGCGACCGTGATCGCGGTGGCGGACTCGGTAGCGGCTATGGCGGCGCTGGCGATGGGGGAGGGCGATGAAGGCACGCCCGTCGCCCTGGTGCGCGGCGCGGCGCGCTGGACCTGCGAAGAGGACGGACCGGGCGCGGCTTCCGGCCTGCGGCCTATTGAACAGGATATGTTCCGATGACGAAAAAGCACGTTCTGGCGCTGTCGGGCGGAGTGGGCGGCGCCAAGTTGGCGGCGGGTCTCGCGGCGGTACTCGCGCCGGAAGACCTTACGATCGTCGTCAACACCGGCGACGATTTCGAACATCTGGGCCTGACGATCTGCCCGGACATCGATTCCGTCACTTATGCGCTTGCGGGTCTCAACGACACCGTGCGCGGCTGGGGCGTGCAGGACGAAACGTGGCAGATGATGGCCATGCTGCGGGGCCTTGGCGAGGCGGACTGGTTCAACCTTGGCGACCGCGACATGGGCATGCACATCGCCCGCTCGTGGCGGCTGCGCGAGGGCGAAACGCTTTCGCAGGTTACCGCCCGCCTGACGCGCAACCTCGGTATCGTGCACGCGATAGTTCCCATGAGCGACGCCCCTTTGCGCACGCAGGTGGGCACCGCCGAAGGGTGGTTGGACTTCCAGCGGTATTTCGTTGCCGAGCAGTGCCGGCCGGTCGCGACTGGAGTGCGTTTCGAGGGTGCGCCGGGCGCGCTGCCGTCGCCTGCCTTTGCAGCGGCATTGGCGCGCGAAGACCTTGGCGCAATCATCATTTGCCCCTCGAATCCGTACCTCAGCGTCGATCCGATCCTTAGCCTGGACGGGGTGCGAGAGGCTTTGGCGCAGCGGCGGGTGCCGCTTGTCGCAGTGTCGCCGCTGGTCGGGGGAACCTCGCTCAAGGGCCCGCTTGCCAAGCTGCTGGGAGAGCTTGGCAAGCCGGTCAGCAATGCCTCGATCGCTGATCACTACTGCGATCTTCTCGACCATCTGGTGATCGATGCGGGCGACGGCGCCGATGAGGGGGGCTTGCGAGCGCGGGGGCTTTGCGTCACCGTTACCCCAACAGTCATGTGCGGGGCCGAGGATCGGGAGCGGCTTGCGCGCGTAGCACTGACCGCAGCCCGTATTGAAACAGGATGACCATGGCTCGCGACGACGAAGCGCTGAAAACCCGACTCCTTCTTGCGCCGCTGGATGACCTGCTGGCCGAGGCCCGCACCCGGCGCTATACCCGCGCGGGCCCGCTGACACCCGCGCGGATGACGTATTCGCGCAAGGTCTTTATCCCGCTGACGCGGCTCTGCGCGGATGTATGCCACTACTGCACTTTCGCGACCACGCCCTCGCGATTGGCGGCGCCTTACCTCACCGAGGCGGAGGTGCTGGAGATCGCGCGCGCCGGGGCGGCGGGGGGGTGCAAGGAGGCGCTGTTCACCTTGGGCGATGCACCTGAGCGTCGTTACGCGGCGGCGCGCGAATGGCTGATCGAGCGCGGCTTTGCCCGCACCATCGATTACGTCCGCCACTGCGCGGAAATGGTCCTCAGGGAAACCGGCTTGCTGCCCCACATCAATGCCGGCGTGCTGGACGAGGACGACTGGCGGATGCTGCGCCCGGTCGCGGCCTCTGTCGGACTGATGCTGGAAAGCACGTCGGATCGGCTGATGGACAAGGGCATGTGCCACCACGGTTCGCCCGACAAGGTGCCGGCGGTGCGTCTCGCCTCGCTGGCGGCGGCGGGCCGGGCGGGGGTGCCGACGACGAGCGGCGTCCTCATCGGCATAGGCGAAACGGCTGAGGAACGCATCGAGGCGCTATTCGCGCTGCGTGATCTGCACTTGAGCCATCGGCACCTGCAGGAAGTCATCGTCCAGAATTTCTGCCCCAAGCCCGGCACGAAGATGTCCGGCGCGGCCGAGGCAAGCGAGGCGGATTTCCTGCGCACCATCGCGGCCGCGCGCATCGTGTTGCCCGCAGAGGTTTCCGTGCAGGCCCCGCCCAACCTCAACGACGAACGCCTCTGCGAGTTGATAGATGCCGGGATCGACGATTGGGGCGGCATCTCCCCGGTCACGCAGGACCACGTCAATCCCGAGGCCGCCTGGCCCGAGATCGACCGTCTTGAAGCCATCTGCGCCCGCGCCGGAATGCCGCTGGTCGAACGGCTGACCGTCTACCCGCGCTTCATCGCGGAAGGCGGCTGGCTGGACCCGGCGATCCGTCCTGCCGTGCTACGCCTTGCCGACTCCGAAGGATTGGGCCGTGACAGCGCCTGGAGCCCCGGCATGGCGCAGCCTGTCCCGGGCACCGTCCATGCGCCGCTGGGCCGCCGGTACGAAGGACCGGTCGCCAGCCGTATCCACCGTATCCTCGACCGTGCTGCAGGCGGCGGCGGTATCGGCGAGGACGACATCACCGCGCTGTTCGCGGCGCGTGGCGGCGCGGCGCAGGCGGTGGTCGAGGCGGCCGATGCGCTGCGGGCGCAGGTCAACGGCGAGGTCGTGACCTATGTCGTCAACCGCAACATTAATTACACCAACATCTGCACCCACGCCTGCTCGTTCTGCGCCTTCAGCAAGACCAGCAGCAAGGCCGGTTTGCGCGACAAGCCCTACAACCTCGACCTCTCCGAAATCGCATCCCGCGCGCGCGAGGCGGTAGCACGCGGGGCGACCGAGGTGTGCCTGCAGGGCGGCATCCATCCCAGCTATACCGGCGACACGTACCTTGCGATCCTGCGCGCGGTGAAGGACGTCTGCCCGGACCTGCATGTCCACGCCTTCTCGCCGCTCGAAGTGAGCCAGGGCGCGCGCACGCTGGGAATGCCGGTTTCGGATTACCTGACGCGCCTGCGTGATGCGGGGCTTGGCTCGCTGCCCGGCACAGCGGCGGAAATCCTGTGCGACGATATCCGCGCGGAGATATGCCCGGACAAGCTGACGACCGGCGAATGGCTGGACGTGGTCGGTTCGGCGCACCGGGTGGGGCTGCCCACGACATCGACGATCATGTTCGGGCACCTTGAAAGCCCTCGCCACTGGGCGCGGCACCTGGCTGAACTGCGCAACCTGCAACTCGACACCGGCGGTATCACCGAATTCGTGCCGCTGCCGCTGGTCCACATGGAAGCGCCGTTCTACCGCAAGGGGCTCAGCCGCAAGGGGCCGACGTGGCGCGAGGCGGTGATGATGCACGCGGTCGCGCGGCTGGCGCTGCACGGAGCGATTTCGTCGATCCAGGTATCGTGGTGCAAGCTGGGCATGGACGGCGCGGCGGCGGTGCTGGCAGCGGGGGCTAACGACCTTGGCGGCGTGCTGATGGATGAAAGTATCAGCCGCGCGGCGGGCGCTTCGCACGGGCAGCTTGCGGACGTGGCGGATATGCGCAGCGCGGCGCAAAGCGTGGGACGCAAGCTGCGCCAGAGGACGACGCTCTACGAGGATGTGGCGGCGGAGATGGCGTGAGTTTCAGCGCGTATACGCTGCCGTCACCCCGCCACCGCTCAGCCTGAGCTTGGCGAAGGCCCCCGCACCGCAGAGCGAGGTTTTCCTCCTTCGACGGGCTCAGGATGAGCGGATCAGGGTACGCTACGGACGTAGGCGCCCTCACATCGCCCGGATATGCTGCCAAGTCGGCTCGGGCATCCATGTATATTCGATGTAGTGCCCGAACACCTTGCGGGCATCGAGGTACAGGAACTTCAGCCCGCCTTCCGGCTCGCCGGTAAGGTCGCGCTCCATTGCTACAGGAAAATCCTGCGCATCGACGCGGGCGCGGAAGTCCTCCCAGTCCGGCACGCGGAAGCAGATGTGATGAAAGCGCAAGGGGCCGCCGTTCGAGAGGCAGTTGGCGTAGATGCCTACCTCGTCGATCTCGTTTTCGATCAACTCGTACTGCAGTTCGCCGATCCAGATGAAGCAGATGCGACCCTTCTGACGTCTGGGCCCCGCCGGTGTCAGCACCGTTTGGTCGACGGGGATGATCACCGGCTCCTTCGTCATGACGCGGCCCCGGAACAGGGCGATGCCTGCCTCGATGTCATCGCACATGTAAGCGTTCTGGTAGTGGATGCCTTCGAGCATTTCAGCCCTCCCGCGCGACGTCGTAACGCGAGAGGTAGCGCTCGAACAACGGTTCCAGGTCTGCCTTGGTCAGCCCGTACTGGGCCAGCTTGTATTCGTGGCGGCCGAACTTGTCCTGCGGATTGTCGTCCACCCACTTCTGCACGCCGGCTTCGGCTGCGGCGGTCCATTCGTCGCCCAGTTCGGCGTAGACCTTCTTCGTCGCGCCCACCGGGTCCGCCACGAGATCGGCGTAGTGGACGTCGATGATCTTGTCTTCGCCGAACTTGTCGCGGAAATCCATGATGCGGTTGGCGTGTTCGGCTGCCTGCCAGGGGTAATCCGCCTTGAGCCATTCGGCGTCGATCTGGCCCATGTGTGCCTGGTGGCTCAGCGAGATGATCGAGCACAGCGAGCCGGTCGCGGTGAAGGGATCGCGGTGGGTCCAGATCACGCGGGCATCGGGATAGACCTTGAAGATCGTCTCAAGCCATAGCGCATGGCTGGGCTTCTTGACGTTCCAGACGCCGCCGGTGTGGTGTTGCAGCACCTGCAGGAATTTCTTGTGGTACTCATAGGCGCTGGTCATGTCGCACGAGAAGATGAAGTCCTTGTAGGCGGGCAGCTTGCCTTTCGACTCGATCATCAGCGTCTTGAAATCGTGGGCCATGAAGAACACGCATTCGTTGGGATACACCGCCGAGCCGCGATAATACTTGGCCATCCCGGGGTTGGCTTCCAGCGCGGCCTTCTCCTGCGCCAGGCGGCCCACTGCGCGCGGATCGGTGGTGAGCAGCGCGTCTGAGGCGACCGGCGGCACGGGATCGTCGATCTCCCATGTCAGCGGCGAGCGGCGCGCAGGGTCGGCGGCCAGCAGGTTGGACATCAGCGTGGTGCCGGTGCGCGGCACGCCCATGACGAAGACGGGGCGCTCGACCGGGCGGTCCAGCACTTCGGGATTGTCGCGCAGGTACTGCGATACCTTGAGGCGACCGCGCAGATAGTGGAGCGTATCGTTTCGCGCGCGGGCGATGCCGCCTTCGCTCATCCAACCTTTGGCGATGCCCTCGTTGAACGAGGCGGTGAAGGCGTCCAGCCCCTCGCGGTAGGTATTGCTGTCGAAGGCATCGATGCCGGTTTCGGTCATCGCCTGTTCGATGAGCGCATCGGCGACGAGTTGGTCGGTTACGGTGCTTGCCATGTGGTTGTCCTCTTCCCGGCGCGGCCGCTTGGGCGGCCGTTCATGAGCTAAGGATAGCGCGCCGGGGCCAAGGCTTGGCAATGCACATGACCCGCCAGATCGGGACGTTATGTAGAGTTCGGGTCAAGACCCGACGCCATCATGCCAGCACTCGCCCCTGCCGCTGGCGAAAGGTGCTGGGGCTGGCCCCGACTGCGCGGCGAAACGCGAACGTGAAACTGGAGGGTGATGCGAAGCCCATCGAAAAGGCGATGGTCTTTACGCTTTCGCCCTCCATCAGCAGCCGCTTGGCGGCCTCCATGCGGCGCTGTTCGACATAGTCGCCGATCGAGCAGGCGCGGCTGACCCTGAAACCCCGCGTCAACTGGCGCACTGACAGCGCGCAGAGCGCCGCCAGTTCCTCCAGCCCCGGCGCGCTGAGATCGTCGGCAAGGCGCTCGTCTATCAGGCGCAGCCGCCAGCCGGAAAGGCCGCCTGTCACCGGCCGCTCCGCCACTTCCAGGCAGTGGCGGCCCAGTTCGATCGCCAGTTCGCATCCCAGGAACCCCAGCATCCTGTGCGCCGCAAGGCCGGGGTGGCGCACTTCGGCGGTGATGCGGAACAGCAGCGCCCGCATCTGCGCGCTGGAAATATCGAGCGCGGCGGCAAGGTGCGAATCGTCCCAGGTCAGTTCGCGCCCGACCAGTTCGTGCACCAGTCCGGCATCGATGGTGCAGATCAGCGAGGCCTGCCGCCCGCTGCCGCCTTTCACGAACAGTTCCTCGCCGGGGGGTAGCACGAAGACGTCGCCCAGCCGTTCCAGCCGGTGCGGGCCCCAGCGGCGGCGATAGCCTCCCCGCGATTGCAGCGGGCGCGGGGTGAGGCACATGTTGACGTGGTAGCCCTGGCTCACTGCATGAAGGCTGTCGGTCGGTTCGGGGATGTCGAAGCGCACGATCTCGGCGCGCACGCCGTCCGTTTCGAGATGCGCGTCTATGCACATCGTCGGGCGCACAGCCTCGGTTACCGTCATGCGTCCTGCCTCCCTGCGCGCGCGCCTGGTGAATGTGTCCCGGACGCCATCTTAGGGCCGAAACTCTATGCCCCCCGCACTTGCCGGACAAGCCGCCGACGCGGAACATCGCCGCTACGAAAGCGTGACGAAAAAGCCGCGCGACTGGGATCGAGGGAAATTTTGATGGCGACAGGCCTTTTCGACTGCACGGGCAAAGTGACGGTGGTGACCGGCGGCAATGGCGGCATCGGCTTCGGTTTCGCCATGGGCGTCGCAAAAATGGGAGGCGACTTGGCGATCTGGGCCCGCAATGCCGAGAAAAGCGCCAAGGCCAAGGCAGAGCTTGAGGCTGCGGGCGCGGGCAAAGTCATCGCGTATCAGGTCGACGTTTCCGAGGAGGCGAACATCGTGGCCGGCTTCGCTCAGGTCATCGCGGACTTTGGCCGGGTAGACTGCGTATTCGCCAATTCGGGGGCATCCCCGCGCTATAACTCGGTCTTCGACATGCCGACGGAGCATTGGTACGAGTTTCAGAAGACCGCCCTACACGGCGCTTTCTTCACCCTGCGCGAAGGTGCCCGGCTGATGAAGGAGCGCGTGGAAGCGGGCGACGAAGCTGGCGGCTCGCTCGTCGCCTGCGGTTCGCTTTCGTTGTTCCAGGGGCTGCCGGGAAAGATGGAGTACGCCTCCTCCAAGGCGGCGGTGGCGGCGGCGATCCGATGCCTGGCGATCGAACTTGCGCCGCTGGGCATACGCGCCAACGTGGTCGCGCCAGGGCTGGTCATGACGCCGATGATGGGCGAGGGGCCCCGCGCCGATGCCGTGGCCCAGCACTTCGCGCCGACGATCCCGATGAAGCGCACCGGCCGCCCCGCCGATTTCGAGGGCATCGGCGCCTACCTTTGCTCGGACGCCAGCAGTTTCATGACGGGCGAAACCATCGCGATCGACGGCGGATACATGGTGCGGCCGTAACCGTCCCGATTGACGAGAACGTGAGAGGAGAGAAGCGATGAAGCGTCTGAACATCCACGGTGTCGGCGACGTCCGCCTCGATACATATGAGCGGCCCGAGGCCGGTCCCAATGACGTGGTCGTGCGCATGAAGTCGGTGGGCATTTGCGGCAGCGACCTTTCCTATATCAAGATCGGCGGAATGCCTGCCGAGCCGGGCGGGCAGACCGCGCTGGGGCATGAAGGTGCGGGCGAAGTGCTTCAGGTCGGCTCCGGCGTCAGCGGCATTGCCGTAGGCGATGCGGTGATCGTCAATCCGATGATGACCCCCAACAATATAGGCTCGGGCGGCCCGGAAGGCGCCTTCACCGAGGAATTGCTGGTGCGCGAGGCCGAGCTTGGCACATCGATCCTGCCGATCCCGGAAGGCGTCGATTTCGACGTAGCGGCGATGTGCGAGCCGCTCGCCGTCGCTATGCACGGCGTCAACCGCGCAGAGGTAAAGCCGGGCGACAAGGTGGTGGTGTTCGGCTGCGGTCCGATCGGCCTTGGCATGTTGCTATGGCTGAAGGACCGGGGCGTGGACGAGGTCGTGGCGCTGGACCTCTCGGAAGAGCGGCTGGAACGTGCCCGCGCCATCGGCGTCCAGGCCGCGCTGGACCCGAGCAAGGTGGACCTGCGGGCGGAACTGGCAAGGCTGCACGGCGAAGTGCCCAGCTTCAACCGCGTGGGCGTGGGCACCGACGCCTTCATCGATGCGGCAGGCGCGCCGCACATCCTGACGCAGGTCGTCATGATGGCCAAGTTCCACGCCCGGCTGGTGATAACGGCGGCCTACATGAAGCCCATCGAATTTCCGATCGGCCGCATGCTGACCAGCGAGATGACCATCACCACGGCGGTCGGCTACCCCACCGAAATGCCCGAGGTGATCGCCGCGATGCCGCGCCTCAAGAACCAGATCGCGGCGATGATAAGCCATAAGCTGCCCTTTTATGACGTACTGCACGGGCTGGAAATCGCCGCCACGCCGCAGTCCGCCAAAGTCATGATACAGTTTGAGGACGCCTGACATGAACGCAACCACGCAATCCGCGCCGAAGCTGGCCGACCTTGTCCGCTCGGGAGACGAGCAGGTGGAGGCGATCGCCGTCACCGATTTCATCTTCCAGGCCAACGACATCTCCAACGCCTATCTCGTCACCACCGGCGAGGGCGACGTCATGATCAACACCGGCTTCATGGACAATGCCGAGCGCACCCGGCGCCTGCTGACCCCGCATCGCACGGGCCCGCTGGCCTTCGTAATAATCACGCAGAGCCACGCCGATCATTACGGCGGGCTGCCCGAGTTCGTGGAGGAGGGCACCCAGGTCATCGGCGGCCCCGGCTTCAACGAAGCGCTGGCGGACATGAACGGGCTTCAATCGTTTTTCGGACCCAGGAGCAGGAAGCTCTGGGGCTCCACCCTCAAGCGTGGCTCCGCGCCCAAGGCGCCGCCGCATGTCGAGCCGGATATCCTTGTCGACCGCCGCCTGACGGTGGAACTGGGTGAGCGTACCTTCGAACTGATCTCCACCCCAGAAGGCGAGACGATTGACAATCTCACGGTGTGGATGCCCAAGGAGAAGATCGCCTTCACCGGCAATGTCTTCGGGCCGGTTTGGCTTTCGATGCCATTCCTCAACACCCTGCGCGGCGACAAGCCGCGGCTGGTGCGCAATTACCTCAAGTCGCTGGAGACGGTCCGTGCGCTCGGGGCCGAAATCGTCATCACCGGGCACGGCGAGGCGATCCGGGGCAAGGAGCGCATCCGCGCCGACCTCGACAAACTGCACGCCGCCGTCAGCCATGTGCGCGATTATACGCTGGAAGGCATGAAGGCAGGCAAGGACGTGCACACCCTCATGCGCGAATTCGCGTGGCCGGAAGGGCTGCAGATCGGCGAATTCCACGGCAAGGGCAGCTGGGCGGTCAAGTCGATCTGGCGCGAGTATTCCGGCTGGCTGCACTACGAGGACGGCACCACGGCGCTTTACGGCGTACCGCGCAGCAGCGTCGATGCCGACCTCGCCGAACTGGCGGGCGGGGCGGCGAAACTGGCCCAGCGCGCGCAGGCGAAGCTGGACGGCGGCGCGGCGCTGGAGGCGGTGCACCTGACCGACATCGCTCTTAATGCGGAGCCCGGCAATGCGGAGGCGCTCAAGGTCCGCAAGGCCGCGCATGAAGCGCTGCTCGCGGCCAGCGGGGGCAAGAACCTCTCGGAGACGATGTGGCTGCGTTCCGAGATCGCCGCCATGGAGGCGAAACTGGCGGGGTGACTATGCCGTCGTCGCCGTGGGCATCGTCTGGAGGATGGTTCGGCAGGCCAATCCGCTGAGGCTCCCATCGGATAGTGAATGCTCTCTATAGTCGCAGCAACGATACGAATGGGAGCGGATGGAATGAGCACGCCCGATATTCTGGACCTTGGCGGACAAGTCGCCGTGGTCACCGGCGCGGGACAGAACGCGGGGCGCGGCATCGCGCTCGAACTGGCACGGCACAATGCGGGGGGCATTGCCGTCAACGACTTCGTGCCCGAACGAGCCGAGGCGGTGGCCGAGGAAATCCGCGCGACGGGCGTTCCTGCGCTGGCGGTGCCGTTCGACGTGGGCGATCTGGATGCGATCAAGGCGGCAGATGCGGCGATCAGGGACAAGCTGGGGGCCGCGACGATCCTGGTGAACAATGCGGGCATGGCCGGGCCGGGCGGTTCGCTGCGCCCGGCGCTGAACTTCTGGGAGGAAAATCCGGCCACCTGGGACCGTTACCTGCGCACTAACTTGTACGGCGTCTACAATGCCTGCTTCGCCTTCATCCCGAATATGGTGGCGGCAAAGCGTGGGCGGATCGTGACGATCGTGTCGGATTCCGGCCGGGTGGGTGAACCGAAGCTGGCGGTCTATGCCTCTGCCAAGGCGGGCGCGCAGGGCTTCGTGCGCTCGATCGCCAAGGAGCTGGGGCGCTATAATGTGACCTCGAACGCGGTGTCGCTATCTTCGCTGATGCCTGACATGCCCGAGGAGAAGCTGGCCGAACTGATGGCCAGCGATCAGGCCAAGGCGCAGTTGGCGCGTTACACCATCCGGCGTTACGGCAAGTCCGCCGATGTCGCCGGGCTGGTGACGTTCCTCTGCTCGGGCGCGGCGGAATGGATCACCGGGCAGACATATCCGCTCAACGGCGGCTATGCCCCTTCGATGTAGGTTACGCTTTCCGATCCGCTCATCCACCAAGCCGCCCGTCGACCGCGCCTCTCCACCCGCTCAGCCTGAGCTTGTCGAAGGCCCCGAAGCGGAGCGCGGAGTGTCCGTCCTACGACAGGCCCAGGATGAGCGGAGCAGTCTCGCTCAGCCTGAGCGCAGCGGGCTGTTCGAGGGGTTTCGAGGGTTACTGGCCGGTCAGACCGTTACTTCGCGCGTCTCGCCGCCCAACCACTGGCGCACCACGAGGTAGCGCCCGTGCAGCGCCCCGCGATCCTGGACGCCGAAGCCGAGCAGGGTGCCTTCGCAGCCCTCGGCGGCGGGGAGCCACTTCACCTGTTCCAGTCCGATGCGCACGCCTTCGCGCGAAAGGTCGGTAGCGCGGGCCAGCCCCTCGGCGACGAGGCGGCCCAGATCATGTCCTTTGGCGACGGCAAGTGCCTGCTGGCGCGGTGCGCCAAGCTGCGCCATCTGCGCCTGCAGGGTGGTGTTCGTGTCCGAATGCATGTCGATGTAGAACCAGCCATCGCAGTCGTGCGCGAACGTGCCGTGATAACCGCGCAGGCCCGCCGTGTTCATGATGTTCGGCCCCGGCCACGCGCAGGCCGAAAGCGCCTTTGCCACCGCCGTCGCCGAGATGCCAAGGCCGAGGTAGACCACGCCGTCCGGCGCGCCCTCCAGCAGGGCGTCGACCAGCGCGGCGGCATCGTCGGTAAGGGGGGACATGCCCTCCTTCGCGATGATCTCGATGCCAAGGATGCGCGCTTCGCTTTCGAGGTATTTGAGATGCCGCGTCCCGATCGGCGAGATGTCGTAGGCGACGGCAAGGCGGCGGCAGCCCAGCATCGCCATGTGCCGCGCGATCACCAGCGATTCGTCTTCGTGGCTGCCGACCTGGTGATGGAACATGTAGCGGCCCCGCGCGCGCTCGGCGCCGGCCCAGTTGATGGTCGGGATGCGCAGTTGCTCGGCCAGCGGGGTAGCCACCAGCGCATTGTCGCCGATGGCCGGGCCGACAATCAGGCTGACGCCCGCATCGGCCAACTGGCGATAGGCGGTCTCCACCGCCTCCGCCGTGCCCGAAGGCAGGCCCAGGCCATAGGCGTGAATGAACTCCACTGCAGCGGGGAAGCGGCCCGCTTCGCGCAGGGCCGTGATTTCGCGCTCCAGCCAGCCGGTGACGTCGCCCGGAACCGGGGCACTATCGTCCAGATCGGAGAAGTCGGCCATGTCGTTGAGAACGCCGACTTTTACGCTTTCTGGCATGTATGTCCTCCGGGCAGCCTGCGGCGTGCACGATTGCTGCCGCATACCGCGCCCGCGCCTAGCAATGAGCCAGCAGGCAAAAGGATGCATGACGCCTGTGTGAAACGCTCCGGGCGGCGCGGGTTAGCCGCGTGGCCCCCGCGCGAACAGCGTTTGCGTGCAGAGCGCATAGCTGGGATCGCGTTCGCCGAGGGCCAGCAGCCCGCCACCTTCGAACGGGCGGCGCACCTTGAAGTCGTATGTCACGACGCGTTTGGAAAACCGCCAGCGACCATCCGGGCAGCGGCGGTAGTTGTCGAGGTAGCGCACCGCCATGAAATCTTCCTCGCCGCCGCCTTCACAGGCTGGGATGAGATGGTAGGCAAGCCCATAGACCTCGCCGCTGGCGTCATTGCCTTCCACCGCGATCAGGTGATTGCATACGTGGTGGCCCGAATAGGGCATGTATGGAAATGCGCGCGCGATGAAGTCGCAGTATTCCGGTGCGGGACCGTCGAAGCTGTCGCCGTGGCTGTCGGTCGCATCCTCGGTGTAGAGATCGCGCAGCAGGGCGATGTCCTGCCGGTCGATCGCGCGGGAATAGAGCAGTACCAGTTCGCGGATCGCATCCTTGTCGATCAGGGCCTGAAGCGCGCTTTCGTCTATGGCCATTCTCGTGGTCCTTTCGATGTGCTCAGAGCAGCGCGCCGCCGTCGACGGGGTAGACCTGCCCGGTGATGAAACTTGCCCGGCCGGAGGCGAGGAACGCCACCATCGCGGCCATTTCCTCCGGCGAGGCGAAGGGCTTGCCCACGAAAGTGCGGCGCTGCCGGATCGCGCGGTCTTCTTCGCTCACGCTGGCAGCGCCTTGCGAGAACATGCCGCTTTCGGGATTGAAACGGCTGCCTGCACTCAGGCTCGCCGGGTCGGTGGGGATCGTTGCATAGGGCGCGATGGCGTTGACGCGGATGCCGTGGCGGCCGACCTCCTTGGCCAGCACCACCGTGAAACTGTGTACCGCGCCCTTGGCGGCGGAATAGACCGGCAACATGTAATCGCCCACCAGCGCGGCGGTGGAACCGACGTTGACGATGGCGCCGGCTTGCCGCGCGATCATCCCTGGCAAAGCGGCATGGGTCATGCGCAGCACGGTGCCGAAATTGAGGTCGATGTCCGCCATCCATTTGGCCGGATCGGAATCGACGAACAGCCCCTGGTCGACATTGCCGCCCACGTTGTTCACCAGCACCGCCGGCGGGCCGAGCCGGTCGGCAGCCTCCAGCACTTTCGCAGGTGATGCGGGGTCGAGCAGGTCTGCGGCGACAAAGACGGCATTGGCGGCGCCGCGCGCGAGGCAGTCCTCGACCAGCCTCGCGCCTGCCTGCAGGTCGCGCCCGACGAGGACCGGAATCGCCCCTTCCGCCGCAAGGTCGAGCGCTACGGCGCGCCCGATATTGGCCGTTGCGCCGGTGACGATGGCGACTTTGCCGCCCAGTTGAAGATCCATGGCCTGCTCCCGGCTTTTGTTCTGCCAAGGAGCTATGTCAGGGCGTGTACGGGGGCAAACCGCCCCCGCGATCAGCGCCTCAGTTGTGCGCGGAGAGGACGCAGCGCATTTCGCCGTCGCTGCCGTCGTCTTTCACCTGGCGCAGGAAGTTGGAGGAAATACGGTGGAGCCTGAGGCCCTTGTGCTTGCCGCCGGTCATCGTCACCCGGTCACCCACGAACAGATAGCTGCCGCGAATGCCGCCGGCCTTGTAGCTGGAGGAATTGACGATACGGAATTCATATTCCGGAACCAGCTTGCCCGGAGCGCCGCCGGCGTCTCCCGGCAGTTCGCAAGTGTACGTGCCGATCGGCAGGGTCGAGATCGGGCCGCCCGGAACCGGCGGCGGCGGCGGTGCATTGGCGGCGCATCCGCTGCTCGCAAGCAGCAGCGCTGCGGCGACGAGGCCTGAGGGAAGGGCGAGCGGAGTTCGGCTGGCGATGCGGATCATTGCGATTGGCTAGCATCGGCGCGAAGCAATTGCCATGCTTCGCTGCCTCGTCTAAGGGCGCAGGCTTTCCAAGGGACGTATCGTCGTCGTCAACGGCAGCGGCCCGTCCCTCAAGCTCTTTCGCATCGAAGGCACGAACCATGAAGATCAGCGGCGTCGATATCCGTCCCGGCAACATCCTTGAATACGAAAAGGGCATCTGGAAGGTCGCGAAGACGCAGCACACCCAGCCCGGCAAGGGCGGTGCCTTCATGCAGGTCGAGATGAAGAACCTGATCGATGGCCGCAAGACCAACGTGCGCTTCCGCAGCGCCGATACGGTCGAGCGCGTGCGTCTCGACACCAAGGACTTCCAGTTCCTCTATGCAGAGGGCGAGGACCTGGTGTTCATGGACACCGAGAACTACGACCAGATCTCGCTGCCCGCCGACCTTCTGGGCGAGGCTGCCGCCTTCCTGCAGGACGGTATGCAGGTTAATCTCGAAATGTGGGAAGAGCGCCCGATTTCGGTGCAACTGCCCGAGCAGGTCGAGGCCACCATCGTTGAAGCCGACGCTGTGGTGAAGGGCCAGACCGCGTCTTCCAGCTTCAAGCCCGCGATTCTCGACAATGGCGTTCGGGTGATGGTGCCGCCGCACATCGGTAGCGGAACGCGCATCATCGTCGACGTCTACGAGAAGTCCTACGTGAAGAAGGCCGACTGATGCGCGCACTTTTCCTTGCCCTTGCCGCGACCGGACTGGTTGCCGGCGGTGTTCCGGCCCTGGCCGCACCCGCCAAGAAGGCCGCTCCTGCGACGAAGGCTGCGGCTCCGGCCGCAGGCGCGCAGGTTGCCCAGTCCGAGCACGCCGTCCTTTACCTCAAGGTACTGATCAGCGCTCTGCAGTCCGACCAGGTCAAGGAAGAGGCGAAGTCCGCACTCGTCGGCTGCCTTTACGAGAACTCGCTGGGCAAGATCAGCGAAGGTGTGGACAAGGTCATCGCCGAGAACGCCGACAAGGTTCAGCGCGACAAGCCCGCCGAAGTCTTCGCGGTTCTCACGGCGGTCTGCGGCTACAAGGGCGATCCCACCCAGCCGTCGCCGGCCGCCCCGACCACCGGTCGATAATAACAGATAGGCCGGCGCCAGCGGCGCCGGACATAGGAGCGAAGTACAGTCATGGCCGCCATTTCCGGTCTCATCCGCGTCATCGAGAAGGCCGCCCGCAAGGCCGGCAGCCGTCTGCGCCGCGATTTCGGCGAAATCGAGCACTTGCAGGTCAGCCGCAAGGGCCCCGCAGACTTCGTCTCGAAGGCCGACCAGGCTTCCGAGCGCACGATCTGGGACGAACTGCGCGCCGCACGGCCCGATTGGGGCTACCTGTTCGAGGAAGCCGGCGAGATCGAGGGTGACCCGCGCATGCCGCGCTTTATCGTCGACCCGCTCGACGGCACCACCAACTTCCTCCACGGCATCCCGCACTTCGCGATCTCGATCGCGGTGCAGGAGCCGCGCCTCGACGGCAATGGCTGGGGCGAAGTGACGGCGGGCCTGATCTACAACCCGGTTACCGACGAGAGCTACTGGGCCGAAAAGGCACGCGGCGCCTGGCTGCAGGACCGCCGCCTGCGGGTATCCTCGCGCCGCCACCTCGACGAGAGCGTGATCGCCACCGGCATTCCCTTTGCGGGTCACGGCGACCCCGGCCAGTGGACCAAGATCTACCACGCGCTTGCGCCGCAGGTTGCCGGTATCCGCCGCTTCGGCTCGGCCGCACTGGACCTCGCATGGGTGGCCTCGGGCCGCTACGAAGGTTTCTGGGAAGCCGATCTCAAGCCCTGGGACACGGCCGCAGGATGCCTGCTGGTACGTGAGGCCGGCGGCTTCGTGTCCGACTGGAAGGGCCGCAGCGGACCTTACCACGACACCGAAATCCTCGCCGGCAACGACGTGCTGCATTCACGCCTGCACAAGCTGGTGGTGAACGCCCTCAAGTAATGCGGGACCTGTGCCGCCCGGCTGTGTCCGGACGGCCAACTCGGATTTCCAGAACGCCGTCCAGGACAAGGTCCCGGGCGGCGTTTTCGATTCGCCGCGAAATACAATCGCTTCGTCGCACCGAGAACACCCGTCTCCGAACTGAAACGCAACCGACGCGGTAGTTTCCGCAAGCGATGCGATGACGCTGGGCCATGGAACGCCCTGACCTTCGTCACCATGCCCCCCGCCGATGCGCCTTGGTGCTGGCCTGTGCGGTAATGCCGGTGCCCGCCATGGCCGAGGCCCCGGCGGACGGCGGTTTCGACCTTCGCGCGGTGAATGGCCGCTCGCTGCCAGCGGCCCGCCAAACGATTCGCTCCCACGCCTTGGGCAACGATTCCGCGCCGACGAGGCGCGAGAAGGTGAAACTGCGGCTGACCTACCAACCAGACGAAGACGGTCCGCGCTTCGAGATCGGCACTTTGGGCTCACGCAAGGGCGCTATGAAGTCGCGTTTGCTTCATGTTGCGATGGACTGGTCTTTTTAACGCAGACGGGCTTGAACCGTATCGCAGGCACGTCTAAGCGTCCCCGGCTTGTCCGTGCCCCTGTGGCGGAATGGTAGACGCGAACGACTCAAAATCGTTTGTCGAAAGGCGTGCCCGTTCGAGTCGGGCCAGGGGCACCACTTTCTTGGCCGGCTAAGGCGCCTGGGAGATCGAGACCACGAAAAGTGCCAGCACGGTCCCTACTGCGGTGGCGGCCAGCCATTGCAGGGCCGGGTAGGCGGACATGGTCCTGAGCACCCCCCATGCGACAACGCCGGCAAGAACGCTTCCGAGCATTATGCCCGCGACCAGCCCCCAGGCGGCAATCGCCCAGACCAGCACCAGCGCGAACATGGCGACAGGAAAGAAACCGGCCAGCGCGCCGCGCAGGCCTCGAATGGCTGCTGCCAACGAGAATTTGACGTTACGATTCGGTAGCTGCGTCGAATATCCTTCGGCCATTTCCGCCTCGCGTTATCGAACGATTGGCAGGCTACGTCGGCCTTGCGGGAAAGGCCAGTCGCTGCCGCCGAAACGGCCTTGAAGCAGGGCCTGTTGAAACGGAAGGACGTTGCGGCGGCTCCGTTCAGTTCAGCGCGGAAAGCCAATCCGCGATCATCGCGCGTCCAGCCACCACCGCGCCGGGGCCGAGTTCGTCATGGGCATCACGCAGTGCGTTCGGGCAGCCACCCGCTTCCACCACGGCTTCGGGCCACTGGTCCATCCAGGCGTCGAAGCGCGGATCCTCGCCCATCTCGGCGTGGAACTGGAGCGCCAGCAGGTTCGCGCCGCGCCGGAATGCCTGATGTTCGTAAAGCGTGCTTGAGGCCAGCACGTCCACCCCCTCGGGCCGGGTGAAAGTGTCGCCGTGCCAGTGCAGCACGGGCACTTCGCGGACGTGGCGCAAGGGGCCATCGGCGGCATGTCCATGCACCTCGACCGGGTGGAAACCCACTTCCTTGGCCGGGCCCGGATAAACCTGCGCGCCTAGCGCGCTTGCCATCATCTGGGCGCCGAAACAGACGCCCAGCGTAGGCCGGTCAGCCTCCAGCCGCAGGGCCAGGCGGCGCAGCTGGCAGGTGATCCAGGGGTGCCGGTCCTGTTCGTAGACACCCATCGGCCCGCCCATCATGATGAGCAGGTCAGGCTGGCGCAGGTCGAGGGTGGCAAATTCGGGGTCGGTCACGTCGATGCGCGATACCGCGTATCCCGCGTCCTCGATGGGCTGGCGGTAACCGGCAACCCCTTCGTGGGGAACGTGGCGGATGATGAGAGCTGTCTTCACGTAAAGGCCAGTCTTACACAAGTTTCCTGAACGGGCGACATCGAAACCCGGGACGTCCGATGTCGCCCTGAGCCGTTACAGCCCGAGCCGCGACCAGAAGTCGCCGGCACTGCGGATCGCGGTGCTGCCGCTGCCGGGCGTTGGCTCGAAGCTGGCGCGCCATGAGGGGTGCGTGAAGCGCGGGCTCACCGCCGGCCTTGCACGCAGGACCGTTGAAGTGGTGGGAGGAAGGTCATCGAACATTTCGTATCTCCTTACGGGAGGCACGAAGCCGGCGTTGTCGCCTTGGTTTCGTGCGCTTTAGCGGTTGGTGACGCGGAGCAAGCTGACAGAATCAAATGCCGCGGAAACGAAAGGCGGACCCTCCGTTCGAGAATCAATCTACGCATTTGGTAGAGAATGTCTATTCAGGCGATTCTATCAACCCTGCGAGAAAAACTTGGCCGCCGGCTTGCCGCCAGCCTTACCCTCCTTCGGCGATTGCCGGGCCGGGATGCTTGACGTAGCCTGCGGCAATGCGTGTCCCTTTGCTCATTCTCGCCAGCGCCGTGATAGGCCTTCCACTGTCCGTTCAGGCGCAGAGCGTCGCTGATAGCGTTTCGCGCGATATGCCGGGGCTGATGGAAATCTACCGTGATTTCCACGCCAACCCGGAACTCAGCTTCCAGGAAGTGCGCAGCCCCAGGATCATGGCCGACGCCGCGCGCAAGGCTGGTTTCACGGTCACCGAAAAAGTCGGCAAGACCGGCATTGTCGCGGTGCTGAAGAACGGGGCAGGGCCGACCGTCCTGATCCGCGCCGACATGGACGGCTTGCCGGTAACGGAACAGACCGGACTACCCTTCGCCTCGACCAAGCGCGGCATATCGCTCGCCGGGGTCGAAAGCGGCATCATGCACGCCTGCGGCCATGATACCCACATGACCAGCTGGATCGAGACCGCGCGCCTGCTGGCCGCGCGCAAAAACGAATGGTCCGGCACTCTGGTGATGATCGGCCAGCCCGCCGAGGAAGCGGGATCGGGCGCGTTGGCGATGCTGGAGGACGGCCTATATACCCGATTCCCCAAGCCCGACTACACGCTGGCCTTCCACGATACGCCCGAATTACCTGCGGGCGCCGTCGGCGCGGCGAAGGGCTGGGCGCTCGCCAATGTCGACAGCGTCGATATCGTGGTGAAGGGCGTGGGCGGACACGGCGCCTATCCGCACACCACGCGCGATCCGATCGTGCTGGGCAGCGCCATCGTCATGAAGCTGCAGACGCTGGTCAGCCGTGAGACGAATCCCGTCGACCCGGTGGTGGTCACGGTCGGCTCGTTCCATTCCGGGACCCGGCACAACATCATTTCCGACGAGGCGCGCCTGCAACTCACCGTGCGCAGTTACTCCGACGAGACGCGCGAGCGGCTGCTCGACGGCATTCGCCGGGTCGCGCGCGGCGAGGCGATCGCCTCCGGCATTGCCGAGGACCAGGTGCCGGTGGTCACGGTAAAGGAGCCGCACACCCGCGCCACCTGGAACACGCCCGAGTTCACCGAACAGGCAGTGGCGGATCTCAAGGTACGGTTAGGCGATGACAAGGTCGTGTTCACGCCGTCGGTCATGGGGGGCGAGGATTTCGGCGAATTTCGCCGCGCCGACGAGGCGCATATCAAGTCGCTGATCCTGTGGGTGGGCGGTGCGGACCCGGCGAAGCTGGCGGCGGCGAAAGCGGGCGGAGCGCCGATGCCCTCGCTCCACAGCCCGCTCTGGGCACCGGTGGCGGACAAGGTGATCGGCTCGGCGTCGCAGGCATTGACGCTGACGGCGCTTCGGCTCATGCCGAAACGATAAGGGCGAGTGTAAGGGTGGCCGACATCGCTGCCTGTGAACGCCCTGTCGAAACAGCGCAGACTTTGCGTAAGTATGCTATTGCGCTGTCAAGGTAACCGACAGTTAAAGCCTTTGCACTAGGCCGTCATGCAAGGCCGGTATTCGGCTGCGAAGGATGGCGTAAGCGACGATGATTCGTCTGTTCAAACATTACATTCCGCACGCGGTCGTCCTGCTCTGGCTGGTTGACGTCCTGCTGCTGGCGATTGCCAACGAGACATCGTGGCGCCTGCGCTCCGAACAGATCGGCATCGACCCCGGCGCGCTTGTCGACAGACTGGGGGCCCATGCGGCCTTTGCGGCGGTGATCTCGCTCTCGATGATCTCGGTCGGCGTTTATGGCGGAGAGGCGCTGCGATCCAAGCGGTTCGCTGCCGCGCGCCTGCTGGTTGCCATATCGCTGGGTGTGATCGCGCTGTCCTTTGCGGATTTCCTTGTCGGCGGTCAGAACTTCTGGCGCTCGACCCTGGCCTATTCGATGGCCTTCGCAATCGTGATGCTGATCTTCA
>Ga0308165_1001228_pt1 | contig 37378 bp, 37 predicted proteins | sample PhyWR2_FD_201032 | JGI IMG/M metagenome (GOLD analysis project Ga0308165, IMG submission 201032) | Phyllosphere microbial communities from UC Gill Tract Community Farm, Albany, California, United States - DLSLW.R2 | ecosystem: Host-associated > Plants > Phyllosphere > Unclassified | place: USA...
GCGGCGGCGCTGCCCGAAGCCTGGCGGAAGGTGGCGTCGAGGTAGGTGTAGGCGGCTTGCACCTTCCACTGCGGCGTGAGACGCAGGTCGGCCTGCAGTTCCAGACCCTGGCGGCGCGTGTCGCCGGCGTTGCGGTAGGTCGTGCGGCCGTTGCTGGCGCCGGCGCTGACGATTTCATCGCTGGTGCGTGAGTGGAACACGGCGGCGCTCCAGCCGCCCTTGACGGCGCCGGTCAGGCGTTCGCGAAAGCCGATTTCATACTGGGTGCTGGCGCTGGGCTGCAGGTCCAGGTTCAGGCCGCCTATGCTACCCGTGCGGTACGACAGTTCGGCAAAGGTGGGCGTCTCGAAGCCGCGGCCGGCGCTGACGTAGACCGTCTTTTCGGGTGTCAGCTGGTGCGACAGCGAGATGACGGGCAGGGCCTGGCTGTGGGTCACCGAGCCCGAATCATCGGGGTTGCCGGCACGGATGTAGCGGTCGTCGGACTCGAACTTCACATGGCTGTAGCGCAGGCCGGTGCCCAGGCTCCAGGTGGGAGCCAGCTGCCAGGTGGCCTGCACATAGGGGTCTATGCTGGTGACGGTGTTGTCTTCGTTGCGGCGCAGCGCGCCCTTGACGCCCAGCTGGCTGCCGATGAAGTTCTCGTAGCCCTGGCGGTCTTCCTTCATGGTGTCGAAGGCCAGGCCGGCCGTGACGGTGACAGGCACGGGCGCGTTGTCGAAGCGGCCGGTCCAGCGGGCGTCGAGGCCGGCGTAGTCGCGCGCCATGTCGATCACGCCGCCCGCATGGCCCGCGGGCGCCTGGGTGGCGACGGGCAGCGACTGGTATTGCTCCATCGAGCGGTGACCGGCATAGGCGGTCAGGGACACGCTTTGCGTGCCGCTCAGGCGGCGCTCATAAGTGGCGCCGACCTGGGTCTGCTCCAGCGACTTGCGGGTGTTGAATTTCTCGGCCACGGCCTCGCCGTTGTCGGCGCGGTAGGAGGCGCGGCGCGGGTTGGCCTGCCACTGCTCCCAGGTCAGGCCTTGCGCGTCCTGGGCATTGGACTTCATGGTGTTGGCGACAATCGTCAGGCGCGCGTCGTCGCCGATGGCGGTCGACAGCTTGGCGTTGGCGACATTGCGGTCGGCGGCGCTGTGGTCGCGCCAGCCGTCGGTGAGGTAGCGGCTGGCGCTGAGCACATAGCTCAGGCCCTGGGCGGTCTGGCCGCTGGCCTTGCCGGAGATGCGCTTCTGGCCGTTGCTGCCGACGGAATAGCCGCCTTCGACCGTGGGGCGGCCGGTGGGCGTCTCGGTGTACATGCTGATCACGCCGCCGGCCGAGTTGCCGTACAGCGCCGAGTAGGGGCCGCGCAGCACTTCGACGCGCTCCAGGCTGGAGATGGCGATATGCGACAGTGCGCCCTGGCCGTCGGGCATGGTCGCGGGAATGCCGTCCACATACAGGCGCACGCCGCGCAGGCCGAAGGTCGAGCGCGCGCCATAGCCACGGATCGACAGTTGCAGGTCCTGGGCGTAGTTCTGGCGGTTGTTGATCTGCAGGCCGGGCACGCCCGACAGGCTTTCCGACAGGTTCACCTGCAGCTGGCGGTCACGCATCCGGTCGGCGTCGATCACGGATACGGAAGCCGGAGTCTGCTCGAGCGAAGTGCCGCCCAGCGTGCTGTGCACCGTGATTTCAGGCAGGCGGGCTTCGGTGGCGGGCTGGGCGATGGCGACGCCATACATGCCGCCGACCAGTACAGGAAGGCCGGCGACCCAGCGCAGGTGATGCAATGTCATGTCAAAAACCTTTTATGCGGCCGCAAGCCTTGGCCGCGGCTGGCCGCGACAATGCGCAGCGCAGCCACGCAAAGGCCTGCGCGGCATTCATTCAAATGGGGGAGGGCGCCGTCGGGGACCCTGCGGGCAACGGCAAGGGGCGAAGAATGCCACAGAGCGCCCAGCATTTTTCACGAACCGGTGTAAACACCAGCAGGTCCGTGGTTAATTCTGCCGCCGCTGGTTGGAATCCCGGGATTCGAGCCGCCGCAAGGGCGGGCCCGGCTTCTTACAGCGCTGGACGCGATCGGCTCTGTGCATTGTCGATCGCGTCGACGATGGCCTTGCCCGTGCTCTGCACGCCGGGCGCGGCAAAAGCCGGGCCGGGCTTGACGGCAGGATTTGCCAGCAGCTGCTCACGCACCTTGAGCCGCTCGGCCATGGCTTCGGGCAAGGGCTTGGGCGCCTCCACCGGGGTGTTGTTCAGGTATTGCTTGTAGACCACGGACTGGGCGCGTGTCATTTCGCGCGCGCTCTTGGATTCCAGATACCAGTTCAACAGATAGCCCAGCACGATGGCGGAGATCAGGCCTACGGCGACGGCGGAGATGACGAACGACTCATCGGTGTACTTGCGCGGGCGCTGCGGAGCGGAAGACATGTAGGCGTAGATGGTTAGGTGGTCACAGAAAAGCGCCAACCCGGCGCGGGCAAGGCCGCATCAGGGTTATCACCGAATTGCTCCAAGCCTAACAAAAAAAACCGCCCTGGCGATGACATTGGGGGCAATGTCCCGGCAGGGCGGTCGGCGGTCGGCGGTCGGCGGACGGCGTTGGGCGCGCCCGCCTGGTGCAGCGAGCTGCAGGCTCAGGCAGCCAGGGCCAACTGGCTGTGGATGGCCTGCTCGGCCTGGACCAGGGCCGCGGCCTTGGCGTCGGGGCCCATGGCAATGCCTTCGGCGCGCACGAAGCGCACATCGGTCACGCCCATGAAGCCCAGCACGGTCTGCAGCAGGCTTTCCTGGTGTTCCATGGCGCGGCCGCCTTCGGAAGTCGAGTACACGCCGCCGCGGGTCGACACGACGATCACGGTCTTGCCCTTGGCCAGGCCTTCCGGGCCGGCAGCGGTGTAGCGGAACGTGCGGCCGGCCTGGGCGACGCGGTCTATCCACGCCTTGAGCTGGCTGGGAATGCTGAAGTTGTACAGCGGCGCACCGATCACCACCACGTCAGCCGCCAGAAACTGGCTCACGAGCTTTTCGGAGATCGCATTTTCCGCACGCTCGGCTTCGGTCGTGGCGCTCTGGCCGGTACGAAAGCCCATGGAAACCGCCGACAGGTGGCTGGGAGCGTCCTGGGCCAGGTCGAGGTAGTCGACGTTCAGGCCGGGATGGGCAGCGACCCAGGCCTGCACGGTGCGGGCGGTCAGATCGCGGGAAACGGACATGTCGCCGGTGATGGCGGAATCGATGTGCAGCAGTTGCATGGAAGGCTCCTTGAATTCGAAATGTGGATGGTTGCCGGTGAGGGCTTGGTATAGATTGTGCAGTTGTGTTGAATGTTTGATAAGCTGCTTTAAATGCGATAGATTGTTCTATCAGCGAGACAATAAGGCTTGAAATGAACGATCTCAACGACATGCTGTATTTCGCCGAAGTCGTCGAGCGCGGCGGGTTTGCCGCGGCCGGGCGCGCGCTGGGCATCCCCAAGTCCAGGCTGTCGCGGCGCGTCGCCGAGCTCGAAGGCAGGTTGGGCGTGCGCTTGCTGCAGCGCACCACGCGCAAGCTGTCGCTGACCGAAGTCGGCGAAGCCTATCTGCGCCATTGCCAGGTGATGCGCGACGCGGCCCAGGCCGCGGCCGATACCGTGGCCCAGGTGCGCACCGAGCCCTGCGGCACGCTGCGCGTGAGCTGTCCGGTGACGATTGCCCAGACCGTGCTGGGCGAGCTGATGCCGGTCTATCTTGCGCGCCATCCGCTGGTGCGGGTGGAAATGCAGGTCACCAACCGGGCCGTGAATCTGGTCGAGGAAAGCATCGATGTCGCGCTGCGCGTACGCGCCTCGCTCGACGACAGCGGCAGCATGGTGGTCAAGCGGCTGGACATGTCGCGCCAGGTGCTGGTCGCCAGCCCCGATCTGCTGCGCCGCCAGGGCACGCCCGGCCGGCTGCAGGAGCTCGGTCGCCTCGACAGCGTCGCCATGTCGGCGGTCGACGGCCGCTCCAGCCTGCTGCTGGCCGGCCCGCAAGGCCAGGAATACACGCTGCAGCACCAGCCGCGCTATGTCGCCGATGACCTGCTGACCTTGAAGTTCGCGGTGCTGGCCGGCACGGGCATGGGCTGGCTGCCGGACTATATGTGCCATGACGAGATTGCCGATGGCCGTCTGGTGCACCTGCTGCCGGGCTGGTCACCGCCGCCGGGCGTGTTTCATGCGGTCTTTCCTTCGCGCCGCGGACTGTCGCCGGCAGTGCGCAGCTTTCTTGATTTTCTTGCCGAGACCATGCCCGGCAGCAGCATCTCATCGGGGCCTGGCGGCGCTTGATCCTTGTGGCGGCGCGCAGCCGCTGCTGTGCGTCTGGACCATAAGATAACAACCAATGGTTCGTTGGGATTTTGGCGGAAGCTGCAGACAATGTCCGTTCAAGGAGAACTGGCATGGATAAACCCCCCCGCATATTGATCGTGCCCGGCTGGCACGACTCAGGCCCCGGTCACTGGCAAAGCCTCTGGGCCGCGCAATTGCCCGGTGCAGAGCGGGTGGTGCAGGACGACTGGATCACGCCCCACCGCGACGCCTGGGTAGGGCGGCTCGAGGAATGCATTTTTTCGCGTCCCGAGCCGGTGGTGATCGCGGCCCACAGCCTGGGTTGCATCGCGACCACGCAGATCTCGGCCCGGGCTGCCGAGCGCGTGGTCGGTGCCTTGCTGGTCGCGCCCGCCGACCCCGAGCGCCGTGCCCAGTTGATCGACTTTTCTCCGGTACCCGCGGCGCCGCTGCCCTATCGCAGCGTGCTGGTTGCGAGCAGCAACGATCCCTTCTGTCCTATCCGGCTTGCTGGCGCCTATGCGCGGGCCTGGGGCAGCGAGTTGGTGCGGCTGCAGAACGCCGGCCATGTGAATGTCGAATCAGGCCACGGCGCCTGGCCGCTGGGGCTGGCGCTGCTGCAGTCCTTGACCGCCGGCCTGGCCTGGTCTTCCACACCCGCCGATGCGACCGCATTGCAGGCATGAATTTGCGCGCATCGCCTGGCGGCGCATGCCTTTGCAAGTTCTATATGCCAAAAGGTGATTAATTAACAAGAATCTATTCGTTTGAGTTTGAAGGAGAAATTCGGACAATGAAACACTTCTTCACGTTCCAGGCTTTGCAACCATGAAATCTTTGACTCTCAAGACCGTTTTGGCCAGCCTTGCTTTTGCGGCCAGCGGCGCGGCAATGGCACAGAACCAGCTGCTCAACGTGTCGTATGACGTGGCGCGCGAGTTCTACAAGGACTACAACACCGCCTTTGCCGCGCACTACAAGAAGACCACCGGCAAGGACGTGAAGATCGACCAGTCGCATGCGGGCTCCAGCGCCCAGGCGCGCGCGGTCAACGACGGCCTGGACGCCGACGTGGTCACCATGAACACCACCACCGACATCGAATTCCTCGCCAGCACCGGCGTGGTCGCCAAGGACTGGGCCAAGAAGTTCCCCAACGACGCCTCGCCCACTACCTCGACCATGCTGTTCCTGGTGCGCAACGGCAATCCCAAGAACATCAAGGATTGGGACGATCTGCTCAAGCCCGGCGTGCAAGTCGTGGTGGTGAACCCCAAGACCGGCGGCAACGGCCGCTATGCCTACCTGGCCGCCTGGGGCGCGGCGCGCGAAAAGGGCGCCACCGATGCCCAGGCTGCGGAGTTCGTCGGCAAGCTCTACAAGAACGTTCCCGTGCTGGGCAAGGGCGGTCGTGACGCGACCGCGATCTTCCTGCAGCGCAACATCGGCGACGTGCTGATCACGTTCGAGTCGGAAGTGATTTCCATCGACCGCGAGTTCGGCAAGGGCAAGGTCCAGGCGGTGTACCCATCCTCGTCGATCATTGCCGAGAACCCCGTGGCCGTGGTCGAGCGCACCGTCGCCAAGAAGGGCACGGCCACGCTGGCCAAGGAATACCTGGACTATCTGTACTCGGATGAAGCCCAGGAAATCGCTGCCCAGCATGCGCTGCGCCCACGTTCGGAAGCCGTGCTGAAGAAGCACGCCGCAACGTTCAAGCCGCTCAAGCAGTTCACCGTCGCCAAGTACTTCGGTTCGCTGTCTGAAGCCCAGAAGGTGCACTTCAACGACGGCGGCCAGTTCGACAAGCTCTACACGCCTGGCAAGTAAGCCGGCGCGCGCACCCGCACCATGGCATTCGCTGCTAACTCGGCTACGGCCGCATCTCTCTCCGCCACGCCGGGCGCCGGCGCGCCAGCGCCGCGCGGCCGCGGCGCCAAGCGCGTCCTGCCCGGCTTCGGGCTGACGCTGGGCTATACGCTGTTCTATCTCAGCATCATCGTGCTGATTCCGCTGTCGGCCCTGGTCTTCAAGACCTTCACGATGACCTGGCCGCAGTTCTGGGAAGCCGTGAGCGCGCCGCGCGTGATGGCATCCTACCGGCTGACGTTCGGCGCCTCGCTGATCGCGGCCCTGGTCAACCTGGTGTTCGGTCTGCTGATCGCCTGGGTGCTGGTGCGCTACAAGTTTCCCGGCAAGAAGATCGTCGACGCTCTGGTCGACCTGCCGTTCGCGCTGCCCACGGCCGTGGCCGGCATCTCGCTCACCGCGCTGCTGGCCGGCAACGGCTGGATAGGCCAATACCTTGAACCCCTGGGAATCCAGCTGGCGTTCAAGCCCGCGGGCATTGTCATCGCGCTGATCTTCATCGGCCTGCCGTTTGTCGTGCGCACGGTGCAACCCGTGCTCGAGGACGCGGAAAAGGAACTCGAGGAAGCCGCGACCAGCCTGGGCGCGACGCGGCTGCAGATTTTCGTCAAGGTGATACTGCCGAGCATCACGCCCGCGCTGCTCACCGGTTTCGCGATGGCGTTTGCCCGTGCCGTCGGTGAATATGGCTCGGTGATCTTCATTGCCGGCAACATGCCCATGATTTCCGAAATCACGCCGCTGATCATCATCGGCAAGCTCGAACAATATGACTATGCGGGCGCAACCGCCGTGGCGGTGGTGATGCTGGTCATCTCCTTTGTGCTGCTGCTGATCATCAATGCGCTGCAAGCCTGGCAGCGCCGCCACGCAGGAGCACCGGCATGAGTGGAGTCACTTCTTCCCGCAACCCGGTGCGCCGGGCCAAGGCCGGCACGACCGAAGCGCCCTGGGTGCGCTGGACGCTGATCGGCATCGCGATGGCGTTCCTGCTGCTGTTCCTGGTGCTGCCGCTGGCCGCGGTGTTCACCGAGGCGCTGCGCAAGGGCTTCGGCGCCTATATCGACGGCCTGCGCGAGCCCGATGCCTGGTCGGCAATCAAGCTGACGCTGCTGACGGCGGTGATTGCCGTGCCGCTGAACCTGGTGTTCGGCGTGGCCGCGGCCTGGTGCATCGCCAAATACGAGTTCAAGGGCAAGGCCTTTCTGACGACGCTGGTCGACCTGCCGTTCTCGGTCTCGCCCGTGGTGGCCGGCCTGACCTATGTGCTGATGTTCGGCTCGCACGGCTGGATGGGCTCGTGGCTGCAGGCCAACGACATCAAGGTGATCTTCGCCGTGCCCGGCATCGTGCTGGCGACGATCTTCGTGACCTTCCCGTTCATCGCGCGCGAGCTGATTCCGCTGATGCAGGCCCAGGGCAGCGACGAGGAGCAGGCGGCCATCGTGCTGGGCGCGACCGGCTGGCAGACCTTCTACAAGGTCACGCTGCCCAACATCAAGTGGGGCCTGCTGTATGGCGTGATCCTGTGCAATGCGCGCGCCATGGGCGAGTTCGGCGCGGTGTCGGTGGTCTCGGGCCATATCCGCGGCCAGACCAACACCATTCCGCTGCATGTGGAAATTCTCTACAACGAATACCAGTCGGTCGCGGCCTTTGCCGCCGCCTCGTTGCTGGCGCTGCTGGCGCTCGTGACCCTGGTCATCAAATCGATAGCGGAATGGCGCGCGGAGCGCGAGCAGGCAGCAGCTGCCGAGCTGCCTCCAGAGCGGCCCACGCCGCTGACCACGTCTGCCTGAAAGAACAAGCACCATGAGTATCGAAATCCGCAACGTAAGCAAGCAGTTCGGCAGTTTCCAGGCGCTGCGTGATGTGAGCCTGGACATCCAGTCCGGCGAGCTGATCGCGCTGCTCGGCCCTTCGGGCTGCGGCAAGACCACGCTGCTGCGCATCATCGCCGGGCTCGAGTCGCCCGACGTGGGCAGCATCCATTTCAGCGGCGAGGACACGACCGACGTGCATGTGCGCGAGCGCAACGTGGGCTTCGTGTTCCAGCACTATGCGCTGTTCCGCCACATGACCGTGTTCGAGAATGTGGCCTTCGGCCTGCGCATCAAGCCGCGCAAGGAGCGCCCCAGCGAAGCGCAGATCCGCACCAAGGTGATGGACCTGCTCAAGCTGGTGCAGCTGGACTGGCTCGCCGACCGCCATCCCTCGCAGCTGTCGGGCGGCCAGCGCCAGCGCATCGCGCTGGCCCGGGCGCTGGCGGTCGAGCCCAAGGTGCTGCTGCTTGACGAGCCTTTCGGCGCGCTCGACGCCAAGGTGCGCAAGGAACTGCGCCGCTGGCTGCGCCGCCTGCACGACGAACTGCATGTGACCTCGATCTTCGTGACCCATGACCAGGAGGAGGCGCTCGAAGTGGCCGACCGCGTGGTGGTGATCAACCAGGGCAAGATCGAGCAAAGCGGCTCGCCCCAGGAAGTCTGGGAGAACCCCGCGAGTCCGTTCGTCTATGGCTTCCTGGGCGACGTGAACCTGTTCCACGGCCGCGCCAACGAAGGCCTGGTGCACATGAGCGGCATCGAGATCGACGCGCCCGAAGCCGATGATGCGAAGAACGCCAAGGCGTTCGCCTATGTGCGACCGCATGACCTCGACGTCGAGCGCTATTCGCCGGGCCAGAACATGGATGCCCAGGGCCGTCCGCGCGGCATCGTCGCGCGCCTGGAGCGGGCAATCGTTGTCGGTCCCATCGCACGCCTGGAACTTATTCCCGCCGACGATAATCATTCAACCACCCAGAACGGGGAGGATGCCTTGATCGAAGCGCAGATTCCTGCCCATCAGTTCAAGGAATTGGGATTCAAGGAAGGCGAAACGCTGGTGGTGACACCGCGCAGGACCCGCGTGTTTATTGACCAGGCTGCAGGCATCTGACGGTTCCCAGGGGCCGCGCCGCGGCCTTTGAAGGACAAGAAAAATGGTGTTGTTGAACTGGATGGAAACGGCGCCGCGCCGCGTGCTGGCGCTGATCAGCGCGGCCTGCGTGGCCATGCTGGCATTTGGCATGTATCTGCAATATGGCCAGGGGCTCGAGCCTTGTCCCATGTGCATCGTGCAACGCTATGCGCTGATCGGCGTGGCGGTGTTTACCGGCATCGCGAGCCTGCGCCGCGGCCGCGGCTGGCTGTTGGGCTGGGGCGGCCTGGCGCTGCTGAGCGCGGGCTTTGGCGCCTTTGTCGCCGCGCGCCAGAGCTGGCTGCAATGGAACCCGCCCGAGATCGCGACCTGCGGCCGTGATTTCTACGGCATGGTCGAAAACTACCCCTTGAGCCGCGCGATTCCCATGATCTTCCGCGGCTCGGGCGATTGCACTGCGATCGACTGGACCTTCCTCGGCGGCTCGATCGCCAACTGGTCGTTCATCTGCTTCGTGGTGATGGCGCTGGCCCTGGTCGCACTGTTCGTGCGCCAGCGCGCAGCGCGTTAACTGCCCCTTGTCGGCTGCGCCGCCGGTGGCGCACCGTATCATGGCCGAATGAGTCTGAGCCATTCCACGTTGGATATCGCCGCGCGCATCTGGGACGGCGCGTGCGAGACCGCGTCGGCCTGGTGGCGCAGCGTCTATCTGGGCGCGGTGATTCTCGTGCTGCTGCTCTCGCCGTCGAGCTACCGTGGGCAGTCGCGCGCGCGCATGGCCTACCAGCTGTATGTGCAGACCGGGCCGGTGTTGATAGGCTTCACGGCCCTCGCGGCGCTGCTGTGTGCGGTGATCACGCGCATCGTGATCGTCACCGCGCTGAGCTACGGGCTCTCGCGTTACGCGCTGGAAATGGTGGTGCGCGTGCTGGTGCTCGAGTTGATTCCGCTGACCGCCTGTCTTTTCGTCGCCATGCGCTGCACCATTCCCAATGGCACGCAGCTGGTGCAGCTGCGCCTGCGCGGTCGCGCCCAGGCGCTGCAGCGCCTCGGGCTGGACCCGGTGCGCAGCGAGCTGCTGCCGCGCGCCGTGGGCGGGCTGTTCGCCTGCCTCACGCTGGCTGCGCTCAGTTGCGTGGTGGCGCTGGTCACGGTCTATCTGAGCGTCTACGGTTTCAATCTCGCGGGACTGCCCGCCTATACCCGGCTGTTCGGCCATGTGTTCTCGCCCGTGGTGACGCTGGTGTTCACGCTCAAGACGCTCTTTTTCAGCCTGGCCGTGGCGCTGATTCCGCTGGCCTCGGGCTGGTATTCGCCGCTGCCGCGGCTGCGCCAGGAAGGGCGCGAGCTCGGCGGGCTGACGCGCATGTTCGCGGTGTTGCTGCTGATCGAGGTGCTTTCGCTTATGGGCAATTACTATTGATGTTTTGGAGCTTGGCTATGTTCGGGAATCACCATGGACCCCACTGAATCGGGCGCCGAGGCGGCGGGGCTGCATTCGCCGGCCGAGCTGCGCCCCGTGGCCCATCTGCGCGCCAAGGCCGCGGCGCTGCTGCTGTTCACGCTGGCGCTGGTCTTCGGCTCGGCGCTGTACCTGCTGTATTCGCGCGGCGTGTTCGAGCCCACGCAGCAGCTGGTGCTGACCACCGACGACTCCGAAGGCGTGGTGGTCGGCATGGACATGACGTTCTCGGGTTTTCCGATAGGGCGCGTGCGCCGCATCGAGCTGTCCGAGGATGGCAATGTGCGCATCGTCGTCGATGTGCCGCGCAAGGACGCGCACTGGCTGCGCGAGTCCAGCATCTTCACGCTGGTGCGCGGTCTGGTGGGCGGCACGACCATCAAGGCCTACAGCGGCATTCTCACCGACCCACCGCTGGCCGAGAACTCCGTGCGGCCCGTGCTGCGCGGCGATGCCACGGCCGAGATTCCGCAGATCATGGCCTCGGCCAAGGAGCTGCTGGCCAATCTGGGCGCGATGACGGCCCAGGATTCGGCGCTGGGTGGGGCGCTGGGCCAGGTCCAGTCGCTGGCCGAGCGCCTGCAGGGGCCGGGCGGGGCGCTGGGCGTGCTCATGGGCAACGAGGCCGATGCGCGCAAGGTCGTGCTCACGCTGGAGCGCGCGAATGCGCTGATCGCGCGCATGGAGCAGCTGGTGGTGCGCGCCGACCGCCAGGTGTTCGATGCCGACGGCGTGATGCCCGAAGTGCGCGCCACCGTGGCGCAGCTCAACGGCTTGCTGGCGGACACGCGCCAGAGCCTGCGCAAGGTCGATGCGGTGCTGGTCGAAGCCCAGGCCGTGGGCGCCAATGCACGCGAAGCGACGACTGATCTGGGCGCGCTGCGCGGCGAAGTCGAAAGCAATCTGCGCCGCCTCGAGGATATTCTTGCCGACCTCCAGCGCAAGTGGCCGCTGGCGCGCAAGCCGGAGCTTGAACTGCCATGACCGTGATACGCCGCCTTTCCCCTCCCTGGATCCGCTGGTGCGCGATCGCACTGCTCGGCGGCACGCTGGCCGCCTGCAGCCAGAAGCCTCCAGCAGCGGACTGGGCGCTCAACGCCGAATCGGCGTCCGACCGCGCGACCCAGGCCTATCTGCGCGCCGATCAGCGCGTGCAGGCGCTCGAGTGGGACAAGGCGCGCGCCGAGGTGCGGCGCACCGCGAGCCCGCAGCTGCTCGCGCGACTGGCGCTCATGCGCTGCGCGGTCGAGCACGCGAGTCTGCAGTGGAATGAATGCGCCGAGTACCAGTTGCTGGCCATCGATGCCGACCCGCAGGAACAGGCCTATGCGCGTTATCTGCAGGCGCAGCCGCTGTCGGCGCAGCAGATTGCCTTGCTGCCCGAAACGCAACAGCCCGTGGCCCGGGCTTTGGCGAATGGTGAGGGCGCTGCGCTGGCCGCGGTGAAGGCAGTGCCCGCACCGCTGTCACGGCTTCTTGCGGCATCGGTGGTGCTGCGCGCCCAGGGGCCGTCGCCGGCCTTGCTGGTGGCGGCGGTGGATACCGCCGCTGCGCAAGGATGGCGACGCCCGTTGCTGGCCTGGTTGCTGCTGGCTGCCAGCCAGGCCCGGCAGGCCGGAGACATGGAAAACGCGCAGCGGCTGGAACGCCGCGTGCGTGTGCTCGAAGGCCAGGCGCCAAGCGCAGCCGCGTCCGATCTGGCAGCCGCAGGGCGCTGAACCGGACTTTATTCGTCCAGCAGCGAGAACAGGTCGACCACCTGGACGCTGTCCGCGGCCTGGGCCGCGTTGTCAATCCACAGCATCAGGGTCATCGAAGCGACGGCCAGCACGACGGTGATGGCGAAGGCCACCAGGGGGTGGCGAGAGATCGAAGGATAGGCTTGCATGGGACCTCCTTGAAGAGGTGAATGGCGACAGGGAAGGGGCGAAACGTCGCACCGATTGAAAGCTATGCCATTCATCCTGCGACCCCTCGATTGCAGCTCGGATCCAGCGTTTTCCTTGTGGGACAAGTGCGCGTGCCGATGACGCCCGCGATGCCGCGATGTGCGGGCGAAAAAAAAGCGAAGCACAAGGCTTCGCTTTTCGCAGGGCGTGCAGGCCCGCAGGCATGCACGCGAATGGGGATCATCAGAAACGGTGGCGCACGCCCAGCACCAGGCTGGTGCCCGATTTCAGGCTGGTGATCTTGTCGTGCATGACCACGCTGTACAGATCGGTGCGCTTGGACAGGAAGTGGTCGTAACCGACGCTGGCGGTGGTGCGCGTGGCATTGACCGGGCCTTCCACCTTGGTGCGGGCGACAGCGGCCTTCACGGTGCCGGCCTTGCCCAGCACTGGAACGTCCAGGCCCAGCGAAATGGTGCGGGCTTCGAAGTTGGTGGCGTCGACTTCGGCCTGGCCGTAGGTGGCATAGGCCTTGACCACGCTGAAGTCATAGGTGCCGCCGAGCATCCAGTCGGTCTTGGTGTTGGCCAGAGGCGTCAGCGCCACCGGGTTGTTGACCTTCACGTTCTCGTAGAAACCCAGCAGCGTCAGCGGGCCGCCGAAATACATCACGTTCAGGCCCACGTTGCGCTTGCCCGAGTCGCCGGCTTGCTCGCCGAACTGGTAGTGCAGATTGGCGCTCAGACCACCGAAGCTGGGCGTGGAGTAGGTCACCTGGTTGCTCCAGCCGGTGTCGGCGGGCGTGGTCAGGTTGCCAAAACCCCAGGCGGGCAGGCTGGCCATGTTGGCGTGCAGCACCAGCGGCGATACGGTGAACGAGTCGCCGTAGGGGTTGGCCAGAATGGTCGGCAGGAAGTTGGGCGCCTTGGAGCGGCCCAGGCGCAGCGCGCCGAAGCCACCCGACAGACCGACGTAGGCATCACGCGAGAATGCCGGGTCGCCATCGTAGCGGCCCAGATTGCCGACGTCGGCGCGCAGGAAGGAGTTCACCATGAACTCGGCCTTGAGGCCGCCGCCCAGATCTTCCTTGCCCGAGAAGCCAATCCACGAGGTCGTCATGCCGCCCGAACCCACGGTGCTGGTGCGCCCGACGCTGCCCGACTGGCGCATCGAGCCAGCGTAGACATCGACCAGACCGGAGATTTGCACCGTGCTTTGGGCATGTGCCGCTCCAGCGCATGCAAGGGCTGCAACCAGGGCGAGCAGGGACTTCTTCATAGGGACTCCTGTAATAAAAGGTTAGGAAATGTGAATATAGCAAGACCTGTGCCAGCTTTGGCCGTAGGACCCGTCCTGCGTGAATATATGCTTGTGTCGAACAAATGACTGTTGCATGTCGCCAACAATCGTCTGTCTGCGGCCCGCGCGTCATCCGGGTTGCCGCTGCGCCCCGGTGACCGCACAATGGGCTTCCCGATATGCACAAGGAGACCTGTATGCAGTCCGAAGCACCCGAAGAAAATGTCTTTGGCGAGAACGATGGCAGCAGCTACAGCGCCACGCTGCGCCATGCGGATGGCGTCTGGTATTGCACCAGTTTCGTCGTGGATGAGCACAACATCCTGCTCAACGGGGAGACCTGGCCGTCGCGCGAGGCAGCGCTTGACGCGCTGCGGCGCATCGCCTCGGGCGACAGGGCGCCGCTGTGAGCCCGCAACTCAACACTTTGCAAACATAGGGTATCGGATAATTGTTTTAATAGTCCATGGCTATTAAATTTCCAGCCTTTGATTACATTGAGGGAAGGGCGGGTATGCGCAGAGTTCTCGTCGTCTGCATAGGAGCGCTTGCTTTGGGCAGCGTGAGCGCCGCGCCCGAGCACCTGATCCCCGAGGAGTTCGTCGGCAGCTATCTGGCGAACCGGTCTTCGGAAGCCTGCCTGCGCCAGGAGCGTGCGGGCCTGGCGTCTCCTTCGTACCTCGTGGTGCAGCCGCGGTTCTTTCGCTATGGTTTCATGAATCCCCAGCAGGGCAACAGCCTGGATGCCATGGTCTGCAGGGCGAGCGAGCCTGTCGTTGTGGTGAGCGATGGCGTGGAAGTGCGCAGCGAGTGCTTCCTGACCGATCAGCTGGTCAAGCGCCATTTCAAGTTCTCCAAGCGCGCAGGCGTGCTGCGCATGCGCGACCTGGAGCGTCAGACCGAGGAAGAATTCGAAGCCTGTTATTGAACGGGCCCGGGCTTCAGCGGTGGCGCCATGTCCAGGGGGCCACCGGATGCGCATCGGCCCACAGCCCGCGGCGTTCGGCGCGGGCACGCGCCTGCAGTGCCGGGAGGTCGGGACGCATGCGGGCATAGCGCGCGTAGACCCAGGCCATGCCTGCGCTCACCTGGTGGCGGGCCACATCTTCTCCACGGCACTCGACCTGGGCCACGGTGCGTCCAAAGTCATCGGTTTCAATCAGCCGGATGCGGGCCCGGATGTCGAAGCACAGCGCGGCCAGGCTGCTGCGCGCCGCGTCGCTGAACGACTGGTAGCGCTCGGGCGCGTCTATCGCATGGATGCGCACCTGGCGCTGCGGTTCGGCCGCCGCGCAGCGCACGCTCAGGGAGTCGCCATCGCTGATGCCGACGACCAGACAGACGAGGACCGCGGAGATCATCCGCACATGATGCCGCCAAGATATCTCCTGATATCCCGACGCAGGCATGGCTTGCGCCGCCAGACCGCGGTATCGATATGCAGGCCATCAACTTGCACATGCGGAAAACCGGATTGCCAGGCAGCCCCCTGCAGGTCCAGACTGAAGGGCCGTCCATTCACTCCGTCTTTTCAAGGTTCCGCACATGACACTTTCCCTGGACCATCTGGTGATTGCCGTTGCCGATCTGCGGCGCACCATTGCCGACTATGGCGCGCTGGGCTTTCATGTCATCGAGGGCGGCCGCCATCCGGGCCGGCCCACGCACAACGCGCTGGTGGTGTTCGAGGACGGCAGCTATCTGGAACTGATTGCCTGGCATGGCCAGGGCCTGGCCGACGACCGCTGGTGGCAGTGGCTGCAGTCGCAGGGCGAAGGCCTGGTCGATTTCGCGCTGCACCCCGGCGATGTCAGGGCCCAGGTCGAGCGCGCGCGTGCTGGCGGTCTCGCGCTCGAAGGCCCGCTCGATGGCGGCCGCGCCCGGCCCGATGGCGAACTGCTGAAGTGGCAGATCGCCAGGGCCGCGACGCCCGACCTGCCTTTTCTGTGCGGCGACATCACGCCGCGCCAACTGCGCGTGCAGCACGGCGCGGTGCGCGAGCATTCCAATGGCGTGAGCGGCGTGGCCAGCGTCACGCTGGTGGTCAACAGTCTGGAAACCACGCTGGCCGGCTACCAGGCCTTGCTGGGCAAGGATGCGCTGCGCACCGCGCCGCTGCGCCTGGCCGGCACCGGACTGCGCCTGGCAAGCCTGGATCTGCCCGCGCATGCGAGCGAGCATGGCGTGGCGCAGGGCGGCACGAGCCTTGTGCTGCTCGAGCCCGACCGCGACAGCCAGGCCGAGGCGGCGCAGGCCTTGACTGCGCTCTTGCGCCAGCGCGGCCAGGGCCTGCTGGGCTTTGCGCTGCGCGGCCGCCTGGGCGCCGAGGCGCTGCCCTGGGGCCGTGCGGCTGAACTGCCCAGGGGACTGACCCATGGCGCGCTGATCGAGTACCAGCGCCAGGCCGGCCTCTGATCGACGCGGCTCAGCCGGCGGGCGTGGGTTCGCCCAGCGACAGCATCAGCCGGTTGGCCCAGTTGAAGAAGGCCGCGCCATGGATGGCGTCCGAGATCGCCGCGTCGTCCAGGCCCGCGGCGCGCAGGCGCAGCACATGGCTTTGGTCGAATGACGAAGGCGTATCGCTCAGCGCCACGCTGGCCGCGGCGATCGCGTTCCAGCGTTCGTCGCCCAGATCGGCCTCGGTGCCCTGGTCCAGCAGGCGCTGCACATCGTCGCTGCGCTTGGAGAAATGGCTCGCAAAGCGCGCGTGCACCGAAGCGCAGTAGATGCAGCCGTTGTGGCGCGAGGTCGCAGCCGCGGCCAACTCGCGCTCGGCGCGCGGCAGACCGGCTTCGGGGTTGTAGAAGATGTCCTTGTCGGTCCTGGTGCGCGCGGCCAGCGTGTCGGGGTCGCGCGCCAGCAGGCGGAAGTAGGGCGACTTGATGCGCGCGGCATCGACCAGGCCGGCCTGGTGGCGCGCGCTGAAATCTTGCTCGGGCAAGGGCGCGATCCAGGGCAGCCAGTCGAGCTGGGCCTGGGTGAATGCCACCGGCGGCTGATTGTCGGGGTGGGCGATGAGCGCGTTTTCGGGATAGGTCATGCGGTTTCCAGGCGGGGGGAGGCGGTGGCGGGATGGGCTTGCAGCGTGCGCAGGCCATGCACGACGCGGATCTGGAAGCTCAGGAAAGCGATGAGTTGGGACAGGATCACGATGTCGGTGTTGTCCCAGCCCGCATCGAGCAGGGCCTGCAGTCCCGCGGGACTCGCGTCGCGCGGATGGAAGACCAGCAGATGCGCCTGCTCGAATGCGGCCGCGAGTTTTTCGCCCAGTACGGCGCGCAGACGGCTGTCTAGCGCATACACGGGGCCGTCCTGGTTTTCGACGCTCAGCGGGCCTGCTGGATAGCGGCCATAAGGGCCCTGGCCGCGCGCGCAGTCGGCGGCCTGCTCCAGTGCGCCCAGCAGGGACTGTCCGGCGCCCGCGGCCTGCAGGCCCTGGGCGTAGAAGCCGGCGACATGGGGCGCGGCGTGCAGCGTGGCGACCCACCAGGCCAGCGCATGGCGTTCGAGCGCCGTGACGTTGCCGACCACGGGCGCGGCGGGATGGAACAGCGCCAGATAGCTTTGCTGGGCATGGATGCGCGCCTGCGGGCGCTGGGCGCGAATCCGGTCCAGCGGATCGCCGGGAAGAATGTGCAGCAGCTGGTCGATCACATCGGGCAGGTCTGGCTGGTGGTCGGGAAGGGTGTGGCTTGGTGCGGTCATGCAAAGGCTTCCAGGGGTGAATCGGTGGTCGTGGAGGTGGCGGCGCGCGCGCGCCAGCCCAGCGCCGGCGCGACTTCGGTGGCGATCAGTTCGATGGAGCGCAGGATCTGCGCCTGCGGCGGGTCTATGGAGTGCACCTGGAACACGATGTCGCTCACGCGCTCGAGCGTGGTGTCGGCGCGCAGCGAGGCGACCACATCGGCGACCGTGCCCACATGCACGTCATAGGCGGCGATGATCTGCGCCAGCGGCGCGTCGGCGGGAACCAGCGACTTGCCCAGGGTGGCGGAGCGCGCAATGCTGCGGCGCAGGCCCAGCTCTGCCAGCCGCAGCGCTTCCGTGCGGTCGTCGGCGACGAACAGGCTGCGCGAGGCGACGATGCGCGGCGTCCGGCCCGCGGGCAGCGCCGCGAGATAGGCGTCGATGATGGGGTGCTGGATCTCGGCCAGTGTGGCCTGCGGGGCCTGAGCGCTGCGCGGCTGGGTGCGCGACAGCATCAGGCCGTCGCCGGCCGCGCCGGCCAGGGCCGCGCCCTGGGCCGAGAACGTGGCCTGCCACAGCCGTCCCAGCAGCTGCGCGCCAGCGGGGTAGAGGCGGTCGCCGCCGGCGAGCGCTTCGCCGGCCCAGGCGCTGCGCAGCGTGGCGAGCTGGCCCGCGAAGATCTCGCGGCGCTGTTCGCTGTCGAGGCCGAACGCGGTGAACGAAGCGGGCGTGCCGCCCGTGCCCACGCCGATTTCGAGCCGGCCGTTGGCCAGCAGGTCGAGAACAGCCGCGTCCTCGGCCACGCGCAGCGCGTTTTCCAGCGGCAAGGTGATGATGCCCGTGCCCAGGCGTATGGTCCGGGTCTGGGCCGCGAGGTAGGCGAGAAACACCAGCGGCGCGGGCAGGCCGCCTTCGTGCTCATGGAAATGGTGCTGGGCGACCCAGGCCGAATCGAAGCCATGGGCTTCGGCATGGCGGATCTGCGCGGCGACCAGCTGGTAGCGCTCGGCGGCGCCGGCCTCGTCAAGCAGCCTGCTGAAAAAGCCCAGGCGTTTGGGCTGCGCTGCGGTGTGCGAAGGAGTGGAAATCTGCGGTTGCGTCATGTGGGATGCGGGGGGAGGAAGGCCAGTGCTTTTGGCCGGGAATGGCGGCAATCAGCGCGCGCGTGTAGTCGCTGCCGGGGCGCTCGAAGACGTCCTCGATGGGGCCGGCGTCGACCTGGCGGCCGTTGTGCAGCACGCTCACGGTGTCGGCGATCTGCCGCACCACGGCCAGGTCGTGGGAGATGAACAGATAGGTCAGGCCCAGCTCGCGCTGCAGCTTCTCCAGCAGTGCGAGGATCTGCGCCTGCACGGTCACGTCGAGCGCGGAGACCGCTTCGTCGAACACCACGACCTGGGGCCGGAGCACCAGCGCGCGCGCAATCGCCACGCGCTGGCGCTGGCCGCCCGACAGCGCGTGCGGCCGGCGCGCGAGCAGCGTGGGCCCCAGGCCCACGCGCTCGAGCATTTCGCGCACGCGCGCCTCGCGCTCGGCGCGCGCCAGGCGCTCGTAGTTACGCAGCGGCTCCTCGATGATCTCGAAGATGGTCTGGCGCGGATCGAGCGACGAGAACGGGTTCTGGTGCACCAGCTGTATGCGCCGGCGCGCCAGGCGCAGCGCTTCGCCGCGCAGCGCCGTGAGGTCCTGGCCTTCGATCAGGATGCGGCCCGAAGTCGGCTGGCGAAAGCCCACGACATCGCGCGCCGTAGTGGTCTTGCCCGAGCCCGATTCGCCGACGATCGCATGCGTGGTGCCGCGCGCCACGCTGAACGAGACCTTGTCGACGGCGACGAACGGCGCGCTGCGCCCGGGCAGGTCGAACTGGTGGACCAGGTCTTCGACGACCACGGCCGGCTGCGCGTTCTGCGCACTGCGTTCTATGGCCGGGCGCTGCCGGCCCTGGGCCAGCGACGGCGCGTCGGCCAGCAGCTTGCGCGTATACGCGCTGCTCGGGCTGCGCAGCACGTCCTGCGTCAGGCCTTGTTCCTGGATACGCCCGCCCTGCAGCACGACCAGGCGGTTGGCGCGGTCGGCGGCCACGCCCAGGTCATGCGTGACCAGCAGCACGGCCGTGCCCGATTCGCGGCGCAATTCGTCGATCAGGTCGAGAATGCGCTTTTGCACCGTCACATCGAGCGCGCTGGTCGGCTCGTCGGCGATGATCAGCGCGGGCTTGAGCGCGATCGCGATCGCGATCAGCACGCGCTGCTTCATTCCGCCCGACAGCTCATGCGGATACTGGCGCGCGCGCAGTTCGGGCTGCGACAGGCCCACATGGCCCAGCAGTTCGATCACGCGTTGCTGGCGCGCGCGCCGTGCCGCGGCGCCGCGCGCGCCGTCGTGCAGCCGCAGTATCTCGGCCACCTGCCGGCCCACGGTCTGCACGGGATTGAGCGAGCTGGTCGGGTCCTGGGGAATGAGGCTGACCACCGCGCCGCGCAGGCCATCCATCTGGCGCGGGCTCCAGCGCGTGATGTCGCGGCCTCCCAGCTGAATGCGGCCCGAGACCAGGCGACCGTTCTCGGCGAGCAGGCCGATCACCGCCTGGGCGGTCGTGGTCTTGCCCGAGCCCGACTCGCCCACCAGCGCGACGACTTCGCCGGGCAGCACATCGAAGCTCACGCCATGGACCACGTTCTGGGCCGGCTGCTGGCCTTCCTGATAGGCGATGACCAGGTCGCTGAGCGACAGCACCGGCACGGCGGCGGAGGCGGTGGCTTGAATGGGCGCGGTGGGCAGCGCGGCCGCGGGCCGTATGCGGTGCAGGAGTTGTTGCAGGCGGTTCATGCGTTGGCCTTGTGCAGTGCGGCGCTGATGCGGTTGGCGGACAGCACCACCAGCACCACGACCAGACCGGGAACGGTGGTCAGCCACCAGGCGGTGGAAATGTAGTTGCGGCCTTCGGCGATCAGCAGGCCCCATTCAGGCGTGGGCGGCGGCGCGCCATAGCCCAGAAAGCCCAGCGTGGAGATGGCCAGGATGGCCGAGCCGAACTGCAGCGCCGCGAGCGCGATCACCGAGGTCAGCGAGTTGGGCAGCACATGGCGCCACAGCACGGGCCAGAAGCGCCCGCCGCTGCCGAATGCGGCTTCCACATAGTCGGAGCGGCGCACGCGCACCACCTCTGAGCGCAGCAGCCGCGCAAAGCCCGCGATCGACGCCACACCCACCGCGATCGCGGCGTTGATGGTGCCGAAGCCCAGAATGATGATGATGGCCAGCGACAGCAGCAGCGCGGGCACCGACAGCAGCACATCGACCAGGCGCATGATGGCGTCGTCGACCAGGCCGCCGCTCGCGCCGGCAATCAGACCCAGCAGCGTGCCCAGCACCAGGCCCATGGCGACGGCGACAAACGCGCCCGACAGCGAGTGCACGGCGCCGTAGACCACGCGCGTATAGACATCGCGGCCCAGCGCGTCGGTGCCCAGCCAGTGCGCGGCGCCCGGGGCCTGCAGCTGCTGGCCCGCAATGCCTTGCACCGGGCTGAAATGGGTCACCAGGCCGGGCGCGAGCGCGCACAGCGCCACGGCGGCGAGCACCAGCCAGGCCAGCCACAGGCTCAGCGGGCCGCGGCGCGCGCCCCGCCAGACGGAGTGCGCGCGCGCGGCGAGTGTGGACGACGCAGGCGTCGACAGGGAAGGGAATGTATCAGGTAATGCGCTCATGGCTTCAGCCCTCCAGGCGGGTGCGCAGCCGTGGGTCCAGCACTGGATAGAGCAGGTCCACAAGCAGATTGATCAAGACAAAAGAGGTCGCGGAAATCACCACGATGGCCTGCAGCACGGCGGTGTCCTGATTGGCCACGGCCTGCTGGGTCAGGCTGCCCAGGCCGTTGAGTCCGAACACCGCTTCGGTGACCACGGCGCCGGCGAGCAGCTCGCCGAACAGGATGCCGGCCATGGTCAGCGTGGGCAGCAGCGCATTGCGCGCCACATGGCGCCACAGCACCCAGCTGCGGCTCGCGCCCTTGGCCCGGGCCACGGCGACGAAAGGCTGGGTCAGCACGGCGTCGATATTGCGTATCAGGATCTGCGCCAGCGGCGCGGAAATCGGCACGGCCAGCGTGAGCGTGGGCAGCACCAGGCCTTCCCAGGGGCCGGGGTTGATCACCGGCACCCAGCCCAGGCGAAACGAGAACACCTGGATCAGCATGATGCCCAGCCAGAACACCGGCACCGAGACAAACAGCGAGGGCAGCGACTGCAGCGCCGCGCGCAGCCAGCCAAAGCCCAGCTGGCTCGACAGAAAGGACAGCGCCACGGCCAGCAGCAGCGCGGCGCTGAAGCCCGAGGCCGCGAGCTTGAGCGTGGGCGGCAGGCTGGTCGCGAGGCTGTCGCTGACCGGCACGCCGGCCTGCATGGAGTAGCCGAAATCGCCGCGCAGGAAGTTCAGCAGGCTGTGGCCGTACTGTTGCCACAGGGGCGCATCGGCGCCATAGGCCAGCCGGATTTCTGCCAGCTGCTCGGGGCTCAGCCCCAGCTCGGGGTTGAGGAACTTGATCAGCACCGCATCGCCGGGCAGGAACTGCAGCAGCACGAAAGAGGCGGTGAACGCCGCCCAGAGCACCAGCAGGGCCTGGGCGATGCGACTCGTCAGATAGCGGGACATGGTCGTTGGCCTTGAAGAAAATGCCGCGTGCCGTCAGTGGGGCGCGATCCAGGCGGCGTAGAGGCTGGGCCGGCCCACGGCCTCGAAGTCCACGCCATGCAGCCAGGGCGCGCCCGCATAGACCTGGGGCTCCTCGAACAGCGGAATCACATAGGCCTGCGCGAGCAGATAGCGCTGCACCTGGCGCGTGAGTTCCAGCCGGCGCGCGGGGTCGGGCTCGGCCGCAATCGCCTCGAACAGGCCGTTGAGCTTGCGGTCCTCGAACGACTGGACCTTCTGGCTGATGCCGCCCTTTTGCAGCAGCAGATTGCGGTTGGTCGGGTAGTAGTTGCTCTTGATCACGTCGGGGTCGGCGCGCCCGACCATGGCCGGCAGCAGGGCGATCTTTTCTGGATCGAGGCTGTCTATGGTCTTGCTGCCCAGGTCGCCCGAAAGCACGTTGAGCTGGACACCCACCTTGGCCCATTGCTGGGCCACGAGCTGCAGCACTTCGCGGTTCTGCACATAGTTCAGCGACTCGTAGGTCGACAGCGCCAGCGGCCGGCCGTCCTTGGCGCGAATGCCGTCGGCCTGCAGCTTCCAGCCGGCTGCGTCAAGCAGCGCGCGTGCGCGCTCGGCGTCGTATGCGAGTTCTGCGCTCTGGTCCACAAAGCCCGCGGCGCTGGCCGCGAGCACGCCCCTGGCCTGGGGGTAGTTGGCGCTGAACAGCGTCTGCACGATCTCCTTGGCATGGGTCGCATGCAGCAAGGCCTGGCGCACCTTGAGGTCGGCGAGCAGTGCGTTGTCCGGGCGCAAGGCCAGGCTGTCGTTGACGCCGCGCGTGGACGCCGCATACAGCGGGAACTTGCCCTCGTTCACGCGCTTTTCGTCATAGGCCTGGACCTGGCGTATGAGCCCGGCCTGGCCCGACAGCAGTGCGCCTATGCGCACGCCGTCTTCGGGCGTGACGATGATCTTGATCGCGTCCAGCCGCGCGCGGCCCTGGTGGGCCAGCTTGACCGGACCCCAGTTGTACTTGTCGCGCGCCTGCAGGTTGACTTCCTTGCCCAGCACTTCGCCGCTGACCACGAACGGGCCCGAACCGATGATGCGCGTGGCATCGCCGAGCTGATCGAGCGACAGCGCCAGCGTGGCCTTGGACACCAGGCCCGAGCCGATCACCGAGGTGGCCTGCAGGAAGCCCGGCGAAGGCTGCCTGAAATGGAACTTCACCGTGAGCGGATCGAGCACTTCGCTGCGCGCGTAGTTGTTGATCACCTCCGAGACCGAATGCTTGAGCGTCTTGTCGCCCAGGCCGAAGCGGTCGAAGTTCGCGGCCACGGCGTCGGCGTCCAGCGGCGTGCCGTCCGAGAACGTGACGCCGGGGCGCAGCTGGAAGGTGTATTCGGTGGCGTCGGCGTTGATGCTCCAGGAGGCGGCGATCCAGGGCTCGATCTCCAGCGTCCTGGGGTTCTGGTAGGTCAGCTTGTCGGTGATCTGGTTGAGGATGCCGCCATTCGGATAGAAGCCGCCATTGGGCGGATACAGCGCGTTGTGCGCCTGCTGCTCCAGATAGACCAGGGTGCCGCCGTTTTGCGGCGTAGCCGACGTGTTGGCCGCGGTGTCCGGGGCCTTGTTGCAGCCCGCAAGGGCCAGCGCCAGCGCGACGGCGGCCAGCGGGCGGGCCAGCGCGCTGGCGCAAGGAATGATTGCTTTTGAAGTCATGACAACGCGGGAAGGCGGGCATGGCGCGGCGCGCCAGCCGGGGACAGGAGGGAAAAACGGATGCGGGGAGCGGTGTTCAGTGCGGCTCGATCCAGCTTGCATAGAAGCTGGGCCGGCCCACGGCCTCGAAGCCCACATCACGCAACCAGGGCGCGCCGGCGAACGCCTGCGGCTCCTCGAAGATGGGAATCACGTAGGCCTGATCGAGCAGATGGTTCTGCGCCTCGCCCACCAGCGCCAGGCGCTGGGCGGGCTGGGTTTCGGCCGCAATGCGCTCGAGCAGCTGGTTGAGCTGCGCGTCCTCGAATGACTGCACCAGCTGGCTGACCCCGCCTTTTTGCAGCAGCACATTGCGGTTGCTCGGATAGAACTGGCTCTTGAGCACATCGGGGTCGGCGCGGCCAACCATGGTGGCCATCACGGGCGTCTTCTTGGGGTCGAGGTTGTCGACGGCCGAGCTGCCGTTGTCGCCGGTCAGCACATTGAAGCGCACGCCCACCTTGGCCCATTGCTGGGCCACGAGCTGCAGCGTTTCCTTGTTCTGCGGCTGGGGCAGGGCGACATAGGCGGCCAGCTCCAGCGGCTTGCCGTCCTTGTGGCGTATGCCGCCTTCGCCCGGCACCCAGCCGGCCGCGTCGAGCAGGTTCGCGGCCTTGGCCGGGTCATGGGCCAGCTTGCTCGACAGATCGACATAGCCCTGGGCGTTGGCCGCGATCACCGAGGTGGCGCGCGGGTAATGGCGGGAGAACAGCGTGTCGACGATGGCCTGGGTGTCGGTCGCGTGCAGCAGCGCCTGGCGCACCTTGAGGTCGGCGACCAGCGGGTTGTCAGGGCGGAAATACAAGCCGTTGTTGACGCCGCGCGTCGACGGCGCGTAGATGCTGAACTGCTTGTCGGTGACGCGCTTTTCGTCATAGGCCTGGACCTGGCGGATGAAGCCCGCCTGGCCCGACAGCAGCGCGCCTATGCGCACGCCGTCTTCGTTGTTGACGATGAACTTGATCTCGTCGAGCCGCGCGCGCCCCTGGTGCGCGTGTTTGGCCGGGCCCCACTGGTAGTCGGCGCGCGCCTTGAGCACCAGCTCCTTGCCCAGCACTTCGCTGGCGACGACAAACGGGCCCGAGCCGATGATGCGCGTCGCATCGCCCAGTTCCTCGAACGGCCGCGCGAGCGTGGCTGGCGACACCAGGCCCGAGCCTATGACCGACGTCCCCTGCAGGAAGCCGGGCGAAGGCTGCCTGAAATAGAACTTCGCCGTGAGCGGGTCCACCACTTCGCCGCGCTCGTAGTTGTTGATCGCCTCGGATACCGGCAGCTTGAGCTCGCGGTTGCCCAGGCCGAAAGTATCGAAGTTCTTCACCACGGCCGCGGCGTCCAGCGGCGTGCCGTCGGAAAAGCTCACGCCGGGGCGCAGCTTGAAGGTGTACTCGGTGGCTTTGTCGTTGACGGTCCAGGACTCGGCGATCCAGGGCTCGATCTCCAGCGTCTCGGGATTCTGGTAGGTCAGCTTGTCGGTGATCTGGTTGAGCACGCCGCCATTCGGATAGAAGCCGCCCGCGGGCGGGTAGAGGTTGGTGTGGGCCTGCTGCTCCAGATAGACCAGCACGCCGCCGCTGACTGGCGTGAGGGCCGCGGCCGGGGTCTGGGCCGACGGCTGCTGCCTGGAGCAGGCGGTCAGCAGCGCGCTGCCCAGAACAACGGACAAGCTGGCCGAGGCCAGAAGGGAACGGCGGGAAATGAACGGCAAGGCAGGCTCCATAAGGGACGATGCTGGCCGGCGCGCAAGAGGCGGGCACGGCGTGAAAGTCCTTGAATGGTGCGTTTGCCTGCTTAGGTTGTGAACGTATAAATCGTCACTTCCTTATTTGATTTCCGCATAGTCACGCGGCCTGGCCGCGCAACTGGTGCTTGAGCAGCTTGCCCGTGGCCGTGCGCGGCAGCGCGTCGCGCAGGTCGAAGACGCGTGGAATCTTGTAGCGCGCGAGCCGGGTCTCCAGGAAAGCGCGCAATTCGTCGGGCGCGAGCGTGCGGCCCGGCCGCGCGACCAGCACGGCGACCACGGTCTCGCCCCACTCGGCATGCGGTCGGCCGATCACGGCCACGTCCTGCACATCGGGGTGGGCGCCCAGCGCATCCTCGACTTCCTTGGAATAGACATTCTCGCCGCCCGTGATGATCATGTCGCGCAGGCGGTCGACGATGAACAGGAAGCCGTCCTCGTCCACGCGCGCCAGGTCGCCGCTGCGGTACCAGCCGCGCGCGTCGAAGGCCGCGGCCGTGGCCTGGGCGTTGTCCAGATAGCCTTGCATCATCGCCGGCGAGCGCATGTGGATCTCGCCGACTTCGCCCGCTTCGCAGCGCCGGCCGTCGGGCCGGCGCACTTCGATGGCCACGCCGGGAACGCCCACGCGGCCTATGGAGCCGGCCTTGGCGATCGCTTCTTCGGGGTGGAGCATGGTGCCCAGCGGCCCGCTTTCGGTCATGCCATAGACCTGGACGAAACGGTCGCTGCGGTAGCTTTGCGCGAGCTTGCGCGCCATGTCGGCGCCCAGCGGCCCGCCGCCGTAGGCCCACAGGCGCATGGCGCTGAAATCGTAGCTGGCGATATCGGGCACGACCGCCAGCGGCGCGAGAAACGCAATCGGCGCGCCGAACGTGAAGCTGATGCGCTCGTCGACCAGTGTGTCGAGAAACGCCTGGGGCGTGTATTCGCGCAGCAGCACGGCCGTGCCGCCCATCAGCAGCGTGCCCAGCAGCCAGTTGTTGAGCGGCGACGAATGCCAGATGGGCATGGCAATCAGGGTGCGGTCGCGGTGGCTCAGCGCGGTGCTGGCCGCGGCGCACAAGGCGGCGTGAAACACGTTGGCGTGGCTGTGCAGGCAGCCCTTGGGCTGGCCCGTGGTGCCCGAGGTGTAGAGCACCTCGGCCAGGGTGTCGGCCGCAGGCGAGTCGTCACCGGCGAGCGGCGCGGCGGCCTCCAGCAGCGCGTCGAAATCGGCCAGCGCCGGCGCCGCGCTGTCGGTCGCGAGCCAGGTGACGGGAGCGACCACGCGCTGCGCCAGCGGCGCCAGAGCGCCGTCCACCAGGCACAGGCGCGCGCCGGAATGCGCGAGCACGTAGTCGACCTCGGGCGCCTGCAGCTTGTGGTTGACCGGCACCACGGCCGCGCCCAGGCGCCAGGCGCCGAACAGCGCGAAGACAAAGCCCGGCGTGTTGAAGCACAGCAGCGCCACCTTGTCGCCGGCCTGCACGCCCTGGGCGCGCAGCACCGTGGCCGCACGCCGGCTGGCCTGGGCCAGCTCCTCATAGGTCCAGGAACGGCCCGCGCCGCGCAAGGCCTGCTTGTGCGGCTGGCTGCGTGCCTGCTGATCGAGCAGGGAAACGAAATCCATCATCTGGTGACTCCTCAAGCCCAGGCCGCGCGCAGCAGCGCGGCCGTATCATGGCTGCCCGACGTGATGCCCATGACCGGGCCCCAGTCGGGATCGAAACGGCTGCCGATGAAGGCCGACGCGGCCGCGGTGCTCGCGTGCTGCAGCATCAGGCAGCCCTGGGCGGTGAGCGCCAGCCGCTGGGTGAAGCGCCTGGCCTGGGGTTCGAGCGTCTCGGGCGGCAGCTGCAGCGCGGCGCGCAGCTGCTGCACCTGGGCCAGCAGCGGCGGCGCCTGCGTGGCGATGTCCTGCAGATGGTCTAGCAGCAGATGGGCGTCGTCGGGATTGCGCGACACCGCGCGCAGCACGTCCAGGCACATCACGTTGCCCGAGCCTTCCCAGATCGAGTTGACCGGCGCTTCGCGAAACAGCCGGCCCATGGGCCCGGTCTCCACATAGCCGTTGCCGCCGAACACTTCCATCGCTTCGCCCGTGAGGCCCACGGCGCGCTTGCAGTTCCAGAACTTGGCGACCGGCGTCATCACGCGGCGCCAGGCGGTGTCCAGCGGCGCCGTCGCGCCGAAGTGGCTGGCCAGCTCCATGGCCAGCAGCGTCGCGGCTTCGGACTCGAGCGCGATGTCGGCCAGCAGTTCGGTCATCAGCGGCTGGTCTATCAGCGCCTTGCCAAACGCATGGCGGTGGCGCGTGTAGTGCAGTGTTTGGGCCAGGGCCTGGCGGATGAAGCCGGCGCTGGCCAGCGCGCAGTCCAGCCGGGTGAACGTGGCCATCTCGATGATGGTCGAGATGCCGCGGCCTTCCTCGCCTATGAGCACGCCGAAAGCGTCCTTGAACTCCACTTCGCTGCTGCTGTTGGAGCGGTTGCCGACCTTGTCCTTGAGGCGCTGGATGTGGATCGGATTCCTGCTGCCGTCGGGCCGCCAGCGCGGCACGAAAAAGCAGGTCGAGCCGCGCTCGCGCGTCTTGGCCAGCACCAGGTGGCCATCGCACATGGGCGCCGAGAAGAACCATTTGTGGCCGGTGAGCAGGAACTCCTCGCCCCAGGGGCCTTGGCCCGCAGGCACAGCCTGCGTGGTGTTGCTGCGCACGTCGCTGCCGCCCTGTTTCTCGGTCATTCCCATGCCCACGGTCATCGAGCTTTTCTGCGCCAGCGGAATGTCGCGCGCATCGTGTTCGAGCGAGGCGAGCAAAGGCGCGGTCAGGGCGTCGAGCGGCGCGTTCAGCCGCATCAGCGGAATGCAGGCCTTGGTCATAGTGGTCGGGCAGGTGGAGCCCGACTCGATCTGGCTGTGCATGTACAGCGAGGCCGCGTAGGCCGACCAGGCCGAGGGCCGCGCGTCCACGAAAGGCAGGTTGGCAATGCCATTGCGCCTGGCCATGGCCATCATGGTGTGCCAGGACGGGTGGAACTTCACCTGGTCTATGCGCTCGCCACGCGGCGACAGCGCTTGCAGTTCGGGTGCGTAACGGTTGGCGTCCTCGGCGGCGCGCAAGGTCGCTTCGGCGCCATATTCCGCGCCCTGGCACACCAGCTCGGCGTCGCGCCACTGGGCTGCGCCGCGCGCGACCGCGCGGCGCAGCACGGGGTCGCTGGTGTAGAGGTTGTAGTCCTTGAGTTCGGGCGCCTGGTTGTCGGGATGGATGCCTGTCATGCTGACTCTCCTTGAAGGCTCTTGAACGCATTGGGCTGGGCCTGGTTTGGAAAACGCGGCACGGCCATGCAAAAATTCTAGGCAAAACCACGCTATCAGGTGTTCGGATTCCGCTCATATGTCTTCCAGAAGCTTGCCTCGACCTCCGTCCCCGCGCAGAAAGCCGCGCCAGTCGCGCGCGCTGCACACTTCGCTGGCGCTGCAGCAGGCCTTTGTTCGGCTTTTGGTGGAGCAAGGGTATGCGCGCATGACGATCCGCGAGATCGTGGCCTTGGCCGGAACGGGGCTGGGAAGCTTCTACGAATACTTCGCGAGCAAGGAAGACCTGGCGCGGGTCTGCCTGCATCTGCGCACCAAGACCTTGCTCGCGGCCTTGCGGGATGCGCGCATGGCTGCGGCCGGGCGCCCGCTGCGCGAGATGGTGGACGCGGTCATCGACTCCCAACTGGCGGCCCACACGGGCGCGGCCCAGGAATGGAGCGCGCATTACCTGCTGGAGCGCCACTTTTCGAGCGCCGAGGCCTACCGCACGATGTATGACCGTTTCGTGGGCGAATGGGGGAGTGCGTTCGACGCGGCATCGGACCTGCCTGCGGCCTTTCCCGTGCGCGAGGCCGCACGCGTGGCGCAGACCATTCTCTACGGCCTGTGCGCCCACACCTATATCCGCACGCCTGAGCGCCCCGATGTGCCGGCGCTGGAGCGCCAGGCGCGGCAGGCCATACATTCCTACCTCTCAGCCCTGCTGCCGGGGTGAAGCCCGGTCTGCGGCACAACGGATCTCCCCGCTCGATTGCAGCTTACATGCAGTTGAAAGGAATCGGCATTGTTTGCTGGAGTTCGGCTGAGGACTGCGGTTTGGCCTGACCTGACCAGATCCTGCAAGCGGGCCTTTTGTGGATTGCCCGGAGCCAGACGGACAAAAGGCCTTGGCTATTTCTAGCCAAGGCCTTGAATCACTGGTCGGAGCGGCGGGATTCGAACTCGCGACCCTCTGCTCCCAAAGCAGATGCGCTACCAGGCTGCGCTACGCTCCGACAGCTAGTATTCTAATTCGGTTTTGGAGGCTGGAGAGCTTTGGGGGATAAATTGTCTGATTTTTCCGCGTCCATGGCCCGCCACATGTTCATGGGCGTGGCATGTGAGGTTGACCAATGGGCGGTCTGCTGCGGCACGAATGGCGCGCTTTGGACGGATGTGACCGGTGGCTGGCGGCGGTGTGGCGCGGGCTGCTGCGCATCCATGATGCGCCTGGGTTGGCGCAAGGGATCAACGCCCAGGCCCGGTTGAGGCGCGGGCATGCCTCTGGGCACTCAGCCGTGGTGAATTTCACTTCAGCCGCAATACCTCGGGATGCCGGGGTGAGGCGTTCTCATGAAAAATGTCGGTGAGGTACTGCTCGAGCTCCTGCTCCTGAATGAAGTTCGGGATGGCCAGACTGGAGGGGCGTCGTTTTCCATCATTGCCCGGACGGTACACAAGCCATTCGTTCTGATGTCTTTCAATCTGCAGCAGTCGACCAAACACGTCAAAGGTCATGGGGCATTCTTTCAAATCGAGCGCCGGAATTCGATGCGCTGCACTCTGGCACGCGTTGCGCATCGGGTGATTGTGCGACGCGCAGTTCAAGTGCATGGTTGGCTGGCCAAAGATGGCCGCAAGCATCATTGCCCGTGTCCTCGCATCCCGGACCAAGCGCCCCTTTTATCCCGTCAGGGGCTTGAAGTAGACAAGCTCTGGATCTGCGGCATCAAGATTCTCGATGCTGCCGCTGGGTGAGAATCCGGCTTTGGTGAACAGCCGCTGGGCGGGAAGGTTGGAGGTGTTCGTTGAGGTGAACAGCTTGTTCGTTCGGCAGCGCTGCTGCGCGGCAAGCAGCAGTTGCAGGCCAAAACCCTGACCTCTGTGCTGATGCGATACGCAGACCAGCGGAATGAAGCCATTGCCAAAGAAGCTGTACTGCAGCAGGACGAAGCCCACTGCCTCCGACGAGACTTGCGCAATGAGGCAAGACTGCATTGCCAGCGCGCCTCGGAGTTCTTCCACCCGGCTTTCGTGCGACTGGGCGTAGGTGTCGCATTGGACCAGAACGTCGAGCTCTGATTGCAGGGCCGAACGAACCAGGAGCGAGGAGGGTTGCATGGTGGCTGACTTGTAATGGAGCGCAGTCGCATTGCCCGGATGCACGCGGGCGCCTGCAATTGCCAGTTTACGAGAAAGCCCCTGGCAGGCGGATCGGACGAATCCTCCCGCGAAACCGTCGGCATGCGCTGCAGGCAAGATGGTCCCGCCTGTCGAATGGCGGCAAGGAAGGGGCGGGCCATGGGCTGGCAAAGACGAAAAAAAGGCACTGCGAGGTTTTATCCTTGCGGTGCCTTCTTCGTCTGGCTCAAAAGTTAGACAGTGCCCCAAAGGGTCAGACATTTTGCTTTGGTCAGGGACTTCAGCTTTGTGTCCAAGTCATTGTCGTAACTTAGAAATAATGGTCGGAGCGGCGGGATTCGAACTCGCGACCCTCTGCTCCCAAAGCAGATGCGCTACCAGGCTGCGCTACGCTCCGACAAAAAGAATTCTAAGGGGGTTTATGGTGCTCATTTTTGAATTTTCAAAAATATTTCAAAAATGGAGCGCCGTACGCCTTCTTAACGGGGCGAAGGGCCAGGGCCACGGCCGGCCAGATGGCGGAACGTGATGCGGCCCTTGGTCAGATCGTAAGGCGACATTTCCAGCGACACTTTATCGCCAGCCAGGATACGGATGTGATGCTTGCGCATCTTGCCGCCGGTATAGGCGATCAACTGGTGTCCGTTTTCCAGCGTCACGCGAAAGCGCGAGTCGGGCAAGACTTCCGTCACGGAGCCTTGCATTTCAATCAATTCTTCTTTGGCCATATTCTCAATCTCTCATATAAATCTGGGTCACTGCGCCTGTGAGCGGAGGGCACAGCAGCATGCACCGACCCGTGGGGGCCACTGAGTTACTGTGCATGGCAGGCGGTGTAAGCCGCTGCGCTCAAGGCGCACAGCGGTCAGAAGGCCGGAAAACGGCTTCATTCGCACAGGCGGGGCGCTGTACGGAATCTCCCAGATTGTAACCCGTGGGCGGCGCGGCTGCTAGGGTGTGGGCGTGATTGCCGATGCCAGCGCGCGCACCAGATCGGTTTGCGTGATCACGCCGACCAGCCGCTGCTGTGCGTCGACAATGGGCAAATGGTGGTGGCCGCCCGCGGAAAACAGTGGAATCAGGTCCATTACGGGCTGGTCCGCGGACGCCGTCTGCGCCGGACCGCTCATCAGCTCGTTCACGGTCTGTGGCTTTTTGGCACCGATGGCGACCAGCTTGCGCAGGCGCTGGCCCCAGCCTTCGGGAGATTCGAGCGCCGTGGTGCGCATGAAGTCGGATTGCGACAGCATGCCCTGCACCTGGTGGCGGCCGTCGACGACCGGCAAGGCCTTGATGTTCTTTTGCCGCATCAAGGCCCAGGCCTCGCGCAGCGAGACATCGGCTTCGACGGCCAGCGGCGGGGTCGACATGATGTCGGCGCAGCGCAGGTCGCCCAGCGTACGCTGGAAGGCCGCGCGGCCCGCGAGGTGCAGCAGGCCTTCAAGGTCGGCGCGGCTGATGTCCAGCACCTGGTTGTATTGTTCGAGCGCGGTGTCGAGGTCGGACTTCTGGAAGTGCTGGCCGCTGGTGGCCTTGCGGCGCAGCGGATAAGGCTTGCCGGTCGCATGGTTGTAGGCGATGGCGCAAAGCAGCAGCACCACGATGTTGAACAGCACCGGAAACACCAGCAGGTCCAGGCCGTTGCTGTGCTCGAGCACCACGAACGCCGCCATGCCCACGCCCGGCGGGTGAAAGCAGCGCAGCAGCAGCATGCCGGCCAGCGTCACGCCCACGGCCAGCGCCGCGGCCCACACAATGTCAGGCACCAGCACCCGGAACAGCGTGGATACCAGCGCCGCGAGCACGGTGCCGCCCAGCACCGGCCAGGGCTGGGCCAGCGGGCTCGCAGGCATGCCGAACAGCAGCACGGCGCTGGCGCTGAGCGAGGCAATCATCCACGAATCGTTGCCCGCGCCCGCCCACCAGCGGCTCAGAAAGCCGGTGACCAGCAGGCCCAGGATGACGCCGACCACCATGCGCAAGGCTTCCTTGGCGTCGATGCCGACCGAGTGGGGCACCAGGCGCTGCAGCAGCTGCCGAAGTTTGGACGGGCGATTGGAGGGATAGGGCGAGACAGGAGACTGTGGTGCTGGCACGGGCAGGACGGAAAGTGCAGTGGCCCTTCAGGATAGCAAAGCGGTAAGGATGGTGCGCGCCAGCGCGCAGGGGTGGGCCAATCCGTATGGGCAATGGCCCGAATGCGTCGCTAGAATGCCCAGCTTGCCTTGAATCATCTGGAAACCAATCTGTGTCTGATCGCCTTGCCGTGCTTCCCCAATATCTGTTGCCCAAGCAGGCGCTCACGGCCCTCATGGGGCGACTGGCGAATGCCAGGGCCGGCTGGCTGACCACCTGGGTGATAGAGCGTTTCATCGCCCGCTACAAGGTCGACATGGCCGAGGCCGCGAACCCCGATCCCGCAAGCTATGAGACCTTCAACGCATTTTTCACGCGCAGCCTGCGTGCAGGCGTGCGTCCTCAGGTGCAGGCGCCATGGGTCTGCCCGGTCGACGGCGCGGTGAGCCAGCTGGGCCCTATCGCAGGTGACCAGATCTTCCAGGCCAAGGGCCACCATTATTCGACCCGGGCCCTGGTCGGCGGCGATTCCAAGCTCGCCGCCGAGTTCGACGATGGCCACTTCGCGACGATCTACCTGAGCCCGCGCGACTACCACCGCATCCACATGCCCTGCGACGGCAAGCTGCGTGAAATGGTCTATGTGCCCGGTGACCTGTTCTCGGTCAATCCGGTGACCGCGCGCGGCGTGCCCGGCCTGTTCGCGCGCAACGAGCGCGTGGTCTGCGTGTTCGATTCCGCTGCCGGTCCGTTCGTGATGGTGCTGGTGGGCGCGACCATCGTCGGCAGCATGGCCACCGTCTGGCATGGACAGGTCAACCCGCCGCGCAGCGCCGAAATCCGGCGCTGGCAGTATGGGCAGGACGGCCCGCTGCTGCGCCAGGGCGAGGAAATGGGGCGCTTCCTGCTGGGCTCGACCGTGGTCCTGCTGTTTCCCAAGCAGCCGCTGCAGTTCAACGTGCTGTGGCAGGCGGGCAGCCCCGTGCGCCTGGGCGAGGCCATGGCGCAACGCAGCTGAAGATCGCGTCCCTGGGCGGCAGGCGCCGCCCGGGAACGTTCACAGGAACCAGTTCAGACCTTCGGCACGGCGTGCGGTGGTGAACTTGGAAGGCTGCAGTCGCAGTCGGTCCGGGCGCACCGGATCTTCGCGGCCCACGAGGTAGACCACCATTTCTCGCCGGCGCAGCACCACATGGCTGACGGTCTCGTTGCGTCCGCCCTCCTGGACTTGCACTCCGGGGCGAAACAGCGGCATCTCGAATGTGAAGCTGCGCGCCTGCACGGGGTGCGTGGCTCCTGGCGCGTTGCTGCCCGACGCCGCGGCGCCCGACGCCGCGGCGCCCGGCATGTCGAAGTCTGGCGCAGTGGCGCCCGACCCATCGGCTGCATAGGCAGCGGTTTCCGGTGAGATAGTGAGGGATTGCATAGGCGCAGTCTGGGGAAATAAGCTAGTTATCGGCAGGCGGCGGGGAAAGTTGAGGAGCTATCTCACTTTATCGTCAGGCGCGCGCTTGTCCAGTGCAAGGCCGGGCAGAGGGGCTTGAGCGCGGCGCCAGCCGGTAAGATAGGCCGCATTCGTGGATTCCTTCCTTTTTCCTGGCCACAGACCTGCCGTCTGTACGCGCACGGGATGTCGCCTAGTCGTTTTACCCCATGCCCCAAATTTCCATTGAGCAGCTCAGTCACGATTGGCATGCGCTGCAAGGCTGCGCATCCCCCGCCGCACGGGAATGCATAGAGCAGCTTGCTTTCACGCACCAGAAGAATCTGGCCAGCCATTTTTACACCGAAATGCTCAAGGATGAAGCGGCTTCGGCGCTGCTGACGCATGAGCAGGTGCGGGTGCGGCTGCACCACTCCATGTCCCAATGGGTCGCCGAGGTGTTCAGCACGGCCACGCAGGAGCAGCTCGCGCAGCGCGTGGCGCGCCAGATCAAGATCGGCGAAGTGCACGCGCGCATCGATGTGCCCGTGCACCTGGTGCTGCGCGGCGCGCGCAGCCTCAAGCGCGGTCTGGGCGCATTGCTGGACCAGGCGCTGGTCGACGACCATGCGCTGCAACTGCAGGCCTATGCCTACGGCCAGGCCGTGATCGATATCGCCATGGAAATCATGAGCCAGGCCTATTCACGCTCCCATGACCGCAGCGCGCGCGCCCAGGAGGCCTACCGGCTGCATGCGGTGGCCCAGGACATGAGCGCCGAGCGCGAGCGCCAGCGCGCGGCCGTGCTCGACTGGGAGAACCGCCTGATGTTCGAACTCGCCATGGGCTTGCCGGCGCCGCATCTGCCGCGCATGGGAGCATCCGAGTTCGGCCTGTGGTTTCGCCACAAGGGCGCGCATGCGTTTCGCGGCACGAGTGAAACCAGCTTGATTCTCGAGACCATGGACTTGATCGACGAGCGGCTGCTGCCTTCGCTCGACGAGGATGCCGATGCGCCGGCACGCCTGCAGCAGTTGCGCGCGCTGCATGAGCATACGCAGACGATTGCCTTCCACCTCGATGCGCTGTTCGAGCAGAACCGCGAGCTCGACGCGGGCCGCGATGTGCTCACGCGGCTGCTCAACCGCAAGTTCCTGCCCGTGGTGCTGCGCCGCGAGATCGACTACTGCCGCGAACGCCACGCGAATTTCGCGCTGCTGTCGCTGGACGTGGACCATTTCAAGCAGATCAACGACCGCTTCGGCCACGAAGGCGGCGATCTGGTGCTGCAGCAACTGGCCGTCATTCTGTCGAGCGCCTGCCGCGCGGGCGACTACACCTTCCGTCTGGGCGGTGAGGAGTTCCTGCTGCTGCTGGTGGACATCGACGAAGCGCGCGCGCTGGCGCTGGCCGAGCGGCTGCGCGCGCAGGTCGAGAAGGAGGCTTTCCGACTGCCCGGCGACGGCCGCGTGCCTGTCACGGTGAGCATAGGCGTGGCGATGCACAACGGCCACCCGGACTACGAGTACACCGTGCGCCAGTCGGACCAGGCGCTGTACGCGGCCAAGAATGGCGGCCGCAACCGCGTGGAGCGGGCTGCGGGCTAGTGCTGCGAGGCCGGGCATGCGGTCGTGCCCGGCCTGGCGTCAGGACTTTGCCGGCGCCATGGGCAGGGGCGAAAGGCAGGCAATGGCGTGGTCGGCAAAGGCCTGGGCGATCTGTTCGCCCGACTGGGCACCGCCTTCGGTGAACCAGCGGTTGATGTTGTTGATCGCCCCCATCAGGAAGAACACCGCCAGCTTGGCATCGCAGGGCGCGATCAGACGCTGATCGACGGCTTGCGTGACCAGCATGCGCAACGCGGTATCGATGACGCGCCGCCTGCGTTGTATGACCTCGGTGTGGTCCGGCGTCATCGAGTAGTACTCGGTCAGCACCACGCAGGTGCCCAGCTCGCTGGTGATCTTGCGGATGTACAGCGCAACGAAGTCATGGAGCTGCTGCAGCGGCGCGGCGCTGCCCTGCATGGCCTGGGCCAGGGCTTCCTCGGCCATCGCCACGGCCATCTGATGGCATTCGAACAGGATCTGATGCTTGTTCTCCACATAGCGGTAGAGCGCGGGCTTGGTCACCGACAGGGCGCTCGCAATGTCGTCCAGCGTGGTGTTGTGGAAACCCTTGGTGCCGAAGACGCGGCCGGCGGCAACGATCAGTGCGCGCTTGCGGATCTCGCGCGGATCGGGTGCCTCCGCCAAGGCATTGTTCCAGCGCGCTGGTTTGGCGGGCACTTGGGTTTGCTTTGTCATGTCAGTGGAGATGGCGGCGATGTCGCCGATGTGTCAATTTCGTGGTTGACCCCGGGCAGGGGCACTCATAAGATTCACAGCAAGTTACCGCAGAGTAACTTCAGGTTTATCCATCATAAACAACCTGCGCAAGGCGGGTGAGGAACTGGAGACAAGTTCATGGGAATCTTTCGTTCAACATGCGTTGCCGCCGTCTTCGCCACCGGCGCGACCTGGTCGCTGGCGCAGTCCGGACAGCCCATCCGGATTGCCCACATCGACACATTTTCCGGTCCCACGGCGTCGACCGGAACGACCGTGGCAAAGACCATGCAGTATGCGGTGCATTTGATCAACGAGCGCGGCGGCGTGCTGGGCCGCAAGCTCGAAGTGGTGCAGATGGACAATGCCGGCGACTCGAACAAGGCCGTGGCAATGCTCACCAGCACCATCGACCAGAAGATCAACTTCATGGTGCAGGCGGGCAACTCGGGCATTGCAGGCGCGCTGCTGACGGCCGTGGAAAAGCACAACCAGCGCAACCCCGCGGCGCGCGTGCTGTTTCTCAACTACGGCTCGGCCTTGCCCGATCTGACCGAGTC